>Ga0209212_1004353_pt1 | contig 17566 bp, 18 predicted proteins | sample RifGroC2_FD_183996 | JGI IMG/M metagenome (GOLD analysis project Ga0209212, IMG submission 183996) | Groundwater microbial communities from Rifle, Colorado, USA - Groundwater C2 (SPAdes) (version 2) | ecosystem: Environmental > Aquatic > Deep subsurface > Groundwater | place: Rifle, Colorado...
TCGCTCCTGCCGCTTCCCCCCTCCTGCCCCTGTGTCTCCCTGCCGGAGATTTCTCCTGCTTAATTAGTAATCAACCCTGCCGCTTTTATTAACTTGCCGTAGGCCACCTCTCCAGGTCAACTGCAGTCCGGCACGTAATTCTAGCTAGTTACGGCTGTGACAGGCGCTGGCACAGCCTATGCTAATCATCAAAAACAAAGGCCGCTGGCCGTAAGCCCCGCTCGGGGGTACCCGGGGGCGCCGAGCACCGGGGTGCATCACTGTTAGGCCCGGTTGCCGTAAAAATGTGCAGAGCGATCGGGGACGGTATACGGGAGGAATGGCTAACTGGCCGAAAAGATAAGATAACTAGCGATGGCATGATGGGTGCAGTTAAACTTTCAACGATGGAAAAAAACAAGGAGGTAAGCAATGAAGCTTATAGAGGCCATCATCAAACCGTTCAAACTGGACGAAGTGAAGGACGCTTTAAACGAGATCGGCATCGAGGGGATCACGGTGACGGAGGTCAAGGGTTTCGGCAGGCAGAAGGGGCATACCGAGCTCTATCGCGGCGCCGAATACGTGGTCGACTTCATCCCCAAGGTGAAGCTCGAGATCGCCGTCGCGGACGAGCTGGTCGCCAAGGCTGTGGCGGCCATCGAGGAGACCGCGAAGACCGGCAGGATCGGGGACGGTAAGATCTTCATCCTCCCCCTGGAAGAGGCGGTCAGGATCAGGACTGGTGAAAAAGGCGACGAAGCCATTTAATTTGCGTTCAAGAAATCCAAATCCATCAACGGAGAGTGTTATGTTACGAAGAGGTCTGCTCAAGGCTAAGGAAGCTGCTCTGACGGGTGCCGTCAGGAGCGGCGTGTCTGTTCCCTTTACCAAGCTCATGCTTGCCGCCTGCCTGGTGCTTATGCCGGTGGCTGCCATGGCTGAAGAAAAGGCGGCTCCCGCCGCTGCCGCCGAGCCGGCTGCCGCAGCGCCCGCAGCCGCAGCCGTCGCCACCGAGGCCGCTGCTGCCGCCGCACCGGCTGCAGCCGAAGCCGCTCCGGCCGCCCCGGCCGCCGAGGCACCCAAGACCGTCGACCCGGTGCTCAACACCGGCGACACCGCCTGGATGCTGACCTCCGCGGCGCTGGTTCTCTTCATGATTCCGGGCCTGGCCCTTTTCTACGGCGGCATGGTGCGCCAGAAGAACGTCCTTTCCACCTTCATGCACTCCTTCGTGGCCATGGGGATCGTCGGCGTGCAGTGGGCCGTGATCGGCTACTCGCTCGCCTTCGGCTCCGACATGGGGGGCGGCCTGATAGGCGACTTCTCCAAGGCGATGCTGAACGGCCTGATCACCTTCAAGGACGGCGCCCCGGTCTACACCCTGTTCCAGAACGTGACCACCGAGCCCGGCTCCATCCCCGAGTACGTCTTCGCCATGTACCAGTGCATGTTCGCCATGATCACCGTGGCCCTGATCTCGGGTGCCGTGGCCGAGAGGATCAAGTTCTCCGCCTACTGCGTCTTCGTGCTGCTCTGGACCACCCTGGTTTACGATCCGCTGGCCCACTGGGTCTGGATGGTGGACGGCTGGCTCTTCAAGATGGGCGCCCTGGACTTCGCCGGCGGCACCGTGGTACACCTCTCCTCCGGTATCTCCGCCCTGGTGGTCCTGTTCTTCCTGGGCAAGCGTCACGGCTTCCCCACTGAGCGCATGGCCCCCCACAGCCTGCCGCTCACCCTCACCGGCGTAGGCCTGCTCTGGTTCGGCTGGTTCGGTTTCAACGCGGGCTCCGCCATCGTCGGCGTCAACACCTCCGACGCGGCGGGCGGCCTGGCCGGCCTGGCCCTGGCCACCACCACCATCGCCCCGGCCGCAGCCGGCCTGACCTGGATGGTCGCCGAGTGGATCCACTCCGGCAAGCCTTCGGCCCTGGGCTTTGGCTCCGGCGTGGTCGCCGGCCTGGTCGTGATCACCCCCGCCGCAGGCTTCGTGCAGCCGGGTGCCGCCATCCTGATGGGCATCGTCGGCGGCCTGGTCTGCTACGGCGGCGTGCTGCTGAAGGCCAAGCTGAAGTACGACGACTCCCTGGACGCCTTCGGCGTGCACGGCATCGGCGGCACCACCGGCGCCCTCTTGACCGGCGTCTTCGCCACCGTGGGTGCCACCGGCCTGCTCTCCGGCAACTTCAAGCAGTTCATGACCCAGCTGATCGCGGTCGGCGCGGCCGCAGCCTACGCCGTGGTGGTCACCCTGATCATCTCCTTCGTCATCGACAAGACCATCGGTCTCAGGGTCGAGAAGGAAGACGAGATCATGGGTCTGGACCAGACCCAGCATTCGGAGAGCGCCTACAACTAAGGGAGCCTTCCAAAAGCGCAGCAAACGGGCGGGGGGATCGCAAGATCCCCCCGCCTTTTTGGTTTAACGTTTGAATTGTGCGGCCGCAGGCTGTCCGGCGGGACCAAGGGCTGGGTGCCACCTTTGGAAGAAACCTGCCGCTATAAGACAACCGTTGGTGGTAGCAGCTTCATCATTCGACTCTCGGCAATATGCCTTGAGATCCTCGATGGTATCGATATCTTGCAGAGTCTTAAGTAGTCCTACTGCAAGGTTACCGTTCCTGCACCTTTCAAGCGTTGCCCGTAATACCTGATCACTGCTCCAAGGTACATCTCGAAAAACATCTGGTTTATAGTTTCCTCTTTTCGCCGCAATAAGGCAGTAACCTCCGTCTGCGGCTGGCGCGATCGCGACATCGTGCGATTCGAGGGATTTTGAGGCCTCACAAATTAACCGGTTATCGAGTCCCGGGATATCGCTGCCCACCAAAACCACCTGATCTATACCGTCTGCGAAGCATCGCTCAAAGGCGGCTGCCATCCTTGCACCAATACTGTCACCTTCCTGAGGAATCACTCTGGACGATGCTGCAATCCACCCCTCGGGTAGTTCGCTGCCATCTTTTCCGTCATGGAACAGATAAATGGGATAACTGCACGCTGTTATATTGGACAGGATGTCCGCCACCATGGCTCGATACAGGGTGCAGGCGGCGTCAGCCCCAAAATGGGATGCGAGTCGAGTTTTCACGCGCCCAGGGATAGGCACGCGCACAAATAGGGCCACCACTGTAGCGGTACTGGGATTGATCATACGAGCTCCCGTGCTGCATTTGAATTGAGCTCTCTATAGTCCAAAAGCCAGAAAAAAGGTGGGAGTATCAACATGAACCAGGTAAAGCAGAGCACTCCGGTAATTGCGTTGCATACCTTAAAGTCTGTACAAGGACCGAAGATCCGGTCATGAAAGGCTAAGAATGGATAGCGACCGGCTCCTAGCATGGAGGCTCTTGCCTTTCATTTGCCTACCTGTCATCAGCCTGAACTAGGCTGGAATGGTCCCCACTCAGGTGAATCCCGAGCCGGCCGTGCAGGCATAGCAATGCTCTCCGGTTGGTATCGGGATCCCTTCATCAGGAAGACGCTTGATCTGCGAAACGTGCATCTTCGCCGGTCCATGATGGAGCCCGCTTGCCAAGTTGAAATCGCAGTCGAATAGGTAACCATCCCATGAAACGGATATCAGGGAGCGGCACATGAGTCCGCTGACCACGGCGGGGTTGAAGCGCTCGGCCAGCGTACGAAGATACCCCTGCAGGTTGCCTGACTGCTCCAGCCAGGCCCGGAACCTCCCGAGCGGCATGTTGGCGAAGACGAACAGGGAAGAAAATACGATGCCGCTTTTCTGGAGGTCGCGTCTGTACTTGGTCTCGGCCTGGTGCTGGTCGGCGGGAAGAAAGGCCCCCGCCGGATTCGCCACGAGATCGAGTTCCAGCCCGCTCCCCGGCACACCGTATCCCAGTTCGTTCAGTTTCCTCAGCACCTCGATACTTTTTTCCCAAACGCCTTTGCCACGCTGGGAATCCGCCTGGGAAGCATTGGTCGATGGAAGTGATGCCGCAATGGTCACCCGCAGGTCGCGGTACAACTGCATCAGCCCGATGGTTTCGTCCCGCAGCAAAGCTACCAGATTGGTCCTGACGATCAGTTTGCTGGTATGTGGCGACAAGCGCAGCAGGAAATACTCGATATGCGGGACCAGCTCCGGTGCGCCTCCGGTTACGTCGATCGTTTCGAATCCGACCCTGGCGGCGTAATCTACCACTGCATCCATGGTCTCGATGGTCATTATCTCTCTGCGCAGAGGTCCGGCCTCCAGATGGCAATGCCGGCAGGCGAGGTCGCAGATGAGTCCGACGTTTATCTGCAGCGTACGTGTACGACCACGCATTAAGGAGAGTCCGCAGCGGGTCAGGGACTGCTCGAACGGCTCGATGCCCGCTTCGATGATTTTTTCAGGGAGTTCTTCTGCCATCTAATTCTCACAATGATAAATTTTAGCCACCCCTCACAATGGCCTCTTCGCACCGTGCCTGAATCTGTTGTAGAGGGCCGGTATCAGCGCAAACAGCCCTAGAAGTGCAAAGGAGCCGAGTACCCTGGGCGAAGCGACGCCGGAGAGTGATTCGATGGTGGCAAGACTCGCGCCGGCATTCACAAAAACGAACCCTCCGGGAATGATTCCCAGCATCGTGCCGATGAAAAAGGTGCGCAGCGGCAGCCGGGTCAGGCCGGCAGCCAGATTTATCAAGAAAAACGGAAACACCGGCACGAGACGCAGAAACAGGAGGTAACTGAGCCCACGGGTTTCCAGCTCACGGTTCACCCCCTCCAGCTTGCCGCCGAATTTGTTCAAGACGGCATCACGCAGCAGGTAACGGGTCACCAGAAAGGCCAACGTCGCGCCGATGGTTGCAGCTATATTGGCGTAAACCGTACCCATGATCGAGCCGAAGATGGCACCGGCAGCCAGCGACAGAATGGCTGCCCCCGGAAGCGACAGAGCTGTCTGGACGATGTACAGCACCATGAATCCTGCCACCATGGCTACCCCGTGGCTGGCATAGTAGTCCAACAGAGCCTGACGGTTGGCCTTGAGCGCCTCAAGAGTCAGGAAACGCTGCAGGTCGAACCAGAAAAACAGAGCAACTCCGATAATGCCGACAAAGGCGATAATGATCTTTTTTGCGTTCATGGTGTCTATACCCTTTCCTAACCCGGCACAGCCGGAACCAAACAGGTAAAATCTACCCTCGTTCCCAAGCTCCAGCTTGGGAACGTAGTGCCCCCACTGAAGCTCCAGCTTCATCGCAGGCCACCGGGAAGAACGCCATTGGAGGCCTGAGGCTGGAGCCTCTGCGGCGCGGATGCGTTCCCAAGCTGGAGCTTGGGAACGAGTACACCTTTTCGCCGGGTCACCGCTCATGAACCGGAAGCCTCCCGTTCTTGCTGTTTCGGTGGGCACGGAACCGTGCCGTAGGAGCAAAAAATGCAGCAATCTCCATGCTCGGGGGTCAAAATCGCCGAGCAAGAGCGACACTCATAGAAATACTGGCAGGCATCCGTCGGCATGGTGGCCGTTTCCCGTGAGCCGCATTTCGGGCAGGTGATGGTGGATTCAGTCAAGATCTCCATGTCGTGGCTCCTGTGAACTCAATATCTACGCTGCCATTTCAGCCAACCGCCCAGCACCTTCTTTACGAAAGGCGTCAGCCGCGTCCGGTTATGGGCGTCGGCCAGCCGCTTGATGACCTCGGCCTGGGTCGGGTAGGGATGTATGGTCCTGCCGATGGCCGAGAGCCCCAGTCCGTTGGTGATGGCCAGTGAGAACTCGTTTATCATCTCGCCGGCGTGACGGGCGACGATGGTGGCACCGAGAATCTTGTCCGTACCCTTACGCAGGTGGACACGGGCAAAACCCTCTGCCTCGCCGTCTAGCACGGCCCGATCGATGTCGGACAACGGGACGGTCAGCGTGGTCACCTCCATGCCCTTTGCCTTGGCGTCACTTTCGTACATTCCCACATGGGCGACCTCCGGATCGGTGAAGGTGCACCAGGGTATGGTCAGGGTCGAGGTTTTCTGCCGCCCAATGAAGAGGGCATTGGCGATCAGGATACGGGCCAGGGCATCGGCGGTGTGAGTGAACTTGTAGGGGAAGCAGATGTCGCCGGCGGCATAGACGCTGGCATTAGTTGTTTGCAGCAGCTCATTCACCTGGACCCCCTGCTTTGAGTCATAGGCGATCCCTGCCGCCTCGAGGTTCAATCCCTCCACGTTGGGCGCCCGCCCGATGCCGACCAGGATCTCGTCAACACTAAGTACCAGGGTCCTGCCATTCTGCTCCAGACTGATGACCTTTTCGCCGCCCCTCAGGGCTACCTGAAGGATCTTTGCCTGCAGGCAGAGCTCGATCCCGTCCCTAACCATGGCCTGCTGGACGATTTCGGCGGCATCGGCATCTTCCCGCGAGAGCAGGTGCCCTGCGTATTCGATGATGGTGACTTTGCTGCCGAAACGGGCGAAGGCCTGCGCCAATTCGCAACCGATCGGCCCGCCTCCGATGACGGCAAGGCGGCGCGGCAGCTCGGTCAATGAGAACACCGTCTCGTTGGTAAGGTAACCTGCTTCGGCAATTCCCGGTATAGGGGGAGCACTGGCACGCGCCCCGGTGCAGACGGCAGCGCGCTTGAAGAAGAGTTTCTTTCCCTCCACCTCGACGCAATCCCGACCGGAAAAGCTCCCTTGACCTATGAAGACGTCGACCCCGAGCTCGTCGCGAAAGCGGCGGGCCGAGTCGTGGTGGCTGATGTCGGCGCGCAGGCGTCGCATCCTTTCCATGGCCGCTGCGAAATCGAAACCGATGCCGTCGCCATGTCGCACACCGAATTCGGCTCCGGCCCGGGCCTCGAAAATCGCCCGGGAGGCGCGTATCACCCCCTTGGAGGGGACGCAGCCCACGTTCAGGCAGTCCCCTCCCATGAGGTGGCGTTCGATGAGGGCGACCTTTGCTCCCAGGCCGGCGGCTCCGGCAGCTGCGATAAGACCTGCAGTGCCGGCGCCGATCACCACCAGGTTGTAGCGTCCGCCCGGCTCAGGATTGACCCAGTCGGGGGGATGCACGTTGGCGACCAGGGTTTCGTTAAAGGCGTCATGTGGCAATACATCCGGTTTCACCGTCATAGCAGTCACTCCGTTTAGATGATAAATCAATCGTTGCAACAGGAGCCGCTTCTCCCGGGCCTTACCTCAGCGCAGAGGCAGGCATCGCCCGGGGCCTTTTCCCTTCGTATCAACAGCACGACCCGCCACTGCACGTGTCACCGGCAGCTTCCTTGACGGCAGCGGGAGCGCAGTCGAACGGGCCGAAGTGGGTGGAACGATCGCCACTTACCCGGAAATGGCTGCCGAAGCGCGTCTCCCCGACCATGGCGGCGCTGTTGCCGCAGACCAGCATCGGCTTGCCGGTGATGAACGTGTGATGGTCATCGAGCGGGAACCGGTGCGGATGTTCCGCGATGGTGCCGAGATAGATCGCGCTTTGCCCGAAATCCTCGCAGATGTCTTCCAGGCACGCCAGCTTGAAGGCGCGCACCGTCATGGAGTAAAAGTCGATCATCCCCGCCTTCGCTTCAAGGGCAGGGTTGTCGAGCGAGATCCGCCGCTTGGAAACGACGCGGTAGTCCTGGCATCCTAGCCGCTGCAGCATCCTCCGGAAATCCTCGATGTACAACGCTCCGCTCAGGCACTCGCCATAGAGTACGGGATCTGAGCGGAGGTTGTCCGGAATCCGGCGTCCGGAGAAGACGTCGGAGAAATAAAGCTCGCCTCCCGACTTCAACACCCGGAAGATCTCGGAGAAGACCCGCTCCTTGTCGGGCGACAAATTGATGACACAGTTGGAGATCACCACGTCAACCGAGTTGTCCGCGATACCGCAGCCAGCGAGATCCTCTATGTAGCCCTGCCGAAAATCGACATTCGGCTTGCCGTAACCGAAGCGCGCCGTCTGGGATTCCAGGTGGCGCCTTGCCACCTCGAGCTGCTCGTCGGTCATATCGACGCCAATGACGAAACCGTCCTTTCCGACCAGTTGCGCGGCGAGATAGACATCGCGGCCGGTCCCGCAGCCGAGATCAAGCACGGTACACCCCTCCAACGCTGGAGGAATCGGGGAACCGCATCCGTAGAACTTGTCCAGGATTTCCTCGTCTATGAGGGACATCGCCTTCCGGTGATGCGCAGGCAGCGCTTCGATGCTGCAGCAGGCGCTGGTCTTGAGATCGTGTTTGCTGTCAAGCACCCTGCCGTAGTACTCCTTGACCTGCTCCTTGATGTTGCTTGACCCTGTCATGCTGCTTCCTCCAAAAAATGAATTTCAGGCGGTCGGTTAGCTCCACTAAGCCGGCCAGAAATCTCGTTCCCAAGCTGGAGCTTGGGAACGAGATAATCTCAGGTGGAGCTAGCCGACTACCCCACTTACTTAATATCGGATCGCCTCAGCGAGCACTTTTCAGGTCGTTGGCTTTCCAGTTGTACTCCAGATAGTCGAGCTGCATTGCGCCCGATTCGACATCCCTCCTGTCCGCGGGAGAGAGGTAAGGCTTTATGAAGTTGAGAGAGCCCCCGCCCAAGGAATCAAAGTGCTTCCTGTCGAACTTGAAGATCTGGGACAGGAAGACCGTCTTTTTTTTGCGGTCCATCAGCAACCCCTTCCTGGGGTCTGCCAGCAGTTTTCTCCCCTGCTCCTCCAACTGGGCGTACAGCGTCGCGGCACGATACGGCACGGGAAGAAGGTCGGCACAACTGACCGAGGCGCAGTTGATGCCGAAATGTATGCGCAGATCCTTGAAGCCGTCCAGGAGGATGCCGTTCTCGATCTGCGCGAGGGAGTACTCCTTCCCCCCAACGGTGATCACCTTGCGGTCCCAGGGCTGCCCCAGCCAGTTGATCCTCTTGCTCCGAATGCTCTCCACAGGGTAATGGTCCACAATGGTCTTCATGGCTCCGATGTTGTACACGTTCACCCAGAAGGCGATCTTCTCCTCGCGGTTCGGCAACGCCCCCGCATCAAAGGCAGCAAGTTCCTTGAGAAGAAGGGCGTATTCGGAGTCGGGGTTTTTAGCCTCCCTGTTCAAGGCCGCATAATCGACCGCATTTACTCGTATGCCGTCGATGGTCGCCCCCGTCCTTACATGCCGCTTCAAAAGCGCGGCGTAGTGCCCGTAGGAAAAGTCGGCTCCTGTCGCGAGCATGGGAAGTGACACTAACATCGTAACAAGTACCAGCGTCAACCTTTTCATGGGGTTCTCCTTCTCGACGCGAGAGACGCAAGCTTAGCCGAGTTCGGCATAAATCCCGGCCATGGACTTCTCGATACTGAAAAATGCCTGCAGCACCGCGGGATCGAAATGCCGGCTCGGCCGGACCCTGGAGTCACCGCCGCGGAATATCTCGAGGGTCTGCTCATGGCTCAGTGCAGGCTTGTAGCTTCTCTTTGAGCGAAGGGCATCGTAAACATCGGCCACCTTGACCACCCTGCCGGAGAGCGGGATTTCTTCCCCCTTCAATGAGAAGGGATAGCCGCTGCCATCCCAGTTCTCATGGTGCGAAAGAGCGATCTCGCGCGACATGGCAAGACGCGGAGCAGTCCCGATAATTCTGGCGCCGAACTCCGGATGCTGTTTCATGATCGCCATCTCTTGATCGTCCAGAGGCCCCTCCTTCCTGATGATGGAGCTTGGTATGTGAACCTTCCCCACGTCGTGCATCTGAGCGCTGTAGGCGATGGACTCGACGAACTGGTCTGCCAGGCCCAGAGCTTTGGCGAGCGCCTCCGAATACCTGTTCACCCGGATTATGTGGTTACCGGTCTCCTCATCGGCTGCCTCACAGGAGCGTGCCAGGGCCTCGATGGTGTAGATGAAGGCCCGGTCCGTCTCCTTCACCGCAGTGGAAAGCGTAACCAGTGATCCGATCACCACCGAGAGGCTTTTCAGGACCTCGGCGTCGTAGCTGGTCGCCTCATCCGGGTAGTTGAAGGCGACAATCGCCCCGGGAGGGTCGCCGCTGATCCGGTTGCAGACGAAGTTCCTTATCTTCGTGGTGAGGGTCGCCTTGACCGCGGGGTGAAAGTTTTCTTGATAGCTCTCGATAGACTCGCAGGTGTCGCACCAGTTGGAGTAGATCACATCTTCCCGTGATAGATTTATCGCAAAGGTGGCGGCTTGGTCCACGGTGATCATTTCCGAGCCCTCGATAAGCCCGGCACTGTTCTGAAAGAAAACTCTCCCCCTGGTTGCGGCGTTCCCCGGGATCCTGAAAACGAGGAAGACGCTGTCCGGCCCCCGTCTCTCTTTATTGCCGAGTACCTTCTTTATCGCCTCGACGTACAGCTCTTCTCCGGTGTACTTGCGGCAGCAAATCTCTTTCAATGTGGCATTAACCAGTTGCAGGAAATCCTGAGTCTGCCGCAGCGATATTTCTGACAGTTCCGGACTCATCATTCAATCTCCCTCTGCCCCGCTGTTTACTTTTCTACAGGATTGCCAGCAGCAGATATTTGACGATTTGCCTCTTCTCCTCCGATACCGCCTCTTGCGCCTGGGTGCGAGGGCGGGCCGCATTCCTTGCCGGCCCGCCGCAACCCGTTATTTCTTTACCTTGCCGGTAAACAGATAGTCGTTGTCTTTGACCTTGCCATGGCAGCCGATGCACATATCAACCATGCCTGTCTTACCCGAGGCCTCGATCTTGCCATCGGGAGCGTATTTCATCCAGAACCAGTCGCCCGCCTCGGGATTGAAACCCTTGACCTTGTACATGACCGTGACGGCCGCAAGCGTTTTGTCAGGCATGTAGTTCTCTTTAACGATGATGGCACCGCTCTTCATCCCCTTCTTGGCTTTGATCGATTTCAGCGCCACGTTGTTTACGTAGGTCGTGAGCAGCGCACCATGCGGCTCGGTTCCCTTGTAAAGCTTCCCCTTGCCCGGCCAGAGCTTCCAATCCGTGTACGGCTTCTCCTTTGTCAGGTACTGGTGGAGCTTTTCCGCGTCTGCGCCGGGCAGAGCGGCAGAAGCATTAACCGCCATCACCATGATTGCTGCCACGGCAACTGCAAACATCTTTTTCATTAGGCACCTCCTGAATGGGGTTAGTTTGCGGCCCGATTGCCGCAAAGGTGGATTGACCGGATGTTTACCACTTACTGCCGTTTGGAAGCGAGCCGCTCCAGGGCCTCGGGGTCGCGGACCGTTATCGACATGAACGAGGTGTCGATCAATCCCTGCGCCTTCATCTGATTCAGTTGCTCGGTTACCGTCTCACGCGACGCTCCGACCAGGAAGGCTATGTCCCGGTGCGTCAGGCGCGGTCTGATCTTGATCCCCTTCCCCTCCTTGGTGCCATGGCGCTTGGCCATACGGGTGAGGAGCGACGCTATCCTCTCGGATACCGAGCAATAGGCCAGTTCCTCAAGCCTGGTTTCGATTTCAACCCGCTTCAGGCCCACCAGCTTGAGCACCTTGAAGGCGAGGTCGTTGTGAGCGGAAAAGAAACTGAAAAAATCGCCTTTGCCAATGGAGCAGATCAGACTGTTCTCGGCGGCTTGGGCCATAGTGGATCGTGAGTCTTCACCCAGAAGCGCCATCTCCCCGAATATTTCGCCGGGCGCGATGATGTCCAGGATGATTTCCTGCCCATCCCCACCAAGCCGTGAAATTTTAATGGTCCCTTCCTTCAGCAGGTAGACATGTTCGCTCGGCTCGTCCAGCAGGTAAATAATCGTCCCCTTCTTGAATTCGCACATGGTGCTGAGAGCGGCCAGCCGTTCCATCTCCTCGTGGGACATGACGGAAAAGATGTCGGATCGCTTGATGTACCAGTATTTCTTATCCACGAGCATTCTCCCTACTTGCTATGCCAGGAATCGTCTCAGCGACCCGTTCAACATTTTAGGCATTGGATGTTCCCCTTTTCACCCCAGCGCCGAATCGCCTGGTTCATTTGCCCCAAACCGCCGGCAACCGATGCTCTCAACCCCAAATTGAAGAGGGGGGCAAGAATTCCACCGAACTGTGAGCTCTGAATGAATTTCAGTCGGTTGGGGACAAGGATTTCCAGTTCGGCACAGTATTTCCAGGTGAATACTCCGGCAAAGAGCAAGGTGTGTTGCCAGCAGAACCTTGACTCAGGCTCAACCGCCAGCATCATCGGCCTGACAACAAAGGGACCTATTTCCGGCAGGCTGACTACCAGTTCCAACTGCTCGCCGGCATTCATCCGTCCCGTTGCCCGTTGGAACAACGGGTTCCAGTGCGGGTAAAGACCGAAGTCGGCAAGCAGCTCCCATATCCGCTCAACTGACGCTTCGATAGTTATTTCGGTCCGGACTTCATTCATCTCACACCTGTAGATGTTCTTCTGAAACTCCCATTACAATCGCCCCTTCAAATCGCTTTCGATCGCGGTCTGGAAGCCCTGAAGCGACCGGTCCTCAAGGACTTTCCCGTGCATTTCGATTACGTTAAGGCCGGAAACTTCACTTCATGGCCCATTATCGCCGGATCGCCCAATGCATGATGTAAGATGGCTTACATTTGGGAAAAATAGTTTGGCATTGCCGATGAACAACGACTGGCCATCGGGCATGGTGATGAAATCGATGCACCCTCTGGCCAACCGCTCACATCTTCTAATGTGCTTCCTTTCGAAGCTGCCGATCCCGCAGGTCATCCTTCCATGCATAGGGGAGATCCACAATGGCCCCGTCTGGAAGTTTCTCCGATGCGTAGCGTAGGCAATCTTTGAGCACAGCTTCATGAACTGCCGCGTCGCCAACATCACCCAGGGTAAGACCGAACGGATGCCGGATGTAGAGCGCCTTGGAAGGCTTGACTAGCGCGGTCATCTCGCTCACCAGCGACAACGAAATAGTGGCAATCCCCATAATGTCCAGCACCCTCTGGATCAGTCCCACGGACTGAGAGCAGACCGGTCACGACGGGACGAGTATGGCGAGGTCCACGCCATCATTCATGAGGAGCCGGCCGACCTGGGGAGCGCTTTTCCAGATGAGCCGTTCGGGGCGAGGCACAAACCCCATAAAGGAAACGTGAGTTGGGGCCGCCTCGCCAATTACGCCCTGTGCCGCGAGCTTGTTCAACAACTGGTAAGGGAAAACGGTATCAAGGTCCTGCATGGCGCGCCGAGTGTCATAGCCGGGGTGGGCGAGAGCGATCCCTTCTGGCGCAGTATCGCTCGAGATGATACGGAAGCTGTCGTCTCCGAGGGGATTTTTCACATCGAACCGTTCCTGGCTCTCGCGCAGATACGCCCCAGCGGTAACAACCAGCGCCACCTTGCAATCCATTATCGGCTTTGCGATCGGATTCGATTCAGTCGCATGCTCAAACCTTGTCCATTCAAAGTCGGCCAGTGCCTTGCGCCGGACAAAATCCTTCTCTACATCGAGAAAACTCATGATTGGTTGCTCCCTTCTGCGGGCAGTTGCCGGGGAAATTGCCGTATTAATTTTTCCTGAGAACCCAGAGCGTATCGAGATCCCTGAGAAGGTATAGGGCAAAGCATGCTGCGAGCATCGGCCAAGCTGCGTAAAACAGCAGGTTCGCGCCCTCGAACGGTGACAGGTACTGCTTGTATGACGAAAACGTAGAAATCGCATGGAGGAGAAACACAGCCCCATAGGTAAAGCGCTTCCTTACGCCCGCCAGAAATCCGAAGAGAAGCAACAGTTCCAGAATTCCGATTCCGTAGGCAATATCTGCCCCCACCCCCCGGATAAAATAAAAATGCTCATATACCTTTGCCGTGCGTGGGGCGCACGAACTTGTCGAGAGTCCACATGAACATGACCACAAAGACGCCAAGCCTGAGCAGGAATAAAACGAGAGGTAACCGATTGTCGTATTTCATGTCTCCCTCACATAAGCCGGATTACGCCGAACAACACCCTAGCTGGCGTCAAGTCCACCTAAAAATCGATCTCCACCTGCAAGGCATCGAGAAATTTGTTGAAGGAGGTAAAAAGCTCCATGACGCCGAGGGCCTCTATGATCTCCGCATCCGTCGCTCCTGTCCGGCGCACAGTTGCAAATTCCTCATCCGAAATCTTGAGCGGCGAGAAATTCGCCTTGCGGGCGAAAGATATCAGCGCCTTCTCTTGTTCGCTGAAATCGGCTTTCTCAAGATCTTTTTCAATAGCCTCGATCTCGCTTTCGGAAACTCCGATGGAACGCAGGGCACCGGTATGGGCAGCCACGCAGTAGGCGCAGCTGTTGTCTCTGGATACGAGAACAGCAATAGCCTGCTTGGTCTTCTGGCTCAGATTCCCTTCCGCCATGACCGCCTTGACCTTGTTCCAGTTGGCCCGGAGCAGAGGGAGGTGATGGGCATACGTCCCGAACAGATTAGGCACCATACCGAACGCCCCCTCCACTTCAGTGAGAATTTCCTTTACTTCAGGTTCAGCAGTACCTGTCTCGAACGCTGCTATCCTTGCCATCGTCATGTCCTCCTTTGTTGGCTGGAATGGGGGCGAGTCAGTTCATACCCGCAAATCAAGCGTGATTCTCAGCGTATCCAGGCACTCCCTCATGGGCCGCTCATCCTTTTTGAGCCGCGACATCATAATGCCCCCTTCGATGGTGGCGATGATATGCTTGGCCAGTGCTTCGTCATTGATATCAGTTCTGATCTGACCGCCTTTCTGCGCTCCTGCGACTACCAATGCGACCCTGTCGATCCACTCATCAAAGACCCGATCGACCATCCCGGCAAACTCCGGATCGAAATCGGTCATCTCCAGGGCAGCATTGCCGAAGATGCAGCCACCGACAAAGCCCGTCGCCAGATGTTTGTCCAAAGCAGCTCGGAAGAAATTCTCTAGGCCCACCCCAGGATTATCGCCGCCAAGCACCTTGCCGAGGAATTTCATGAATTCGTCAGTTGCCTCCTTAAAGACCTCGCGAGCGATGGCATCCTTCCCCGAAAAATGGAAATAGAGGCTCCCCTTCTGCATGCCCGTTGCTTCAACCAGGTCACTGATCGTTGTCGCGTTGAAACCCTTGGTATTGAAAAGGCCCCGAGCGGCTTCAAGTATTTTTTCGCGTGTGATTTCACCTTTGGTTTTCATGGCTGACTCCAAAAAAAAATGGAACGTTCGGTTTATTATTGCAACGAACTTGGTAGCTGTCAACGCGCAACTTATTAATTTTGTTTCAACATGTTGAGTTTGACGGATTGTTCTGCTATGCGCTTGGTTCGGGTAGCAGGGGGCGAGGTTCGAATCCTCTCTCATTCCGACCATACTAGAAAAGGCCCTTGGCTCACGCCCAAGGGCCGCGGCGGCGCGGATTCCCAAGCCAATGAGAAATAAGAGTCAGTGAGGGCCAATTTTATTCCCATTTTTATGAAAATTCTTATCTAACCGTAAAGCGAGGGGAATTTCATACGGGGGAGGCTGTGAAGGGGAGGCGGGAAGGTTCAGGGCACTATCGGGGAAAGCACATGATGTCGCTGCCTACTCGATGCCGAATTCCTTCAGTTTCCGCCGCAGTGTGAGGCGATTGATCCCGAGGAGGTCGGCGGTCTGGCTCTTGTTCTCACCGGTCTGCCTGTAGACCCGCAGAATGTGCTCGCGTTCCACCTCGGCGAGAGTGGCAACCGGCCCCTCGCCGGAAATTTTACCTGCGCGCACGGTCCCCAGATGGAGTTCCGCAGCCGCGATCTCGCCTCCTGCGTGGAGAAGGACGGTTCTCTCCATCACGTTCCTCAATTCCCTGACGTTTCCCGGCCAGGGGTAGGCGCGAAGATTCCCTTTTGCCTCCTCGGTCAGGCGGGATTTCTTCCCCGGCATGCGCGCAAGGAATTCCCCGAGGAAGCGCTCAGCCAGCGGCAGGATGTCCTCCGGGCGCTCCCTCAGAGGAGGGACGACGAGAGGAAAGACGTTGAGGCGATAGTAGAGGTCCTCTCGAAACTCCCTGGTAATGATCCGCGACGGAAGATCCCGATTCGTTGCCGCGATGATCCGCACGTCGAGGGCAATCGGCCTTTTTCCCCCGACCCTGGTGACGGTCCGGTCCTCCAGAACCCTGAGAAGCTTGGCCTGAAGCCGCTCGTCCATCTCCGCGATCTCGTCGAGAAAAAGAGTCCCCCGGTGGGCAAGTTCGAACATCCCCTTCCGGGTTGTCCCGGCGTCGGTGAAGGCTCCCTTCTCGTGACCGAACAGCTCGCTCTCCAAGAGCGTCGCAGGAATTGCGGCGCAATTCACCTTGACCAGCGGTCCTTCACAACGGCTGCTCCGATAGTGGATAGCCTCGGCCACCAGCTCCTTGCCGACCCCGCTCTCGCCAAGGATCAGGGCCGTGGTGGTGCCGGAAGCGGCCACCAGATCGATCTCGCGCCGAAGCCGAGTCAGCGCCGGTGAATCCCCCACTATCCGATCGAGGGAGCGGCGCAGGCGCAGTTTCTGCCCCTCACGGAAGGAGGTGACCTCCTCCCGCAGTTCCCGGGTCTCCAAGGTCCGGTTCACCATGAGGAGGAGTTCGTCCAGATCGAACGGCTTGTTTATGTAGTCCTGTGCCCCGAGCTTGAGCGCCCGGACCGCGGTCTGCACCTCGGGGAATGCGGTGACCACGACGACCGGCGGGGCATCAGGCACGTTCAACTCGGCAAGGAGGTCGAGTCCGGAGCCGTCCGGGAGCCGCAGATCGAGGAGTACCAAGTCAAAGGGCGACCGGGAAAGATCCTGGCGGGCCTCGGCCAGTGTCTCCGCCCCGGCCGTCTCGTACCCTTCGTCCCGGAGGAATTCGAGAAGTCCGTCCCGCACCTCCCGTTCATCATCCACTATCAGGATTCGTCTCCGCACTCGGCCCTCCTTTCCGGTAACCGCACCTCAGCCACTGCCCCCCCGGCGGGGACGTTGTCGAGGCTCACCGTGCCTTCCATCTCGCTGACCAGTTGCTTGACAATGGCAAGCCCCAGCCCGGTCCCCTTCTCCTTGGTGGTGAACAGGGGCTCGAAGAGATGTTCACCGGCACCCTCTGGAAGACCGGGACCGCTGTCCCGCACGGTTGCCCGGATCGTGTTACCGTCCCGCCCCGCCACAACCGCCACTGTTCCTCCTTCGTCAGTCGCCTGGAGGGCATTGAGGATCAGGTTCATGAAAACCTGGTGCAGGTGCTGTCCCGATGCGCAGACCGGGAGTGGGGCATCGGGCAGATCGAGGGAGAGGGTGATGCGGCGCCTGTCCGCTTCTTCACGCAGTATAAACTCCAGTTCACGCAAAGCCTGAACCAGATCGACCGCCCGCGCTTTGGCGCCGGCAGCGGGGGTGACGTAGCCGGTCAGGTGGGTAAGGAATTCGGCGAGCCGGTTGACGAGCGCCAGCATCCGCTCCAAGTCTCCCCGCAACGGCTCGTCCGCTGCTTTCTTGCGGAGCAGCATCTGGAGGCGCATCTTAAGGCCCGCGAGTGGATTGCCGATCTCATGGGCGACGGTTGCCGACAGCATCCCGAGGGAGGCAAGACGATCCGCCTGGATCAGCTGCCGCTCCAGCCTCTGCATCTCCTTGCGGGCATCCTCCGCAACGGCCTCCGACTCTCGCAGCTCTCCCACCTTCCGCGACACCTCCTCCCGTAGCGTCCGGTTCCACTCTTCGAGT
>Ga0209212_1004355_pt1 | contig 17558 bp, 17 predicted proteins | sample RifGroC2_FD_183996 | JGI IMG/M metagenome (GOLD analysis project Ga0209212, IMG submission 183996) | Groundwater microbial communities from Rifle, Colorado, USA - Groundwater C2 (SPAdes) (version 2) | ecosystem: Environmental > Aquatic > Deep subsurface > Groundwater | place: Rifle, Colorado...
GACATATTGAAAACGATTGTTGCCCACAAGAAGCAAGAAGTTGGATCCGCCAAGGCTGCTGCGCCTGTCAATGAACTGAAGCTGCGTATCGCTGACCTGGAAGACTTACCGCGCGGCTTTGAACGGCACCTGCGTGAAGCGGTGGCATCGAACTGGACCGCGATCATTGCGGAGGTAAAAAAGGGCTCACCCAGCAAAGGGGTGATTCGCCCCGGCTTCGATCCGCTGGAAATCGCCGAAACATACCAGGAAAACGGCGCCACCTGCCTTTCCGTGCTGACGGACGAACATTTCTTTCTCGGGCATCTGCGCTTCCTGGCACTGATCCGTGAGACGGTCTCCCTGCCGTTGCTGCGCAAGGACTTCATCATCGACCAGTATCAGATCTACGAAGCACGCGCAGCGGGAGCCGACGCGGTTCTGTTGATAGCCTCGATACTGGAACTCAACCAATTGCTGGAGTTTCAAGCTATCGCAAAGGAACTGCACCTGGACGTTCTTCTTGAGGTACATGACGAAACCGAGATGGAGATGGCGCTTGAGACTGACTGCAAGCTGATTGGCGTCAACAACCGCAATCTGCGCACTTTTGAAACCGATCTGAATACGACCGGCCGACTGGCCCGCATGATGCCTGCAGATCGCCTGCTGGTGGCCGAGAGCGGCATAAACACCCGCGCTGACATAGTTCGGCTTCAGCACGATGGAGCCGGCGCATTTTTAATCGGCGAGGCGATGATGCGCGAAAACGACATCGGCGCAAAGCTGCAGCAATTCCTGAACGACTGATAAACACTAAAGAGGCAAAAAAACATATGGCGGGAAAACAGGGCATCGGCTTGGCGATAATCGCCTTCGGAGTATACATATTCGGCGGCATAGCAACATTTGGCGGCCTGGCGTTGATCTTTCTGATGAAGAACAAGGATCTGTTCGGATGGGGCGAAGGGCGGTCAATCGGTTATCTGTCCCTCTGTGTGGGACTCTGCCTGTCAATCCTGGGTGTTCTTTTGATGCGAATATTCAGAAACCGCGGCCTGTCCTGAGACCGCGGCATCCATTAACTTCTTCAAAATCCCTTTTCCTTCAACATGCCGAGGGACTGCAATAATTCAAGCGCCCTCCTCAGCTGATAATCTTTCTGCAGGTCAGTATCCCGGGCAGCGCCGCCGTGTGGGGAAACCGGCGGTAGGGGTCGGGGTTGCGACGGTTCCGGCTTACCGTCCGACGCCAGACTCCTCTCCAGGTCTTTCTCCTTGAAATCCTTTTCCTTCTCTTTTACCGGCAGCGGCACTATGTTTGGAACATCCACATCCGGGACAATTCCTTTGGCCTGTATCGAGCGGCCGTTTGGTGTGTAATAGAGCGCTGTTGTCAGTTTCAGAGCGGCATCACCTTTCATCGGAAATACGGACTGAACCGATCCCTTGCCGAAACTCTGCTTGCCCATCACGATGGCGCGCTTGTGATCCTGCAGCGCGCCTGCCACGATCTCGGAAGCGCTGGCACTGCCGCCGTTGATCAGGACCACTATCGGATAATGCGGTTCCTTCTCGCCCAACGTGGCATTATATACGCGACTGTGTTCTCCCCTGCCCTTGATCGAAACGATCTCGGTTTTGTTGATATCATCTCCGATGAAACAGTTGACGACTTCAACCGAAGATTCCAGCAGACCGCCAGGATTATAACGCAGGTCGATCACCAGACCTTTCATGCGTCCGCCGGCAGCCGAGTTAAGATCATGGAGGGCCTGTTTGAATTCTGGCCCGGTCTGCTCCTGAAACTGGGATATCCTGATGAAACCGTAGCCCTGGGCAAGCTGGCGCGATTTCAAGCTCTTGAGTTTGATAATATCGCGAATCAGGTTGAAGACCAGTGGCTTTGGTGATCCGTTACGCAAGATCGTCAGCGTTACCGCTTTCCCTTTCTCGCCCCGCATGCGTTTTACGGCAGCGGAAATGTTCATCCCGCGTGTAAGGGAATTATCAATTTTCCAGATATGATCGTTCGACTGTATACCGGCTCGAAAGGCAGGCGTATCCTCGATCGGAGCTATCACGGTCAGCTTGTCGTCCTTGATGCCAAGCTCAATTCCGACTCCGCCAAAGGCGCCGGTCATCTGCACTTCCATCTCGTGATAGGGCTCAGGCGGCAGATAGGCGCTGTGCGGGTCGAGCGTGGCCAGCATTCCGTCAACCATGCTTTGCACCAGTTTTTTGGAATCCGGTTTTTCAACATAATTTTCGAGAACTGCCGCGTATGCCTCCTGCAGCAGCAACAGGTAAGTTGAGTCAGGGTGCGTGTCGATCGGACGCCAGCGCAGATACAGTATCAGCGCAATACAGGCGGCTACCGCCGTGACAAGGAATACAGCAAATATTTTACGTGATCTGCTCATCTGTTACCGATCCATATGCATTATTCGCTTTACAGGTAACTATTTCCTGACATCTATTCCGTAACTCTTGATCTTGCGATGCAGGTTGCTTCTTTCAAGCTCGATGATTTCCGCAGTCCGGGAGATATTCCAGTCATTGGCCTCCAGCTTGTGGATGATGAACTCCCTTTCGAACTCCTCGCGTGCATCCCGCAGAACAGACATGGCAAAGGCCCCTTCGAGCTTGGGGCAGGGAGAGCGCCCGGTAGTTGCTCCGCCTTTCAGATCAGGTACATCGGCCGCCGTAATGGTCCGGCCGGGAGTCATGATCAGGATCCGTTCGATAATATTTTTCAGTTCCCTGACATTGCCTGGCCAATCATAACCGGCCAGCAGTTCCACCGCCTCGGGCAGGAAAGCCTTTGCCTCACGCCCTTCCCTGCGATAGAACTGGGCCACGAAATGCCTTACCAGCAGCGGAATGTCTTCAAGCCTCTCACGCAAGGCCGGAGCCCGGAACGGAACCACATTGATGCGGTAGTACAGGTCTTCCCGGAATCTTCCCTGCAGGATTTCCTGGTCAAGAGATTTGTTGGTGGCTGCCACGATCCTGACATCCACCGATACCAGGCGGGTTCCACCCACACGTTCGAAGCAGCGTTCCTGAATAATGCGCAGCACCTTGGCCTGGGTCTTGAGAGACATGTCCCCGATCTCGTCCAAAAACAGCGTGCCGCCGTCCGCAAGATCGAACTTGCCCTTCTTCTGGGCCACCGCGCCGGTAAAAGCGCCTTTTTCATGCCCGAACAGTTCGCTCTCTATCAGCTCCTCGGGAATGGCGGCACAGTTGATCGCTATGAACGGCCGGTCCCGGCGCGGACTGTAATAGTGGATGGAACGGGCAACCAGCTCCTTGCCGGTACCGTTTTCCCCGGTAACCAGAACCGAGGCGGATGTGGGCGCAACGCGCATGATCTGATCCCTCAGGTGGGCCAGAATTGGTGCATTTCCGATCAGCTCGTACTCATTGGCGGCGGTTCGCTTGAGTTCGGCATTTTCAGCCTTAAGTTCCTGCAGTTTAAGCGCATTGGCAACGCTGATCAGGACCTTTTCCAAAGAGAGCGGCTTTTCGATAAAATCGAATGCACCCAGTTTTGTGGCACGTACCGCGGTCTCGATCGTACCGTGCCCGGAGATCATGATCACCGTTACCTGGGGAAAGATGGACTTGAGCTTCTCCAGGGTTTCCAGGCCGTCCATGCCGGGCATCCAGATATCCAGCAGGATCAGGTCGGGCAATTCCTGCCTGGCGCACTCGATCCCGTCGGCGCCGCTGGCGGCGGTGATTACCTCATAGCCTTCATCCTCAAGGATTCCGGAAAGTGAAGTCCTGATATCCTTTTCGTCATCAACTACAAGAATCGTGTGTACCATTATGGCCCCCCGTAAAATTTCCTGACTATCTGCAAATTTGCTAACCCGCCGGCAGCTCGATCACGAAAACCGCACCATGAGGTTTGTTGTCACGCACCCTGACAAAGCCGCCATGATCGTTGATCACGCTGCTGACGATGGCGAGTCCCAGCCCGGTTCCGCTTTTTTTGGTTGAGAAATACGGCTCGAACAGGCGCTGCTTGTCTTCGGCCGGGACACCGGGTCCATCGTCGGCAATGCTGATCACGGCCATCTTCAGCACAGCATCGTACGTAGTCGTAAGTACGATGTTGCCTTTTTCCTCCATCGCCGCGACAGCGTTTTCCAGAACGTTTATTATTACCCTTTTGATCTGATCCCGGTCGATGGTAAGTTTCGGCATCAGCTCGTCCTCGACGAAAGCAAAGGTAACTCCGCGATGAGCTTCCTGATAAAGGGTCAGGGTTTCACGGATCAGAGCGTTGATATCATTCGGTTCCGGTTGGATGGCCGGCATACGCGCGAAATTGGAAAACTCGTTTACCAGGTTTTTAAGATCGTCAACCGACTTGATGATCATCTCGGTACACTCATCAAAAACCTTCTCGTCATCGCTGAACCGTGAAAGGTAGCGTTTGCGCAGACGCTGGGCCGAGAGCTGAATCGGCGTCAAAGGGTTCTTGATTTCATGGGCTATGCGACGGGCAACCTCGCGCCAGGCCGCCATGCGCTGGGCGCGCATCATCTGGGTCAGATCGTCCAGAACCACAACCATACCCAGGTTTTCGCCCCCCTCATCCCGCAGCATGGTCAGATGCAGGTGCAGAGCCAGCCTCGTACCACGCACATCGAGGAAAATCTGACGACTGATGCTGTCGTGCTGTGACTTTACCAGGTCACGTAGTGACTCATTGACTATTTCAAGGTGCTTGCCCTGGACGACATTGCGGAAGTTTTGCCCCAGAACCGAGTCAAGCTTGACGTTTAACAAGCGTTCCGCGGATTTGTTGATGGTGCGGACCACCCCCTCGCGGTCAACGGAAATGACACCGGCGGCCACATTGCGAAGCACTATCTCCATGTACTGGCGACGTCGCTCGATCTCCTGGTTTATACGCGACAATTCGAGATTGGAAATATTCAGCGCCTGCTGCTTGGTACGCAGATCTTCGGTCATGCGGTTGAAAGAACGCACCAGCATGCCGATTTCATCATCGGAATGTGCTTCGATACGGACATCCAGGTTGCCGTCGGCTACTTTCAGAGTCGCCTCGGCAAGTTCCTGGATCGGCCTGGTCATGCTGTTGGCCAGATACACACCCATCCAATAGGCGAAAAAGACGATCACGGTGGTGATCAGAAACAGAGTAATTATGTATCCTGTCCGGATCGGATTCTTGAGAATCTTCAGCTGGCGGAACTCGTGATAGGACTCGGTGATTTCCTTCATCTTGCTGACCAGGGAATAAGGGACATAGTAGTTCACAACCACCACGCCCACCACGTCGTCCTTGTTCCAGGTGGAACGGATCGGCACAATCCCGCGAATCAGATCGGCCTTGCCGGCCTGGTTGATCCTGGTCAGCTCCTCCCCGGTCAAGCCGCGGTTGATGTCTTCCGAGGTCGGGTTGGTAAACTCCCCCTTTGGCACCGACGGATTGGCGGCCCGCACCAGTTCCTCGCGCTGGGCGGAATAGACTTCCACAACACCCAGGTTGTACTCTTTCTGCTTCTGCCGGATCAGATTTTTCAGTTCCGGCAGATTGTCTTCATTCAGCAGTTTCTGATCCTTGATGAAACCGCTGATCTGCTTGCCGTAGTAGAGTGCATTGGAAGCCGAGTTCTTGTAATAGGTCTGGGCCACTTCAAGCGATTCACTGAGTGAGGTCTCCACCTGTGTATTGAACCAGTTGTGTACCGTGTTGTTGATAAAACCTGCGGCGGCAAAGAACAACAGCATGGTGGGAACCAGCGAAAGCCCGACAAAGGAGAGTACAAGTTTGGTGCGGAGACGCTTGGCAAGCGGGTTTGATCGGCTTTCGACAAACAGTTTAACAACATTGCGGCTGACCAGGTATACCAGAAGAATCACCAGCAGGATCACGACGTTGATCACCGCGAAGATCGCTATGTTGCTGCCCAGTTTGGTGTCCGAACTCAACTGGGTAAGGCTGATCTCAGCCTTGGTCAGGAATATGATCAGAATAACCGACAGGACAATGATGACAGCTTCGCGAATCCTCTTTTTTCGTTCCTCCGGAGGCAGCCTGTTAGTCATGCGATCAGATTCCCCTTACATCCTTCCGGAGCGGATAATTGCATATACCAGCCAGAGGCCCAACAGTCCGGCCACCACGTAACCGATAAAGGCAAGCACCGGAAATCCGAGGAACTGGATACCTTTGTCAGTCTGCATGATGATGGATGATCCGATGATGAGAGCGGCCAGGATCAGACTGGAGGAGAGACGGTTCATGGAACGATCGAAATCGGTGTTGAATTTGTCAAGGCCGCGATGTTCGAGATCAATTTTGAATTTGTTGCGGTTGAGGCGGTTGATGATTTCCTTCAGATCGCGGGGAAGGTTGCTTGCAAGGCTGGTGTAGGAGGAAAGTACCGTGCTGATGTCCTTGTAGATATTTTTGGGAGACATCTTGCGGCGCACCGCTTTTTCCATGAAGGGGCGCACATGCTCCACCATGTCGAAGGCGGGGTTGAGAGTACGCCCCATCCCCTCCACTATCACCAGTGACTTGGCCAGCAGCATCAGGTCGGGATGGATGCGGATATTGTACAGGGTAATGATCTCGATGAATTCGAGCAGCATCCGTCCGACTTCTATCTCCTTGAGCGGCACCTCGTAGTAACCGTCGATGAAATAGGACAGATCGCGCTTCAGCGAGCGGATATCCAGGCTGTCGGAGATATCGCCGGCAAACAGCAGCAGCGAAACGACCTGATCCATATCACGATTCACGATGGCGATGATGATGTCGCTCAGAAACGAAGTCAGGCTCTCGTCGATGCGCCCGACAATGCCGTAATCAAGCAGGCAGATCCTGTTTTCGGGCAGAATGAATACATTGCCGGGATGCGGGTCTCCGTGGAAGAAGCCGTGCTTGAGAACCATCTCCAGGAAAGCATCCGCTCCCCGCTTTGCTATCAGCTTGCGGTCAAGCCCGGCGTTTTCGAGCGCTGAAAGATCCGAGACCTTGATGCCGTCGATATACTCCATCGTAAGCACGCCACGGGAGCTGTGACTCCAGTAAACGTGGGGAAAGTGCATCCATGCAACGTTTTTGAAGTTGTCGCGGAACTTTTCGATGGTGTGCCCTTCGCGGGAAAAATCCATCTCGCGCCTTATGGAACGGGCAAACTCGCGCATCACACCGACCGGGTCGTAAAGTTCGCTGCCGGAGACGTGGCGTTCCGCCAGCTGGGCAAGCGCCATCATGGCGCTTATATCCGACTCGACCAGTTTTACCACGCCAGGGCGGCGAACCTTGACCACGACCTCTTCGCCGCTTTTCAACCGAGCCCTGTGGACTTGGGCGATGGAGGCCGCAGCCAGAGATTCGTGGTCGATAAATTCGAACAGGTCCTCGACCGAAGCCCCCATTTCCAGCTCGATCTGGGTACGCAGTTCCTCGAAGGAGATACTGGGAACCTGATCCTGGAGTTTCTCAAATTCAGTAAGAAATGCGGCAGGAATAATATCCGGGCGGGTTGAAAGAATCTGGCCAAGCTTGACAAATGTGGGCCCAAGCTCCTCCAGCGCCATGCGCATTCGTTCGGCGGAACTGTATCCGGACAGGTCCAGCGCGCCGCTCCGAAACAAACGTCTCCCTTTGGCGGCCATATCGGCAAGGCCAAGCATCTCCAGGGCATTGTCAAAACCATACTTGCTCAAAACCCTGGCGATATTCCAATAGCGACGGATACTGCGAATATTGCTGTTTATCTTGAAAAATGAAAACATCCGGAACCTAGTCGGAGTTCCTTGATTCCAGATCCTGAACCCTCTTCACCAGGCGGTCGTACTCCTCACGCGTCACCAGTCCAAGGCGGTCAACCACCTTTTGAACTTCAACCTCGGCCATTTGCTGGACCTTCTCCCGGCTGTCCTTGGCAATGGACTGAATCCGCTCAACAAAATTCTTGCCCTCGTCCTCGCTCATTTTAAACTTGTCTTTCAGCTCTGCCACAAGTTCCTCGCCTTTTTTCTGAGTAATCGCCACGGTTCCGATAGCTGTCATGACAGCTTTTTCCAATAGTTCGAGCATGGTTAGTTCTCCTTTATGAAAAGCTAATATCAATTTGCGAATGATACCATAGACCGATTGTGTTGCAAACTGGATTGTTGCATTTTTGCATCAATTGCCGGAGTATTACGGCTGTGCTATTGTCAATAGCAGGACAACAACCGGGAAAAAGGTATGATCATGCGCATTCAGGACAACTCTTCACTCAGGGATATTGAAAAGAAGACCAAGGGTTCCTCTCCAGCCAAAGGGGTTCTGAACTCTTTTTTCTCGGCCGGTCTCAGTCGTCAGGAACGTCAAACTGAAGAATATGACGCTGATATTGACTCCCTGCGCAAAGAGATCGAAGAAGCCGGCAACAAACTGACGGTTGAACCTACGCTGCCGAACTTCAAGCAGTTCCGGGATCTCCTGAGCCGGCTGGCAACGAGGATAAACGCCGAAGCATACCGTTTGGAAAAGTTTGGCGGGACTCCCCAAAATCCCCGTTGCTACGAGATAATTACCGTGATTAACAGCGAAGCCGACAAGCTTTACAATCTGGTAATAAAGGAAAATCGCGACAACATGGCCATCACAGCCAAAGTGATCGGAATCAAGGGCTTGGTTGTAGATCTTGTGACATGACACAAACATATTATCGCCGGAATCAGCAGGCGACTTATTTTGGAACAAGGACTCCGTTGCAACCATGAAGATGAATAATGCAAAGAAAACCGCATATATTTTAGCCGCAACCATCTTCTGCCTGCTGGTCGCGCTTGACCAGGCTCATGCCGAAGAGGCGCTCTACAATTTGTCCCTGGGTTTTGATAAACTCACCCAAACAACCGATGACCCGAAAGCCCCCCCACCTACCAGCCTGCTCACCGCCAAATACGGCTTCAAAGGAACTAATGACTTCAAGCCCTATCTCGGCACCGGACTAGCATACACATTTCAACAGGAAAACAAACCGGGGGATAAAACCAGGATCAATGCCGGTGTCGCAGGTCAGGCCGGATTCAACTACCTGCTCGGGGGCAATTCTTTACTCAACATAGATTACAAGTATCTCCACATAACACCCGACTCAAAACATGGTGACACACCGCCGCAATCGATCGGGGTGGGAATAAAGATCAAGTTTTGAAGTACTTTGCGATATTTGAACCTGATTTACTCTGTCAGTCTTGACAATCAAGCATTTTAAAAGCTATAGTGCCGGACTCGAAAGGTATCAACCAATCGATGAATCATCCATAATTCAGATTATCCACAATTTGCGCTCGTAGCTCAGCTGGATAGAGCAACGGCCTTCTAAGCCGTAGGTCATAGGTTCGAGTCCTATCGGGCGCGCCATACATCATTGAATCTAATAACTCCATCAGGGGTTATTAGATTCTTTTTTTTCAGCTGCAATTTTTACCGCTCCCACCAGTATCCGACTATCCCCTTTCATCTGAACCTCATTACCGGTCAGCACAATTTCAGAAATCAGCAGTTTCAGATATTCCTTTGCAAAAGCACAATCCTTCCCCAGTATTTTCCCCTTCAGCAGTTCACTGATCACTTTGATCTGCGCTTTCAGCTCCGGCAGGATCGATCCGGGCAAAAGCACAATCGGAGTCTTACCCTTGGGAGCAAATCCCTTGGCATTGTTAGCGTCAACTCTGAACGCCGGTTTCAAAGTGAAATCGAAAAAAAACTTGACTCATTGGACTGACTGGTCTAATTTATAATCATGAAACGAACACACAACAAAAACGATATTGTTCAGGTAGGACTTGACCTCGTGTTAAGCAGAGGTTTCAATGCTACCGGTGTTGAAGCAATTCTGAAGCAGGCTAACATTCCAAAGGGCTCATTTTACAATTTCTTCTCCAGCAAGGAAGAATTTGGTCTTGCGGTAATTGACAAATTTGTCGCAGACAGGTTTGAACTCTTATACCCCATTTTCAGCGATGAATCGTTACCACCGCTGGAGCGCGTCAGAAGAAGCTTCGAAATCCTGATTGAGTGCTTTGAAGGCAACGACTGCTTCAAGGGGTGCCTGCTTGGCAACCTGAGCTTGGAGATGTCCGACGTGTCCGAGAACGTACGGCAACGCCTTGAGCAGGCATTGCAGATCTGGGCCGGGGAGTTGACCAAACTACTGCTTCAGGCACAGAAGGAAAAGGCGATACCCTCTGACATGAACACTGAGATGCTGGCGGAAAATCTGGTCTCTTCATTCGAGGGAGCACTGCTTCGCTCCAAGGTTAAAAAGTCACCAGAAACGTTAAGAAATTTCATTCATTTTTATTTCGATATATTCCTTGCTCGGAAAGAAGAGTAGCCGCTAACTGATTTTTTTGATTGACATTACGTAGACCGGTCTAGGCGTTTTGAGCCAACGAACCAGTGGGAACCACAATGACAACATCAGTCACTTCATGGGTTCTCATCACAGGTGCTTCAAGCGGTTCCGGCGAAGAGTTCGTCCGCCAATATGCCGAGCAGGGAACCAGACGCGCTTCAACTAAGAGACGAAAGACTCTGATATTTCGTCGCAAACAGACCACAGCACGGTAAACAAAAGGAGGAACCAAGATGGTAAGAATCGTAATTATCACATGTACCAACATGACGAATGCCTGGCCTGTAGCTCTGTAGGTTGTCTTGAGGACCGCTAAATAAGTAAGTCAAGCTTAATGTTAATTCATAAAAAATGGAGGAGAAAAATGAAAGCATTTGAAGAAATGAAAGTATTTGAGGAAATGAAATTTAAAAATCTAACGATTAAAAACAGAATTGTAAGATCAGCGACACATAGCCATTTAGGGAACCTTGATGGTACGATTAGCGATGAAGAACTGGATATGTTTGAAGAACTGGCGAGTAATGATATTGGCCTAATCATAGCGGGACAATTTTTTGTATCCCAAAAAGGGATTGTAAGACCCGGTTCTAATGAACTTGCTGAAGATTATCAAATCGAACGAACAAGTAAAATCATTTCAAGAGTTCGACCATACGGCACTAAAGTGATTACACAACTCAATCATGCAGGTGCCAAAGCCTATCTGGAGGATAATAAAGTTGGACCATCAGTTATTGAACTTGAAGAAGGTATACAAGCCCGAGAGATGCGGGTGAATGAAATTGAGTCTGTGATTGAGGATTTCATAGATGCTGCTTATCGTGCAAAATTATCAGGGATGGATGGTGTTGAAATTCATTGTGCTCACGACTACCTTCTATGTGAGTTTTTAACACCATCATTTAACAAGAGAACCGATAAATATGGTGAAACCTATGAAGGCAGATTTTTAATTGTCAAAAAGATAATCCAAGGGATCAAAAACAAATGTGGAGCTCATTATCCGGTTTTTGTCAAGGTGAATTCAAATGCCGCTGAAGAAAATGAACAATATACGAGTGACTTGAAGAAAATGATACCTGAGTTTAAGAGATTGGGTGTCGAAGCTGTTGAATTTAGCGGGTCTAATTTCATACATATGAAATACTCGGATCACAATTATTTTGTTGAAAGCGCAATGAATATCAAAGGGAATACAGACATCCCTGTAATAGTAGTTGGCGGTATACGAAATTTCGAGGATATGGAGGCAGCGTTGGAAGCTGGTGTCGATATGATCTCTATAAGCAGACCACTTATAAGCGAACCTGATTTGATTACCAGACTAAAAAATGGTCAGGAAAAAGCAAGATGTACAAGTTGCAATAAGTGCTTTGTTGTTGGGAAAAAGAGATGCATTCTTAACAAAAATTAAGGTGAGGACCGACAGAGGAATCGAACATGCGTGCGGCTTTCATCACGGGTTACGGCGGCAATTTCGGTAGTGCGGGTAGCCGGAAAGGCGTTCCGCTAAAATCATTACGTTCACAAAAAATGGAGGAAGAAAAATGAAAGCATTTCAGGAAATGAAAGAATGGTTAGGAAACACTATGAAGTTCTCCACCATCATTGCGCGTACCGTGCTCGCGCTATCGTTAGCATTTGCCGGCACCTTCGTTGCTGTAGCACCGGCCCAAGCTGCAGCGCCGATGCAGCACAAGCAGGTTCCGGGCTTCTATCGCACGATGATTGGCGACTATGAAGTCACCGCTCTCCATGACGGCGGCGCCGGCATTGACTCCAACCTCCTGCACGGCGATCCGGCGCTCATCCAGTCCCTCCTGGCGCGCTCCTTCCAAAACGATCCCAAGAATGTCTCGGCCACCGTCCAAGGCTACCTCGTCAATACCGGCTCCAAGCTCGTTCTCATCGATACTGGTGCAGGCGGCCACTGGGGTGGACCCACGCTGGGCAAGCTCGTGCAGAACTTGAAGGCCTCCGGCTACAAGCCGGAGCAGGTTGACCTAGTGCTGCTGACCCATCTTCACGCTGACCATACTGGCGGAATCTACAAAGACGGGAAACGCGTCTTCCCGAATGCGACCGTGATGACGAAGAAGGCCGACGCCGATTTCTGGCTGTCGAAGGAAATCACTGCCAAGGCTCCGGAAGAAGCAAAAATCTTCTTCAAGGTGGCACAGGATGCCGCCGCGCCTTACATCGCTGCAGGCAAGTGGAAGCCGTACGAAGGCATGGACGAAATCGTCCCCGGCATCGCACCGTATGCCATTCCCGGCCATACGCCCGGTCACACCGGCTACATGATTTCCTCAAAGGGTCAGTCGCTGCTGGTCTGGGGCGATGTCACTCACGTCACCGCCGTCCAGATGCCGCACCCGGAAATCGGCATCGCCTTCGACTCAGACGGCGCGACGGCCATCAAAACGCGTGAAGAACTTCTGGTGAAACTCGCTGCGGACAAGACGATGATTGCCGCCGCCCACATGCCGTTCCCTGGCCTGGGCCGTATTCGCAAGGCCGACACCGGCGTTGGCTACGACTGGGTGCCGGCGACCTTCCTCGACCTGAAGAGAGGTGAACCATGACCTACGATTCATCTTCCATCCGCAAGCTCCGCGATGCGATGTTCGCCTTCGACTTTGCGCATCCCGTACGCACCATCGAGACGCTCCGCGTCGGCATGGAGGCAATTTCACAAGCAAACCCGCCGGCGGCTGACCTAACCGTCGAGCCGACCGAGCTCGGTGGCGTAGCCGCGGTGGCGATTACGGCTCCCGGCGCGTCCAAAGACCGAGTCATCTACCATTTCCACGGTGGTGGCTGGGTGGCTGGCTCTCCTGCCTCGCATTTGGGCATGCTCGGAGAGCTGTCCCGAGCGGCAAAGTCCCAGGTCATCGTCCTGGACCACTCCAAGGCACCCGAGCACCCATTTCCGGCGTCCTACGACGAGTCCATCCGCGGCTACGAAGCAGTGCGTGCGCTTGGCAAGCCGTTCGCCGTGACAGGAGATTCCAGTGGCGGTGGCATGGTTCTCAACGTTCTTGCCTACGCATCCTCGAAGGGCCACAAGGACGCGCGAGCAGCGCTACTAATCAGCCCATGGGCAGACTTAACGCTGACGCTGCCCTCGTTAACGCAGTTGGCCGACCGCGACCCAATGGTCAACGCGAGCGCGATGCGGGAGATGGTCGAGGCTTACGCTGGCAACCACGACTTGAAGGATCCGCGCATCTCACCCCTGTTCGCCGACATGCACGGTTTTCCTCCACTGCTCATCCATGTCGGAAGCGACGAAGTACTTCTCGACGACGCGCTTGAAATTGACCGAAAGGTACGCGCGGCCGGCGGCGAGTCGCACCTTGAGGTCTGGCCGGAGATGCTGCACGTCTGGCACATTCAGACAGGCGCTTTGCCTCAGGCCCACGACGCGCTGCAGAGAGCCGGCGAGTTTCTCATCGGGCACCTCGAGAAATAGCACGCGAGCGCCCTCAACGAACACGTAGACACTAGATAGGAGATGGTAATGACTACTGACACCAACCCGCCGGGAACGGCATGGATGCAAATCGTCAAGAAGAAAGGAACGAGCGACTTCGCGACGTCGTTCACCGCTGACGCCAGCCTTCAGACCTCAGCCCTCAGCAAGGCCGTGGTCGGCCCGACACTCATCGGGGCGTTCTTTGCCGCGACGAGTAAGATGTACGAACACTTCGTGTTCACTGCGGAGACGGTTGACGGTGCGAAGACTTACCTTGAGTGGGAGGGCATCCACGGTGGCAAGCCGGTCGCCGGCGCCACCATAATCACTCGGAATGAGTCTGGCCTCATCAACAACATCAAGCTCTTCCAAAGCCCGTTTCCCGTCGTTCGTGAATTCTCATCTGGCCTCAAGGAGCGACTCGAAGGAACACTCGGTCAGGACTTCTTTAACTAAGCCGGGACAACAGCCAACTTCATCGCCTCATTTAACCTGAACAACACAACCGAGGAAACAACCATGCCAATATTTCACGCCCACATTCAGGCTCAAAAGTTCTCTAGCGAAGAGAAACGGGCTCTGGCGGATGCCTTAAATCTCGCTCTTCATGAAGCCATGGATACGCCTATGGATGACCGTTTCGTCATCATCAGCGAGCACAAGGACGATGAATTCTTCATCCATTCGACTTTTCCTGACATGAAGAGATCCGACAAGCGCATGATCGTAACGGTGACGTCCGGCACGAGCAGGACGGTGGAGCAGAAACGCAAGCTCGCGGAGTTGGTCACCCGATACGCAGTAGAAAAGGTCGGCGTCAGCCAGGACGATGTCACCCTGATGATGTATGCCATTCCCTTGGAGAACATGAGCTTCGGCGGTGGAAAGCTGGTCTCTGACATCGACCTCTCTATGCCTTGGGTAAACAAGTAAGAAGGACGAACGAAGCTGCCCTGTTCTTTGGATCGGGGCAGCGAAAATGACTTGAAACGGACGTCCAAATCGTTTCTCAGGTGTGTTGCTCATGCGCGAAAAAGGATTCAGGCCCCGTTCATGACGAGCAGCTCAAGGGCGGCCGCAAGGGTCGCGGCCAGCAGCAACGCGGCGAGTTGTCGTGTACGCATTCCATTCCCTCCTAGTAGCTCTGCGCCGGGCTGGCGCGATAGGTGGCCGTGCGGGCCTGCACAGCGCGCTTGAGACGCGCCACAGCCTGGCAGAATTGCTAACGGTGGCGGTGTGCGCAGTGCTGTGCGTGGCCGACGACTTCGTCGATATCGCCCTGTGGGGGCGGGCCAAGCTCGGTTGGCTACGCGGCTTCCTGCGGGTGGAGGCCGACATTCCCTCGCACGACACCTTCGGGCGAGTGTTCGGGATGTTCGACGCGCAGGCCTTCCAGGCAGCCTTTCTGCGCTGGTGGGCGCCGTGGTGCCCGTATTGGCCCCGGATAGCATGGTGGCCATCGACGGCAAGACGGGCCGGCGCATCACCGGCAAGGATGCGCCCGGCCCACTGCCCTTTGAAGGGCGGGAGGGGCATTAAGTTGTCTTTGCAGCCCCTCGATAACCTTGTCTCGCAGTTTGATAAGCTCCTCCAGTTCTGCAATCCGGGCATCCAGCCTATAGTTGATCCGGGCTAGCGCTACAACCTCTGTCTGTGCCTCTTCGACCAGTTTCCGGTACTCCTTCAACTTTGAAGATGCTTCGGCCAATTCAGATCGGGTTTCTGGGTCAAGAGGTCCCCCAACTCGGAGCGGGCTATGAAATGTGCGTAGGTTCGGCGAAACTGGTGGCTGTGCCAGGTCGGCAAAGCAGGACAGTCGCCCGCTCAAGGAACTTGATCCGACGACCAGGGCAAATCTTCCCGTATCGGCAGTAGTCCTTGATGATGGGAGATCACTATATAATGATTAATCAAGGCAACACATTTCTATAGACAGAACACTTGGTAACCAAGGCTTGTCAAGGGAGAAGTGCGCGGTATTGATCAGATTCAGGTTGTGCATTAAATATTATAAATTATGCTCTAGCGGTGGCAGTCGCTGACGGCACCGGTTCTCGTGGCGCAGCAGTCAATCTGGAGGAGCTCATGAAAAACAGCGGTCACCTGACCTGCGGACGCGGTCTCGCCGGCTTCAAGGTCCAGCTCTTGTATCTGATGGTCATCCTCGGATCCCTTCATTGGGGCTCACCCCGCGCCGCCCTGGCGGCCCAGCAGGTTGGCGCTGCAGCCAGACAGGAGCAGGGGAGCACCGGCCCTGCCGTCGTGCCGGAAGGGAGCGGAGACGGCGCCGCTCCGCTGCTGGACCGGGAAAGAGGCGGCGCGGCTTTGGCGCAGGAGGGGGTGGGGGAGGGGGTGGGCGAGTATCGGACCCCGCTAGCCGCAGAGGCGCTGCAGACCGAGTTCATGGGGAGGAGGATAACCTTGCCGGCCTGGGACCGGGGGCATATGACCGCCATCACCCTGGGCGCGTCCTTCCTGGATTCCGATCAGGGGGACAGCGAACTGCTCCCCATCGGCGCGCTCTACCTGAGGCATTTCTGGGAGCAATCCCGCACCCGCAACGTCATCAGCATCCTGGTCAATGACCTGGAATATGCCAGGACCCTGGGGAGCTTCGAACTCGTCGGCCATTTCGAGAACTACACCCTCCCCATGGACCAGACCGAAATCATCGAAAACGTCGAAATCGAGCCGACCTCGGTGCGCTGGGGAACGCTGACAGCTGCAGTGGGGCCGGGGCTGCGCCTGCCGGTGGCCCCCTACCAGGTGGACAACGACTTCAGGCTGCAACTGCTGGGGCGGGTGGGCTACCTCTATGCCCAACGTTCCCATAATACCGGAGCCACGCAGGTGCTGCCTCCCGACACCCTGCTCTACGGCGCCAGGCTCAGGGCGCGTTACGACTCGATGCGCCGCAACCTGCTGGAACTGCCCCACTCCGGTGTTGCCGCAGGTTTCGACCTGGACTACCTGCACCGGGACCATTGGCGCAATCTGGAACCGTCCGCCTCGGGGTCCACCCACCGCAACTACCTGCAGGCCAGGGGGCATCTGGTAGCGGCGGGGGGGGTGCCGGGGCTTTCCGAGCGCAACCGGGCCCTCTTCAGCATCTACGGCGGCAAGACCAACGGCGACAGCGCCGACCGCTACAATGCCTTCACCGTCAACGGCGGGCCGTTCCCGAGCGAGCAGGAGGATCTGGCCCGGGTGCATTACACCGGGCTGATCTACCAGGATGTCCGGGCGACCTCCTACGCCACGGCGACCTTGGGCTACCGGCGCGAAGTCACCTTCTTCCTGTACCTGAGCGCGCTGGGCTCTTTCATCTGGGCGGACCGGGGCACGGTCCAGGGGGGGGAGCAGGTGGTGTTTCGGGACACAACTGCAGCGGCTGCCACCTTGAGCCTGGACTGCGGCTTCTTCTGGGATTCCGCACTCTATCTCGCCTACATCTGGGAATCTGAGTTCATCCGCAACGGGAGGTCGGGCAGCGGGGTGGTCCTGACCTGGAACAAGCTGTTTTAGGCCGGGAGGCTGCAGGCTAAAGGCTGAAGTGAAGGTTGAGGGTTGAGGGTTGAGGGTTGAGGGTTGAGGGTTGAGGGTTGAGGGTTGAGGGTTGAGGGTTGAGGGTTGAGGGGGGCAAGCACTTTAACTGCTTAAGATCATTGTTCAGCCGCGCCGGCT
>Ga0209212_1004356_pt1 | contig 17558 bp, 12 predicted proteins | sample RifGroC2_FD_183996 | JGI IMG/M metagenome (GOLD analysis project Ga0209212, IMG submission 183996) | Groundwater microbial communities from Rifle, Colorado, USA - Groundwater C2 (SPAdes) (version 2) | ecosystem: Environmental > Aquatic > Deep subsurface > Groundwater | place: Rifle, Colorado...
TAAGGGAATGATGCGAGGTTTCAGAAAGAAAAAAGAAACAAAAATATGAAGATAAAACTTATTATAATTGCTGCAGTAACATTATTTTTGTTTTCGGATGTAGCGATTGCGGCAGTCAAGTTTGTTTCAGGGGATGTAATTGTTGTTGATGCAAAAGCCAATACTTTTACTATAAAAACCTCCGGAGGTGACATAATCTGCGAGGTCAGTCCTAAGGCAGAAATTAAATCAGGGAAAGAGTCCAAAATCCTATCGGATGTGAAGGTTGGTGATAGGGTAACCTGCAGATATGAAGTTGAGGAAGGGAAGCGTATCTGTTTTAACCTCTATATTATAAAGACTGCTGAAAAACAGATCTTTCTGTGACCTAATTGATGTTATGAGTTTAAAACCGTTTATAAAGGAGCATGATTTATGAAAAGGAGATTGCCGCTTGTTTTAACAATCACATTTTTATTGTTTTTCCCCTCTATCTCTCTGGCTGGACTCAAAGGACTGCCGGAGGGGAAGCCAAGGGTAGAGGTGGGAGATACTGCGCCGATGGAGCATCCCGGTCTTATTAAAGCCTGCGAGACCGGAAAGGCTATAGTTCTCATGTTCGGCAATCCTGACCACTGTATTTATTGTGAAAAGGTATGGGGTAATATCAGGGAGCTTATGCCTAAGTATAAAGAGCATGTTGCCGCCGTTCTTATCAGTCACAGAGGGGCAAAATTCTGGGAGCCGCTTGAAGAGAATGTTTTGCTTGGTCAAAAATATGGTGTTATCGGCGAACCATGGCTCTTTTTGATAGATAAAGAAGGCATCGTCCGCCAGATACTTGTTGGTCTTACAGGACTTAATCAGATAGAAGATGGCATAAAAAACCTTGTTAAACCAAATAAGTAATTACCTCACCCTAACCTCTCCTCTAAATAGGAAAGAGGAATAGTGGGATGGGTAGTTTTAAAATAGGGAAAGCCGTTATGTCCTTATACGAATGGGATGAAAGTCTGACAACAGGTGTAGAAGAAATTGATGTTCAGCATCAAATGGTAGTGGATAAAGCCCTCACAGGATTTTTGAAGATGAAGATCAATCCAGAATTTAAACTATAATACCCATAAAATCTTCTGTTATAAATGATAACTAATAAACAATTTAAAACCATATTGATTCCTGTGGACAACTCTGAGCATTCAAACTTTGCCATAGACATGGGAATCTCCATTGCCAGGAAGTTCAATTCCACACTCATAGGCAATCATGTATATGCCGCAAGGCTTCACGACCAGAGGTTCACACAGATGGAGAGCGGTCTCCCGCCAGAATATCAGGAACCTCAGGAACTTGAGAGGCAGAGGAATGTCCATGATTCACTGATAACAAAGGGACTTCAGATAATATCAGATTCATACCTTGATTACTTTGAAAAAAGGTGCAGGGAAGCAGGTGTCCCCTTTCAGCGTAAAGCATTAGAGGGAAAGAACTACTCACAGATTGTAAAAGATATAAGTGAGAATAACTATAACCTGGTGATAATGGGCGCCCTCGGATTGGGTGCATTAAAGAGAAGCGTCATAGGGAGTGTAACATCAAGGGTAGTTAGGAGGTCTAAGAGCAATATCCTTATTGTAAAAAAACCTATAAATTGGGATAGAAAGATTATCGTTGCCGTAGATGGAAGCCCTCAATCTTTTGCCGCCGTTAAAAATTGTGTCTCCCTTGCAAAGACATTTAATATCCCCCTATCGGCAGTTGCAGTATTTGACCCCCAATTCCATGTAGTAGCATTCAGGAGCATTGCAGGGGTTCTATCAGAAGAGGCAGGAAAGCTCTTTAGATTTAAAGAACAGGAGAAACTCCATGACGAAATCATTGACAAGGGGCTTGAAAAGATATATCAGGGGCATTTAGACAATGCAAAAAGAATTGCAAACGATGAAGGGCTTGAGATAAATACTGTTCTTTTATCAGGGAGGCCATTTGATAAGGTGCTGGAGTATGTAGAAAGTGAAAATCCTTCACTGGTGGCAGTCGGCAAAATAGGTTATCATACAGACAACGGTCTTGACCTTGGGTCAATGACAGAAAATCTCCTCCTTCAATCACAATGCAATCTCATTATCGTTACAGAAGGGCATAGGGTAAAAACAGTCAATAGTCACCAATCACAAGACACCAGTCAGGAACTGCCGTGGACAAAGGAGGCGTTAACCCGCCTTGAGAGGGTGCCTCCATTTGCAAGAAATATGGCAAAAAAGGCAGTAATAGGTTATTCTATAGAGAAAGGGTATAAAGAGATTACTGAGGAAGTTTTGTTAGAGGCAAGGGAAAGGATGGGGATGTAATAAATGGATAATAGTAAATTTATCCCGAGATTAATATTCTGGGAGACAACCAAGGGATGCAACCTTAAATGTCTTCACTGCAGGGCAGTCCCTGAGATGATGACCTCAAAAGAGGATTTATCTACAGAAGAGGGTTTTAAGCTGATAGACCAGATTGTAGAGTTCTCAAATCCGATACTCGTCCTGTCAGGCGGTGAACCTCTCTACAGAAGGGATATATTTGATTTGGCAACATACGGCATAAACAAGGGGCTGAGACTTTCACTCGCTACAAATGGGACACTGATAGACAGCAAGATGGCGGATAAGATACGGGATACAGGTTTTGCCCGTGTGGCAATAAGCCTTGACGGCGGGAATGCCGCAACGCATGATAAATTCAGGGCAATCCCCGGTTCATTTAATAAGGCAGTTGAGGGGATAAAAAATCTGATAGAAAGGGGTGTGTCTGCACAGATAAATACAACCATCGCAAAACATAACTATAAAGAACTGCCGGAAATCCTGGATTTGGCTTTAAAACTCGGTGTTGATGCACTCCATACATTCTTATTAGTTCCAGTAGGGTGCGGTGTTGATATTGCCGAAGACCAGATGGTCAGTGCGGATGTCTATGAAGAGATACTCAACTGGTTTTATGACCAGTCAAAGCTTCACCCGATTGATTTAAAGGCTACATGCGCCCCTCATTATTTCAGGGTGAGGGCAGAGAGGATACTTAAGGAGAAAAAAGCAGGACTCAAACCGACACCATTTATACCACACGGCACAAGATTAAAGGCAGGTCATGTTGATAAGGTAACAATACCAAAATCAGGAGGGACGGTAAAGGCTTCTACACATGGGCTTTCTGCCATGACAAAGGGGTGTCTTGCAGGGACAGGCGTATGTTTTATCTCTCATAAAGGGGAGGTCTTCCCATGCGGTTATCTGCCCGCAAAGGCAGGAGATGTTAGAAAGGAACAGTTTAAAGATATTTGGCACTTCTCCAAGGTATTCGGCAATCTGAGAAATCCTGACCTGCTTAAAGGGAAATGCGGTATTTGCGAGTTTAAACATATATGCCTGGGGTGCAGGGCAAGGGCATATAGCGCCACAGGCGACTATTTGGATGAAGAACCATTTTGCTCCTACAACCCTTCTGACAAAAATGTAGAGCGTGGCTTCAGCCTCGCAGATGTGGAATCAGCACATACTGAGGCTGAGGGCGTTATGCCTGAATTTAGCCTGTCATGGAGCGGGGATGCAAAGGGTATTATTGCAAAAATCCCATTCTTTATCAGAAAGACAGTAGTAAAGAATGTTGAGGATTACGCCAAAACTAACAATATCGCTGACATAACTGTTGATGTCGTTAAAAAGATAAGGGAGACCCAAAAGCCAACTTAGGATTTTGGGTAAAATCGCAAAGTCGCCTGAAAGACAAGGCCAGAGACAATTTTGCGACGCAACCGTATATGAACAATACGGTGAGGAGCAAAATTGACGATAACGCAGTATTTCAGGATGAATCTGCGATTTTAAATTCCGCTAAAGCGGAATTTGAAGAGAGATGAAAGGAGGTGAAGCAAGATGAAGATAAAAAAGGTGGCAAAGGTATCAAAGGGTCTTTGCAAATGCAAAGGTTCATGTTAACAAGGAATAGGTAGAGGAAAAGGTATAGAATTTAAATTATCTTTACCTCTACCTTTACCTTCCTCAAAGGTAGTTATGGATAACAAAAAACACCTTATAGACTTAGTCTGTAAGGGATATTGTAAGTTTTACAAAGAATCAAAAAATGAAGAGCTCGCCTGTGAAGGATTCAGATTTTTTGAAAGGTCGTTCAGCCCACTTCCACCAGACAATACTAATAAATACAACACGCCTGAAACTTTTAAATATGATTCTGTCCTGATGGATATCCTCTGTAAAAAGTGTGATTTCTTAATTGATGGGTGCGATTACAAGGATGAAAAATATCATGGCAAGGCGACACCATGCGGTGGATTTATTTTACTGAATAAAATACTGGAAGAACAAAAAGTAATAAACCACAGAGACACAGAGTCACAGAGAAAAACAAAAATAATTAAGGAGAAAGGGAGAAGATGGAGAAAGGAAAAATAAAAATGAATTTCCTCTTAGGAAAGCATGAATAGAGGAATATTATTTCCTGTTTTCCTGGATTCCTTAGCCATATTTATTTTGTTTTTTCTCCTTTTTCACCCTTTTTCTCATTTCTCCTTATTGTTTTCCTCTGTGTTCTCTGTGTCTCAGTGGCTGAATTTATAATTTTATGAATAGATTTTTAAGACTCTCCCCTCACTGCTCTCTCAAGAGGCTTGAAAAACCTTACATATATGATATAAAAAACGACGAACTCTATGAGATAGACGATAAGGCAGAAGATTTTATAAAGAGGTGTGATGGTGTACCCCCCCTGAATCCCCCCTTTACAAAAGGGGGGCGGGGGGGATTATCAGATGAGGAATTTGTAAATTTCTGTCTTAAAGAAAACCTCCTTGAATATGCAGATAAACCACATTCCAAAATCAGAAATCCAAAATCAGAAATCCAAAATCCAAAATCTCCAATTCCTTCCCTCAGATATCTTGAGCTTCAGCTTACGACAAGGTGTAATCTCTCATGCAGGCACTGTTATCTTGGAAAACCTAAAAATATAGAATTAAATTTTGATTCGGTCAGGAAAATCTTAAAAGAGTTTGAAGATGTTCAGGGCTTAAGGCTTATAATATCAGGCGGCGAACCGATGCTTTATTCCAGCTTCTGGGAGTTTAATAATATCCTCCCTGATTATAAATTTCGTAAGGTCTTACTGACAAGCGGATGGTTTCTCGGTAAAGAAGAGGCTCTTAAATTAAATGTCAATGAGGTGCAGGTGAGCCTTGACGGTCTTGAAGACGGACACGATACCTTAAGGGGGAAAGGGAGTTTTAAGAGGGCGATAACTGCTATGAAATATGTAAAGGAGGCTGGGACAGACCTCTCTGCTGCTACTATGGTTCATCAATATAATCTAAATGACTTTCAAAAGATGGCTGAACTTCTTAAAAGTTACAATGTAAGGGAATGGGGTATAGATGTGCCATTACAGACAGGAAATCTTAAATCTGCAAAGGATTTTATAGTATCGCCTGAAAAGGGAGGGGAGTATTTAAAATTTGCCTATGGAGGGAGTTATCACGGCGGCTCAGAAGGGTATGTATGCGGGAGGCATATATGCACAATAATGCCAAGCGGTAAAGTTTGCAAGTGCGGATTTTATGAAGACAGGCCGCTTGGAAATATAGAAGAGGGTTTAAGAAACTGCTGGGAGAGAAACTACCACATGCCTTTAAAAGATTTACAATGTCATGACTGCATATATATTGAGGAATGTCAGGGCGGCTGCAGGTTCAGGGCAGAGACTCCGACATCACCCGACCCTGTAATGTGTGCCCTTTATAAACCCAGAGACAGAAGCAAAAAAGATTAAGGAGAAAGGGAGAAAATGGAGAGATGGAGAAAAGGTAAAATAAAATATTTTTTCCATTCCCCCTTTCTTAAATTTCCCCATTTCTCCTTATTGTTTTTCTCTGTGTCCTCAGTGGTTAATTGTATTTGGGTTAAAAGATTTTTCTTAAAACATCAATAGTCGGATAAGCCTTTCCCAGTGTGTAAAAGTGAAGTGCCGGAACTTTATTTTTCATAAGCTCCTTGCACTGCTCTACACACCATTGTATGCCAATCTCTTTTATTTTTTCACTATCATCGGATGAATTAATCTCCTTTGACAATTCCACAGGAATATCTGTAAAAAATTTCTGCGGCACAATCTTGAGCTGTTTCTTGCTTGTTATAGGCTTAATGCCCGGAATTATCGGGACAGAAATTCCGAGCCTCCTCGCCTCCCTTACAAAATTGAAATATTTCTGATTATCAAAAAACATCTGGGTGACTACATAGTCTGCTCCTTTATCAACCTTGTTCTTTAAATTTTTCAGGTCTTCTTCAAAGCTCTTTGCCGCATAATGCTTTTCAGGATACCCTGCAACCCCGATGCAGAAATCAAACTTCTCTTCCATAATCGTCTCATCGCCAAGAAACAATCCCTTATTCATATTGGATACACTTTCAACGAGCTCATACGCATAGGAATATCCCCCTTTCGTAGGTATAAATTTAGGCTCGTCTGCCAATTTATCCCCCTGAAGCAGGAGGAGATTATAAATACCGAGAAAATGGAGGTCAATCACCATATCCTCTATCTCCTCCTTTGTAAAGCCTCCGCAGATTATATGAGGGATGGGGTCAATGCCGAACTTATTAAGTATCGCAGAGCAGATTCCTACGGTCCCCGGCCTCTTTCTCTTCATACTCTTTATGACTGAGCCGTTTTTATCTTTAACCTGTATATAATCAGCCCTGTGGTAGGTAACATCAATGACTGCAGGACTAAATTCCTTTACACTTTCTATAGTATCAAAGATTTCTTTAAGGCTGTAACCCTTTTCAGGCGGGACTATTTCCAGTGTAAACAATACCTTGTCTGAATTTTTTATCTTTTCTATAATTTTCATTTAAGAATACCTTCTTGCCACAGAGAACACAGAGGGAAAAACAAAAACCTAATTTTTGCCACAAAGACACGAAGACACTAAGTAAAAATTATTCCCTATTTCTTTGAGCCTTTGTGTCTTGGTGGCTAAAGATTTTATAATTTCCTATACATGAACAAAAACCTAATGAAACCACAGATTTCACAGATGGACACAGATGACAGCATTGCTGTCATTCTGAGGGCGAAGCCCGAAGCTTGTCCTGAGCGTAAGCGAAGGAACTCTATGAGATTCTTCACTTCGTTCAGAATGACCCTTCGGGTCAGATTCCTCACGGAGCCTGCCCTGAGCAAAAGAAGATTCCTCACTTCGTTCGGAATGACAAAAGCGAAGGGTTCGGAATGACATTTCCTGTGAGAATCTTGTGTTAATCTTATGGTTTTTGGTTTTATAAATCCAGATATTTCTTTCTCTGTGTCCTCAGTGGCTAATGTATTACTTGTGTTTATTCGTGGCTGACTAAATTCTTCTTCTTCAAAAGCTCCTTTGCCCTTGCCACAGCCTCCATTGCATCCTTTGCATATCCATCCGCACCTATCTCTTCTGCATATTTTCGTGTCAGGACTGCACCGCCTACCATTATAGGCACTTCAATACCTTCCGACCTGAATAGCTTTATTACATCCTCCATCTCAACCATTGTAGTTGTCATAAGTGCCGAGAGTCCTACGATATCTGCATCTCTCTGGACCGCCTGATCTAAAATTGTCTTAGCCGGCACATTCTTACCAAGGTCTATTACTTCAAATCCATAATTCTGCAATAATGTACAGACAATATTCTTTCCAATATCATGTATATCCCCCTGAACTGTTGCCATAACGACCTTTCCAAGCGAGGTAAATTCAGCCTTTTTAAATTCCAGCTTCAATCTCCCAAAGGCAGACTGCATTGTCTCTGCAGAGAGTATAATCTGGGGCAGGAAATATATCCCTTTTTCAAACCTCCTCCCAACCTCTTCCAATCCCGGTATGAGGGCACTACTGCTCACATCCATCGGCTTCATCCCTTCCTTTAATGCCTCATCCACCAATGCAACAATCCTTTCTTTATCCCCTTCAATTATCGCCTTTCTAAGTCTTTCATTTATTGTTTTTGGTTCTTCTTTTTCTGATTGCTGACTGACAACTGATGACTGCTGACTGTATTTTTTTATATATCTATCTGCCCTTATGTCTTTCCCAATCAAAACAGCAGAGGCGTCAAATGCCTCCATCATCCTGCTATCCATAGGATTTATAATTGAGGCATCAAGCCCTGACTCCAATGCCATTGTCAGGAATGCCGAATTGATTATCGGACGGGAGGGTAACCCAAAGGAGACATTACTTACACCAAGGATTGTTGATAGACCGAGTTTATCCTTTATGAGCTTCAACGCCTTCAGGGTCTCCAATGCCTGTGTCGGCTCGGCGCTGACAGTAAGTGTAAGACAGTCTATCAATACATCCTCTTTCGGAATGCCTATCTTCACAGCCCTTTTTAAGATTCTATCCGCAATCTTAAATCTCCCCACGGCACTCTTTGGAATCCCTTTCTCATCAAGGGCAAGCCCAAGGACTACTGCACCATATTTCTTCGCCAGTGGAAGTATTGTTTTAAGACTCTTCTCCTCTCCGTTAACGGAGTTTATTATTACCTTGCCGTCTGAAGCCTTAAGCCCTGCCTCCAGAACAGAAGGGTTATTAGAATCAAGCATCAATGGAAGATGGACAGCATCCTGAACTGTAAATACCCCCCTCTCCATCATTTTAATCTCATCAGCTCCAGGTGCGCCTACATTGACATCAAGTATATCTGCACCTGCATCCGCCTGTTTCTTTGCCTCATCGCGGATAATAGATACATTCCCCTCTTTCAGCTCGGCAGACAACAGCTTCTTACCTGTTGGATTGATCCTCTCACCAATCCTTACAGGAGGTTTTCCATATCCAAAAAATACAGACTTTGTCCTGCTGGATACTGCTGTATAAGAAGGTATCTCTCTCTTACTTGGCTTTATCCTCCTTACCGCCTTGACCATTGCCTTAATATGTTCTGGTGTTGTGCCGCAGCATCCGCCTATTACATTAATGCCCTCTTTCGCAAATTTCACTGCATACTCAGCCATGGTCTCAGGTGACGATGGATAACAGGTAACGCCATTGCACAGTTCAGGCATCCCTGCATTCGGCTGAAATACAAGAGGCTTACGGCTGATTCTATTCATCCTCCTGAATATCTCAATAAGACCTTCGGGACCAAGACTGCAGTTTCCTCCTATCAGGTCAGCACCTAATGCATTTAAAACTACAGAGGCTGTCTCAGGGTCTGTCCCAACAACTGTCCTCATATCATCAGATTCGCTCCGCTCACTGCGAGTCTGAAATGTCATCATTGCAAATATCGGTATATCGGGAGACACATCCCTTGCCGCTATTAATCCTGCCCTTATCTCTTTTATATCTGAGAATGTCTCAAATCCGATTATATCCGCACCCGCCTTGACACAGGCAGAAATCTGCTCTTTAAAAATATTATATGCACCATCAAAACTCAAATCTCCAATTGGCTTCAAAAACTTCCCTGTGGGACCTATTGTTGACATGACAAGACATTTTTTCCCTGCTACATCTTTGGCTATTTTTACAGCAACAGTATTTATCTCTGACAGCCTTCCCTCAAGTCCGTATTCTGTAAGCTTAATCCTGTTCCCGCCAAATGTATTGCTCGTTATAATATTTACACCTGCCTCCACATATTCCCTATGCACTGCCCTTATCATCTCAGGGTTTGACAGATTCAGCTCCTCAGGGCATGAGCCCGGTTTCATCCCCTTCTTTTGCAGCATTGTCCCTGTCGCACCATCCAAAACAAGTATCTCTGATTCAAGCCTCTTTAATAATTTATTTTTCATTTTAAAAAAAATAAGGAGAAAGGGAAAAGATGGAAAAAGAAAAAATAAAAATTAATTTCCTCTTAGGAAAGCATGAATATAAGAATATTATTTCCTGTTTTCCTGGATTCCTTAGCCATATTTATTTTGTTTTTATCCCTTTCTCCTTTTCCCCTTCTTCTCCTTTTCTCCTTATTATTTTAATCTGTTTCCTATACTCATGCCTTTGGCAGTTTTACAATAAATCTGCTCCCCTTCTCAAACTCACTCTCCACTTCTATAGTCCCGCCATGTTCTGTAATAATCTTCTTGGATATAGATAGTCCCAGCCCTGTCCCCTTTCCAACATCCTTTGTTGTAAAAAATTTTTCAAATATCCTCTTCATATCCTCTTTTCTAATCCCCATCCCATCATCTTCAAAAGCAAGTGAGACCAATGCGTCATCCTCAAATGTCCTTATAGTCAGTATCCCCTTCTGCTTGTGATGGCACATTGCATAATGGGAATTGTTTATAATATTCAATACAACCTGCTGAAGCTGATTAAAATCACCATTAACAACAGGGCTCGGCTCTTTTAATTCCCTTATAATTTTTATGTTATCATTCTTCATCTGATGCCCCTTAAGTGTAAGGACTGTCTCTATTATATTGTTTACAGCAACCTTCATCTTTTCATGTGAATGCTTGCGGGAAAAATCAAGCAGTGAACGGATTATCCTTGCAGACCTCTCAGCCTCCCCCTGTATAACCTTCAAGCCCTTTTCCATCTCAGGACTCTTATCCATATCCATCAGGTGTTCAATATATCCCAATATCCCTGTTATAGGGTTGTTAAGCTCATGCGCCAGACTTGAGACTAACTCACCGACCTCGGAGAGTTTCTCCAATTGAAGAACCTGCTCCTCCATCTCCTTCTTTTCAGTAATATCTATCGCTACATGCACAAAGCCCATGAATTCCCCTTTTTCATCGAAAATCGGATAGGTTCTGATAAGGAATATGCCTCCGAGATAGGGGTTTTGTATCTCAACTGATACTGGTTTTAGGCTTTTTATAGTCATGTCACATGGAAAGTCATCATGCATTCCATCATAATTGTAGAATATCTTATTACACATCTGCCCTATAACTTTATCTGGAGATATGCCGACTCTATTATTAAAAGAAAGGTTAGCCTTTATAATCCTGCCATTCCCGTCATGGATAGATATCATATCATTAATGGCATTAAAGGTGTCTTCCCACTCTTTCTCTGCCCTTGATAGTTCATCTATTTTTCCCTCAAGCCTTGTTACAAGCCTCCTGCTGTATTCCCTTAAATAAATAGATTTCTTATCAGCCTCTACATCCTCCTTTTTGCCAGATAGATATTGGGCAATAAGATTGGGAAACTTCTCTACATCAATTGGTTTTGATATAAAACCGTCACATCCTGCCATTATTGCCATCTCTCTCTCGCCAGCACCTGCATGGGAGGTAAGGGCAACTATAGGTATTGAAGAGAGTGGATATGCAGTCTTCAGTTTTGTTGTCATCTCGTAGCCGTTCATGCCGGGTATATTAACATCCATAAGTATAAGGTCGGGCTTGTAAACCTCAGCCTTCGTTATACCTTCTTTCGCATTAGATGCCTCTATCAACTTATACCCGTAGGATTCTAATAGCCTCCTGACCAAAGTCAGGCTTGCCCTGTCATCTTCAATATAAAGAATAGTTTTAAAATTATTTCCTTTCATATCTTACTGCCCGCCTTTGCAAATGCATTCATCACCTGCTTTATAAGTTCCTCCTCATTCAAAAGCCCTTTGCCGATAAGCCCCTCTATATAGCCGTTCAGCCTCTTCTTATCCTCTGAAGTAATATCCTTCGCCGATATAACAATTATTGGTATATCTCTTGTAAAGGGGTTACTCTTTACCTCCTCTATAACTGCAAATCCGTCCACATCAGGCATCATAAGGTCAACTATTATCATCCCGGGATTATATTTCTTTATCTGGGTTATCCCCTCCATCCCGCTGTATGCAAGCTTGACATTATATCCGCGATTAGTTAAAAATCTTCCCACAAGCTCTGCATCTCTTGGATTATCGTCTATCACCAGAATATTTTTTATATAGCCATTAAGCCTGTTCAATGCCCTTATGAGGTCTTCATCACGCACTGGCTTCACAAGATACTCTGAGGCACCGAGACTGAAACCCAGTTTTTTATCAGCCACTATAGAACAGAATATAACCGGAATCTCCTTCGTCTGCGGATTTGATTTTAATCTCTGGATTATATCCCATCCGTCAATCCCCGGCATTATTACATCAAGTATAATAATATCAGGCTTTATCTCCATTACCTGCTCAACTGCATTCTCAGGAGACTGAATGCCAATAACTTTATAACCCTCCCTTTCCAATATCTTACTGAAAAGGGTTATAGAGTTTGCCTCATCATCAATAACCATTACAACCCTCTCACTCTTGTCTGTCATGGTTATCTCCTTTTCAGCCTTTCCTTTCCACTCGCAGACAACAACCTCACCTACTGGAATAATAAAATGAAAGGTAGAGCCATTGCCAAACCGGCTCTCAACCCATATCTCGCCCCCGTGGAGCTCAATAAATTTTCTGCTTATTGCCATCCCGAGCCCTGTCCCCCCCTCTTTCCTGATAGATGATGAATCTATCTGGCGGAACTCCTCAAATACCTTCGGCATATCATCCCTCTTTATTCCAATACCTGAATCTTTAACAGAAACAAGTATAAAATCTCCATCTCTGAGAGTTGTCCTCTTCGAACAATAACTATCCGGATTCTTTTCTATAAGGCTTATATCATCATACTTTACCTTCCTGACCTTTAATTTTATCTCTCCATTATCTGTAAACTTTACTGCATTGCTGAACATATTGAGCATTACCTGCCTTATCCGTGTCTTATCCGCATGAATTAATGGAAGCCCTCCCTCCAGTTCCATTAAGAGATTTACAGGTTTACCCCTTATCAGGGCACTTGCAGTAGAAATGACATCTTCCGCTATCCTGCCGACATCTATAACCTCTTTCATCAACTCCATCTTTCCTGATTCAATCTTTGAGAGGTCAAGTATATCATTTATGATTGTAAGGAGATGCTGTCCGCTCTGATGTATGGCGGTAAGGTCTGTCCTCTGCAGCTCTGTTATGGGCCCATCTATGCCTTTAAGTATAACCATTGAAAATCCGATGATGGAATTTAACGGAGTTCTCAATTCATGGCTCATATTTGCAAGGAACTCCGATTTGAGCCTATCCACCTCTTTTAACTTGGCATAAGAGTCCTGAAGTTTTAAATGTGTTTCGTTTAATTCACTTGTCCTCACCTTTACCTTCTCCTCCAGCTCCTTCTTATATCCTTCCAACTCCCTCGTTGTATCAGAGAGTGATTTATAGGCATCATTCAATTCTTTATGAGAATCCTCCAGTTTCTTATAATTTTTTTGCAGCTTCTGATGCTGGAACAATATCTCTTCATCCCTGTCCTTCAAGGCAACAATCATCCTGTTAAAAGAAGATGCGAGTTTTCCCACCTCGTTTGTGGATGAGACATCTATCATGTGAGAGAGGTCGCCATCTGCAACAGCCTCTGTAGCCTTTACCAGACTTGCTATCGGTTTTGTGATTGCAGTGGTGAAGACATAGTCGCTGATAAGCCGTAAAATGATTACAATAATTGTGAAGATTATAACAAGATAGACCATCTTTTTTATGTCATCTTTGAGCCTTTGAGTACTGAATATCATCTCCACCTTTCCTAAATTCTCACTACTCCCCTTTTTAACACTTTCAAGAGACCAGGGCATCAATTCTCCTGCCTCTATAATTATGGGATGCTGAACTGAATGCTGGAGTTCTTCCGGGATGAATTCAGGATTCCCCATATAGACGAGGAGAATATTTTCTTTATTGAAGACCTTGACTGAAACAACATCCTTAAGCGCTAATCCACCTTTTGCCACCTTTTCAATAGAGTTTTTATCCTCAATCATAACAGGTATCTTTAAATCATGGGATATCTCTTCTGTTATGGATTCTCCCCTCAGCCTAAACTCCGCCCACATATCTTGATGATGGTGATAAAGGAGGATTAATGAAAGGGTAGATACAACCACTATTATCATTATAGTGGAATAAACCATCAATCTGATTCTTAGAGATATATTCCTTAGCATATTAGATTTTAAAGTTATAAATAATCCGCATATTATAATCACATCTTATTTTTAAAGCAACATGATAAAACATGGGAAATTATAAACCGCAAAGACGCAAAGAACGCAGAGTCAAATAAATTGGACACAGATGAACACAGATTTTAAAGAAATGTCATTCCGAGCAGAGCGAGGAATCTCTGTTTTGAGATTCTTCGGGCTTCACCCTCAGAATGACAGCAATGCTGTCATCTGTGTTTATCTGCGAAAATCTGTGTCCTAAATTTATTAATCCTTGATTTTTCTTTGCGACCTTTGCGCCTCAGCGGTGAAATTAATTTTTGTTCATGTATAGGAAATTATAAAATCTTGACAGGATTAACAGGATTAATTTTTAAATATTTATCCTGTTTTATCTTGTGTATCCTGTCTAAAATCAGGTTTTTGTTTTGTTCATTCAGACTTTAAATGCGTATATTTCAGGGCAAGTTTCTTTTTACCTGCATTTCTGAAAAAGATTGTAAGTTTTGAGTTCTCTCCCCGACCTTCTCTCTGTAAAATAATTCCGTTACCGAATTGAGGGTGAATTACTTTTGAACCAACAGAAAAAGGAGTTAGTGAGTTGGTGAGTTGAGGAGTTAAAGAGTTATTCTCTCCTCTGCCATCTGTCACCAGTCTTCTGTCTTCTGTTATCTGTCTTCGGGCTTCTGCTCCATAACTCATCAACTCTCTTGGAATATCATCTATAAATTCTGAGGGAGGATTATACATCTCCTGCCCGTATATTCTCCTCCTCTCTGCATTTGTAAGAAAGAGCCTCTCCTTAGCTCTGGTTATCCCCACATAACAGAGCCTCCTCTCTTCTTCCATCTCCTTCTCGCTGTCTATGGATTTTATGTGCGGGAATATACGCCCCTCCATACCTGTTATAAAGACAGCAGGAAACTCAAGCCCCTTTGATATATGGAGTGTCATTAGTGATACAGAACCGCTGCTATTTAATACCCCCCCACCTCTTTCCTCCCCCACCAACGGGGGGAGGTCGGGAGGGGGGGGGACAGCATCTGCATCTGAAACAAGGGCAGCCTGGTCAAGGAATCCTGCAATACTCTTATCCCCTGACCGCTCTTCATACTCTTCAGCGGCAGTGATTAACTCTTTTAAGTTTTCTATTCTATCCTCTGCCTCATCAGTCTTCTCATTCTTCAGTGTCTCCAGATAACCGCTTATTTCAAGTGTTTTTTTAATAACTTCTGAAGTGCTATCAGCAACAACTAAAGCTTCAAGTTTCTTTAAGATATTATAAAACGCCTCTATCCCCTGCCCCCTTGAACCCTTGAACCCTTGAACCCCTAACTCTTTAATAGCCTCTACAGGGTTGATACCCTTAAACTTTGCATAATCAAAAATCTTTTCAACAGTTGCATTCCCTATCCCCCGCACAGGGACATTGATTATCCTCTTCAGACTGATGGAATCACTGGGATTTATAACGATTTTGAGATAGCATAGTATATCCTTTACCTCTTTTCTTTCAAAAAATTTTAATCCGCCGTAGATTTTGTATGGTATCCCCCCCCTCCTGAGGGAGTCTTCTAAAACCCTTGACTGGGCATTTGTCCTGTAAAATACAGCAACATCGCTATATGAAATTCCGCCCTCCCTGCAAAGTTCTTTTATCTTTGATGTAATAAAATCAGCCTCATCAATTTCACTTGAGGCACGATGGTAAAATATCTTCCCGCCGCCGCTCTTTTTAGTCCAGAGCTTCTTTTCTTTTCTATAAAGATTTCTGCTGACAACAGCCCATGCGGCATCTAAGATATTCTGTGTGGAGCGGTAGTTCTCTTCAAGCTTCACCACCTTCACATCAGGATAATCCCTCTCAAACTCCATAATATTCCTTATGGTGGCACCCCTCCACTGATAGATGCACTGGTCGTCATCACCCACGACACAGATATTCCTATGCCCTGATGATAAAATCTGGACAAGCCTGTATTGGGCATGATTTGTATCCTGATATTCATCAACCATCAGATACTTGAAACGCTCTTTATAATTTTTAAGAACATCAGGCACGCCCTCAAACAGTAACACTGCCTTCATAAGGAGGTCATCAAAATCAAGTGCATTATTCTCCTTTAACCTCTTTTGATAAAGTGCATAAATACTTCCTATAATCTCCTGAGTCTTGTCCTCAGGATTTTGTACCTTTTCTATAAGCTCATTCTTTAAATTACTTATCCTCCCTGCTATTGATTTTGGCGGATAGAGGTCATCGGATATATTTATCTCTTTCATACATCCTTTTAATAATGAAAGGCTGTCATTGGCATCATAGATAACAAAATCTCTCCCAAATCCAAGTTTATCAATATCCCTGCGGAGTATCCGAACACAGGCAGAGTGGAATGTGCTGATCCAACAACCGCTTAAACTGTTCAAACCGTTTAAACTGATAATCTTCTCTACCCTATTCCTCATTTCATCTGCTGCCTTGTTGGTAAATGTTAGGGCAAGGATATTTTCAGGGGATGCGTGGCCTCTTTTAATCAGATGGGAAATACGGTGGGTAATGACCTTTGTCTTTCCCGACCCTGCACCTGCCAATATCAAAAGGGGCCCTTCTGTGTGCTCAACTGCCTCTCTTTGCTGGGGATTTAATTCATTATGAATTTGCATCGTTGATTCATTGTAACAGAAAGATAGTTTTTTTCAATCTAAACATTTAGGAAATTATTAAAAACTTGACAGGATTAACAGGATTATTTTTTGAATATTTTTTATCCTGTTTTATCCTGTATATCCTGTCTAAAATCAAGGGTTTGTTCGGTCTGTGCTTGGTTGCTGTTGGCTTATGCAGTGAATGGTTCCAAGCCCATAGACAAGGTCAGAAGAGTCTATCCCTATAACCCTGCGATTCGGGAACTGTCTCTGGATAATCTCCAATGCCTGTTTATCATTCTTATGGCCAAAGACAGGGACCAGCACAGCTTTATTCCCTATATAAAAGTTTGCATAACTTGCCGGCAGCCTGCCTTCTTCATCTCCAATATATCCCGGTGTGGGCAATTTAATGACATTTAACCTGTTTCCTTCATTATTCTTTGAGTTCAGGAGTATTTCATAATTTTCATGGAGTATAAGATGATTCTCATCATTCCTGTCTTCTTCATAGACACATAGGACAGTTTCAGGATTCACAAACCTTGCTATGTCATCAATATGGCCGTCTGTATCATCCCCCTCTATGCCATTCTTTAGCCATATAATCTGTGATACTCCGAGATACTCCTTCAGATAAACCTCTATCTCAACTTTAGAGAGATTTGGGTTCCTGTTTTTATTAAGCAGACACTGCTCTGTTGTAAGAAGTGTCCCTCTTCCATTCACATCTATTGAGCCGCCCTCAAGGACAATGCCGGGCTTAAAATATGGGAGTTTCATCTTCTCATTTATGAATTCAGGGATATTGGTATCTTTCATCAGTGTTTCATATTTCCCGCCCCATGCATTGAATATCCAGTGGGTCATTGCAAGGCTTCCGCTATTTTTGTTTATCA
>Ga0209212_1004358_pt1 | contig 17555 bp, 18 predicted proteins | sample RifGroC2_FD_183996 | JGI IMG/M metagenome (GOLD analysis project Ga0209212, IMG submission 183996) | Groundwater microbial communities from Rifle, Colorado, USA - Groundwater C2 (SPAdes) (version 2) | ecosystem: Environmental > Aquatic > Deep subsurface > Groundwater | place: Rifle, Colorado...
ATTTCGTTTCGTTCGCTTTTTGAAAGATGAGAGAATTTATTTTCATTTTTTTCATAACTTCATCTTACAAGTGTTCGGATTCAAATGCGACAGGAGGAGACAAATTTTAATTTTAAATCATATTATTATGGAACTGGCTTTAAAAAGGGAGGTTAGTTTTGGTTGCCGAAATGAATATTTAGACGCCCAAAACTGACCTCGCGCGAGGTCAGTTTTTTAGTTCTTTAAAATGATTCTTTAAAAAAGGAGGTGGCAAATGAAAAAACTTTTTTTGTTCGCTGGGTTGCCGGGAGTAGGCAAGTCAACAATTTCTAGGGAAGTGAGCAAAAAGACTGGAGCAAAAATTGTCGATATTGACGATTTTAAAAAGACCGATGTTGATCCGGTTCTTGTAACAAATCAAATTGATCCGCCAGAACTAAGGTGGGTTTACTATCAAAAAGCCCTTGAATATGTTTTTGGTCTTTTTGATCAAAAAATATCAACTGTGATAATGGACGAAGTTTTTCACCTAGATTCACTTCGCGCTCAATTAGAAGTTCTTTGCGCGAAACGATATGTGGAAGTACTTTGGGTTGAGGTACGGTGTCCGTACGACATAATTAAAAAACGCCTGCAATCAACGAGTAGAAAAGGACATATTCTTTCAACCGAACAAGCATTAAAAATGAACCTCCTTTTTGAGGAAATTTTTGAGAAATTTTCTATACATGGTCAAAACCATATCGTCATCAACAATGGAGATGGCGTAAATGTGGATCTGTTGGTTGAGAATATTCTTAAAAAAAGTTAGCGCAAAAAAATGGGCTGGTTATAGTCGCAAACCAAGACCAGCCCATTTTTTAGTATAAAGAAAATTTATAATATAATTATTTATTTTGTCGCCTTATGCTTAATAAAAATACACTGCAAAAAATTAAGAAACTTGCATTAAAAACAGATCACAATGTTGCTTTTAGTGGCAAGTCCAAAGGAAATAAACACTTGCTTAGAGTTGTTCTCATAGCAAAATTTTTGGCGCAAAAAACCGGAGCGGATGAATCTATTGTTGTAGCCGGCGCGTTTTTGCATGATACGGCGTTACCTTCCGGCAACGATTACAATTATCTAAAAAATAAAAAAATAGCGAAAGACTTGCTTAAACATTTTAATCTTTCCCAAATTGAATTGGAGGGAATCGTTGAATGTGTAGCATCTCATGAGGGTATAACTAACCCAAAAACTTTGGAAGCGAAAGTTGTTCATGATGCGGATGTTCTTGAAAAACTGGGTTTTTTGGGAATCATTCGCCATACATGGAAGCTGACGAATTCGGGAAAAATAAACTATAAAATAATAACAGATAAAAATATCAAAATAATTCTTGATCATATAAAATGGCGCAGAAAAAAATTGCAAACTTCCATGGCAAAAAAAATAGGAAAATATTTATCAACACCAATAGATAAGCAAAAAGCGAAAATGATAGTGACATTATCATCTGATATGGCTTTTAAGGGTATCATTACTGAAAAAATAGCCTTAGCTCTACGAAAACACCTAAACAAAAAGGATAATAAAAAATTAAGAGAACAACTAAATTTAGGTTATCTGAAAAAAATTTAATAACTTACTCCGATCAAAAATTCTTTTCCAGCTTAAAAAGTACCTTTTGTTGGACGGAGTCAATGGCATGCTCATTAATAATGCCGATTGGTTGTTGAATCTTAATTACATAAAATTTCTTAGGGATATCGGCAAGTATTTTAAAGTTAATGAGATGATAAAAGCGGAAGCGTACAAACAAAGGTTGGATAGACAGGAAGGATTGTCTTTCATTGAGTTTAATTATCAGATTCTTCAGGCTTATGATTTTTTAGTGCTTTCTGACAAATATAATTGCCTTTTGCAATTAGGCGGCGATGACCAGTGGGGAAACATATTAGCGGGAATAGATCTTGTTAGGCGAACTAGGAATAAAAAAGTTTATGGATTAACTTTTCCTCTGCTTACAACAGCTCGCGGAAATAAAATGGGCAAAACGGAATCAGGCGCTATTTGGCTTGACCCATTAAAAACATCCCCTTATGAGTTCTACCAATACTGGATTAATGCGGACGACAGGGATGTTGCAAGATTTCTTAATTATTTCACTTTCTTGCCTCAAGAAGAAATTGTGAATCTTGAAAAATCTTCTCTGCCGGAAATTCGCAAAGCAAAAGAAGTTTTAGCTTTTGAAGCGACAAAACTTGCCCACGGAACGGACGAAGCCATTAAGGCTCAAAATGCCGCAAAAGCAGTCTTTGCCAGTACTGGAGATTGCGCTGATTTCGTTCCTGCGACTAAAATTGATGCGCAAAGAATTTTAAAAGGAATTTCTCTTGTTGATTTGCTTTGCGAAACGAATCTTAGTAAAACTAAATCTGAAGCCAGACGCTTGATTGAACAAGGCGGAATATATTTAAACGGGGAAAAAGTTGATTTCGTTGATATGGTTGTAAATGAAAAGTTTTTTGAAAATTCTGTCATCTTAATCAGGCGCGGTAAAAAGAAATATCACCGCATCATTCTTAAAGGAGAAAATTAAATGAGCACAAAAGTTGGTTATTTGGGGCCGAACATGTCAACCTTTGGTTATATAGCGGCAGAAAAATTTTTCTTAAAAAACAAAGAGGAAAACAAAGTTGAATTCGTGCCGTATAAGACACACGAGGATGTATGTTTGGCTGTTGGGAAAAAGGAAGTAAATTACGGCGTGGTTGCGATTGAAAATGTCATAGACGGCGTTGTTACTGAAACAATCAGAGCGGTGGAAGATGTGGACGGACATTTGGGGTTAAAAGTTTGGGCGGAGGTTGTTGTGCCGATAGAGTTATTTTATCTAAGGAAAGAAAAAAATTCTGAGCCACCCAAAAAACTTATTTCTCATGCGGTTGCAATCAGGCAATGCAGCGAATTTATTTCAAGGCTCCGAGAAGAAATTAATGGATTGGTGGTTGAAGTCAGAGACTCTACAGGGGTTGCGGCCGAAGAGGCGACGAGAGATCAAAGCCTAGCCGTAATCGCATCTTCTAAAGCATGCGAAATGAATAATTTAATTCGCATATATCCAGAATCGGTAACCGATCATAAAAACAGCAGAACGAGATTTTGGATAATAGGCAAAGAGCATGCCGACAGAACAGGAAAAGATAAAACTTGTTTTTTAATCAATCTTGAGCAGTCTGTGCCCGGGTCATTGTCTAAAACATTAAATATTTTTTCCAACAGGGAAATAAATTTATTACTCATATATCCTTGTCCGATTCCCGGCAAGCACTGGGAGTACACTTTTCTCTTAGAATTTCAGGGGTATGTGACCGATAAGAAAATGGAGGAAGCGTGGCTCGAGTTTAGAAAACTTGGTCTTTCATTGAATCCGCCTCGTTTTATCGGGTCTTATCCGGATGTTACCTCCAAGTAGTTTTTTAAAAGGGTGAAGTTGAATGATTTTGTTTCAACTTCACCCTTTATTTCTTTGCAATTCACTCAAAAATATGATATAAAAGATGGTAATAAATCGAAAGAAGCGGAAAATACAAAAATGATCGCAAAAACCATAAAAAACGAAAAATCAACAATAAAGCCGAAAAACGGCTTTATTGTTGATTTTTTTAGAAATTTCCAGAAAATAACGGTTATCAGTTAGTGTTTTCAAAAAGCGCCATTTGGCGCTTTTTTGTAAGAAAAAAAACAGAAAAGGCGATATGAAATTTTTAACTTTAATTTACGAGGCGAAAATTCCATAAAATCAGCTATAAATTTTGATGATAAACAATTATTTAATAAGACATTTTAAAAATGATAAAAAAAGATAGGATCCAAAAAAAAATCTTATGCCAAAGTTTTTTATAAAAATATCGCAGTTGTTATTTTGTTGTTTTTCTTTTTTGGTTTTAAAGATTTTTACTCGTTTGGAAATTGGAGGACAGGAAAACATAAAGGAAGTGGAAGATGGTCCGGTAATTTTTGCTTCTAATCACAATAGTTACATAGACAGTGGCATTTCGGCGGCGGTGATGCCTAAAAACATCACTTATCTAAAAAAAATCGCTCCATTAAGATTTTTGGTTATGGATAAGTATTTCAGCTGGAAAATTTTACCCGTTAGAATATTCTTGGAAATGATGGGAGCGATAAAGGTGAAAAAAGCGAAAGTAAAACTTGAAGATAACAGTCATTTGCATGAAGTTCTTTCCGAACCTGTTAAATTCTTGAAACAAGGAGGTAAAGTTTGGATATATCCGGAAGGCGGATTTAACAATGACGGCACGCCAAAGAAGCTAAGAGTCGGAGTGGCTTTTTTGCGCCGGCAGACAGGGGCGCCAATACTGCCGATAAGAATAATAGGTAATGATCAAGTGATGAGCAAAATTATTCCTTTTTTGCCGAAACTTACGACCTTAATCGGATTGAATAAGCTAAAGGTCATAATCGGCAAACCGATATATTCTTTGGGAAACTTGTCTTTAGGGGATGCTTCAAATGAAATAATGCGGTCAATTTACGGACTCAAATGAAATTTTTAAATTTAATTTACGGAGCGGTATCAAATTTGATTGTGAGATATTTGCCGAATTTTAATAAAGATAAATATTTCTTTGCTTTTTTAGTGCACCCCAGAAACACGGCGGATATTTATAGAAAATATCCCTTTTTCAGGTACTTTCCGGATAAATTCACCGACTGGGCTTTTCGTCATTTTTGGCCAGTGGTTTTATCTGAAGTAGAAGGTGTAAAATCCATAAAAAACGGAAAAAATATTAAGGGTTTCGTTTTAACTGTCCCTCTCACGGCCAAACAAATGCTTGAAGACAGGGATTTTGCCGTAAAAAGAATTATTGACACCATTAAGCTCGCGGAAAAATTGGGGGCGAAAATTGTCGGATTGGGCGCCCTTATTTCATCTCTCACAAAAGGCGGTTTGGACTTAGTGGGTAAAGTAAAGCCACATATTACCACGGGACACGCTTTGACGGCGCACACGGTTACAAGCAACCTTTTTAAATTCGTAGAATTATTTAAGTTGGACAAAAACAAAATTTTGGTGGCAATCGTGGGCGCAACTGGTTCCATAGGGTCAAGCAGTTTAAAAATTTTGGCCAGAGCCGGTTACGATAATTTTCTTTTGGTGGATATAGAAAGAAAAGCTCACTTTTTTGAAAATCTGGTTGCCGAACTTAAAAAAACGAATCCGGACGTAAAAATACAAACATCAAACCAGATCAGATCCATAAAAGAGGCCGATTTCATAATAACCGCCACTAACGCTCCCGAAGCGGTGGTAATGTCGGAAGACTTGAAAAGCGGAGCTGTTGTCATAGACGATGCCCAGCCTTCCGATGTTTCTCCGGAAGTATTTGACCGCGAAGATGTTATTGCTGTTGAGGGAGGGTTGCTCCACACGCCAAATATTAAAAACCATTTTAATTTTGGACTTAAAGACAAATACGACAATTTCAGCTGTATGGGAGAAATCATGGTGCTTGCCGCCCATGAGCATAATCATAATTACGTCATAAACAAACCGACGCTTGAACATATAGACGAAATATCGGCTATGTCTCGCAAGTTGGAAATCAGGTTGTCAGAATTTCAAAACGTCAAAGAAAAAATCAGCCGGGAAAAATTGTCTCACGTGTGCAATATCATCAAAAATAATATAAAATAAAAGAATGTCGTTATCTTTTGACGTTCAGAATATACTTGTTTTGTTAGTTGGTTTTATTGGTATGATTTACGGATTGATTGTTTATTCCGGAAACAAAACAAACAAAACAAACATTTGGTTTTTTTTGTTTGTTTTGTCCGTCGCATTTTGGTCTATCAGTATGTTTTTTTTCCGCAGCTCCATAGATGTTCCAAACGCTATTTTTTGGGCAAGGATTTTATACCTCTCGGCAACTTTCATACCAGCTTGTTTCTTGGGATTTTCTTATATATTTCCTGAAGACAAAACCTTCTTAAGTTCATGGAAAAATTACTTGATTTTTATCCCATTTGCGCTGGTGGCCGTTTTATCATTATTGCCCAATGTTCTGATATTAAATGTCAATATTTTTACCGGAAAAGAAAAAGAGATTATTTTCAACAAGCCATTTTATGTGTTTTATTCCGCATATATTAATATTTATTTTGGATGGAATTATTTTATTCTTATAAAAAAGTATTTTAAATCCAGCGGCGTAGTTAAGACGCAGTTAGCTTATATTATCATTGGCACGCTAGTTTCAACCTTGATTGGAGTAACCACAAATCTACTTCTTCCCACTTTCGGAATTTTTGCGTTAAATTGGGTTGGGCAAGTTGGTTTAATTGTGATGCTGACCACCATTTTTTACGCGATTTTAAAACACCATCTTTTTGACATTAAAATTATCGCCACGGAAATTCTAACTTTCATTGTTTGGATCGTCTTGCTTGTCCAATTCATTTTGGCGGACACCTTACAGGCAAAATTTTTAGGGCTAAGCCTGTTATCATTTGTCAGTATTTTTGGAGTCTTGCTTGTCAAAAGTGTCATTAAAGAAGTTCGCGCTCGCGAGAAAATTGAGGAGTTGGCCACCAAGCTGGAGTTTGCAAATTTGCGGCTGAAACAATTAGACGAAGCCAAATCGGATTTTCTTTCCATCGCGTCTCACCAGTTGAGGACGCCGCTTACCGCCATCAAAGGTTACGCCTCAATGATTCTGGAAGGGAGTTACGGGAAAATTTCCGCAACGACCAAAAGCGCGGTGGATAAAATTTTCCAATCCTCCCAAAGGCTGGTTTTGATAATAGGCGACTTTTTGGATATCTCTCACATAGAACAAGGGACGATGCAGTATGATTTTGCCGCGCTGGATGTCAAAGAGCTGGCTAAGGGTTTGACTGATGAATTTAAGGCGACGATTGAAAGCTCAATAGATAAGTCCCAAGCGTTAAAAATCAGTTTTGAAGCGGATGAAAAAGAAAATTTCAGCGTCAACGCCGACCGCAACAAAATCCGCCAAGTCGTTTCCAATCTTATAGACAATTCCATCAAATACACGCCCGCCGGCTTTGTAAAAGTCAACCTTTCCAAAATTGCCGAAAACGGAAATGTTTTGTTGAAAATTGAAGATTCCGGCATCGGTATTTCCGCCGAGACAATGCCCAATCTTTTCAAGAAATTCGGCCGGGCCAAGAGCCTTTCCAGCGCGTTTGCCAACGGTTCCGGACTTGGACTCTATGTCGCCAAAGAAATAATCAAAGCTCACAAAGGCAAAATCTGGGCGGAGTCCGAAGGGGAAGGCAAGGGGAGCAAGTTTTTTGTGGAATTGGGGATGCTTGATATTTTACCAAGCGTTGCATTTATATGTTGAACTTACCAATGTGGCCTTATGCAGCAAAATTTAAAAAATATGAATAAAGATTACAAAGGAACAGTTGGATTTTTTGATAGATTGATATGAAGAAAAAATTAAACAATTACGCTTTTATAGATAGCCAGAATTTAAACTTAAGCATTCGCTCGCTTGGGTGGAAATTGGATTTTGCCCGTTTTCGCGTATATCTCAAGGAAAAATACGGAGTGACAAAGGCGTTTTTGTTTATTGGTTTTGTTGACGGCAATAATGATTTATATGTTTCTCTGCAATCAGCTGGTTTTATTTGCGTTTTTAAGCCGACACTGGAATACAAAGATGGGACGACAAAAGGCAATTGCGACGCAGAGCTTGTCTTTCACACAATGATTGAGTATCCAAACTATGACAAAGCGATAATTGTAACCGGCGATGGTGATTTCTATTGTTTAGCGCAATATTTGCTCGAAAAAAACAAACTCTCCGCTATTTTAATTCCAAACAAATTAAAGTTTTCAGCCTTATTGAAGTTCAAAATGTTCCGTCCGTTTTTGCGATATATGAACGATCTTGAAAAATTGCTTGCTTACAAAAGAAAAGGCCCCGTAAGGACGAGCCTTAAGGGGTGATCTTTCCCTTTGGTGATATTAATAATATACAGGAAGCAAAAAATATGTCAAACTTAGACAGCTTTATCAAATAATCAAAATTTTATGTCTAACCAAAAAGGATTTTCAAAAATAGCAATAATTATCATCGTCTTGATTGTAATCGGCGGAGCTTATTTTGTTTTTAGTAAAAAGGGTGGGAATATATCAATGCAAGATACTGAAAATCAGAATAATCTTGTGGCAAGCAAAACAGAAACAATTCCAAGCAACATTCCGGAAAATAAAACCGACAACATTTCTCAAATGGGCGAGAAAGACACGACATCTGACTGGAAAATGTATAGGAATGATAAATACGGGTTTGAAGTGAAATATCCGGAAAGATATAAAATTAAGGAAACTTTTTCCAGTGATATTTTTGAATTTAACATTACTTTTTGGAATTCAGAAATAAAGGTTTCGGATAATAGCGATGCAATCCCACCTGATGTAACAATCCGTTACATTAAGACTAATAATATGACTTGGAATGAATTAATGTATAACCATTTTGGTTCAGACACACAAATAAAATTATTAGAAAAAAATCCACAGGAAATCAAAAACCTGCCAGTGACTGATCCAATAAGATTTATTGTTGAGCCTACTCTTTTCCTGCCGAGTGGATACGCCTTTCGAAAGAACGATTATAGCGTATTAATCTTTATCTCCATGGATACAAACGAAGAATCTAAAATGAATTTAGAAAAACTTATTTCAACTTTCAAATTTACCAAGTAATTTTTCATATGACAAACCCAAACCTAAAACTTAATCCGAAATTGTTTAAAGAGGATATTGAACAAGTCCCGACTCGTTTTGGCTATGGAGAGGGGCTTGTGATCGCCGGAAAGGAAAATGCGAACATCGTGGCGCTTTGCGCCGATTTGACCGATTCCACCCGCACTTCGGTTTTCAAAAAAGAATTTCCGGACCGGTTTATAGAAGTCGGAATCGGGGAACAGAATATGGCGTCGCTCGCGTCCGGAATGGCGGCGGTCGGCAAAATTCCGTTTATCTCTTCTTACGCTATGTTTTCGCCCGGCCGAAATTGGGAGCAGATAAGGACGACTATTTGCTACAACAATCAGAATGTAAAAATCGCCGGCGCGCATAGCGGCGTATCCGTCGGCCCCGATGGCGCCACTCATCAAGCGATAGAAGATATCGCTATCACGCGGGTTATCCCCAATATGGTTGTCATCGCGCCTTGCGACGCGATAGAAGCCAAGAAAGCGACAATCGCCGCGGCCAAACACAAAGGACCGGTTTATATAAGATTTACCAGAGAAAAAACGCCAGTAATGACGACGGAAGAAACACCGTTTGAAATCGGCCAAGCGGAAATTTTTCGGGAAGGAAAAGATGTAACGATAATCGGTTGCGGGCCATTATTATACGAAGCGTTGAAAGCGGCGGAAGAATTGGCCAAAGAGGGGGTTGAAGCGGAAGTGATAAATAATCACACCATTAAGCCGATGGATAAGGAAACGATTTTAAAATCAGTCCAAAAAACCGGCTGTGTTGTGACAATAGAAGAACACCAGGCGGCGGGCGGAATGGGTTCAGCCGTCAGCGAAATATTATCTCAAAATTATCCCGCGCCGATGGAAATAATCGGCGTCCAAGATCGTTTCGGCGAATCGGGAGAACCAGCACAACTTTTGGAAGCATTCGGACTTACGGCGAAAAATATAATTGAATCGGCGAAAAAGGCGATAAAAAGAAAGTAAAAAATTTGACTAATTGGCTAGTTGTGTGGTATTGTTCTGCTAGATTGCAAAATAACCGCGCGGTTGTTTTTAATAATTGAATATTTATTGGAGGGTGTTTATAATGGAAGGAAAGATAGGCGATTTTCTTTTATCATTGGGTATCAAGGTTTACCACAAAATGGAAAAATTAAATGAAAAAGAAATAGTGGCTCAGAGGCAGTATTTGTTGTCTCTTAAAAATTTTTCCGAGCGAAAGACGAAAAAGCCCTTAATAATCGGGCTAGTTGGTCTTGTTGGCTCAGGAAAGAGTACTGTTGCTGAAGAAATGGCTCTAATGGTAGGGGCAACGGTGGTGAGCGGTGATCAGATAAGGATATTTCTCCGAAAAGAAGGGGAAAGGTATGAAAGAGCTAGAAAAATCGCCGAAAATGTTGCCGAAGGGGTAATCATTAATGGCGGTAATGTCATTATTGACTCCGACTTTATTTACCAGAAGAAACGGGTGAGCCTGAAAGAAAAAGCCAAAAAAATGGGCGCCAAAGTGATTTTTATCAGAACATATTCCGAGATTGATGTTATGATCGGGAGAATTTTTGAAGCTGATTATAAAAATACTCCGGATGATTTTTTCGGCGGTGCTTCGTCGGTTTGGCAAGGCAAAAACAAAGGAGCAGTGGTAAAGGAACGCGAGATGATTTGCAGGATGTTAAGTCATTATGTTGCCATCAATGTCGGCAATGGACGCTATAAATTTGAGCTTAAAAAATTGCCGTTTAAAGTTTTCGCGGAGATTGATACGACAAGCGAAAACAAGTGGAAGCAGGAGGTAAAAATGGTCGCGGGGCAGATTCGTTCCAGTTATTAAATTATTAAACTGTATTTAAGAAAAAAAGGGGAATCGCTTAAAAAACGATTCCCCTTTAACTTTTTATATGATTTGTTTAGAAAGGTGTCTCTAGTGATTCATTCAGGCTGTCTACGCAATCATTGTGAATAATTATTACCGGAAAATCGCGCGTGAAAGTCTTTTTCACAATGGGCGGTTCCCATTGAGTCATTTCCGGTAACTTGAGGTATACAAAGCCGAGCTTTTGGCATATTCCTAAAATCGGAGTTAAATCCCATGGAGTCTCTGTGCGCGGCTGTATCAGGATCGCCCCAACCTCTCCTGTCCACAGTTTCGTGGCACTTAATGATAGACTGCCGCTGTCAATCAAATATGATTCAAAAACATCATTGGCAAGAGCATGGACTAACGGCTTTGCGTTATCAGGAAATTTTTTAAAAGTTCCCCTAATGAGCAAGGGTTGTTCTTTTAACTCCTTTACTTTTGGTCGGATTTCTTCAAAGGTTTCAAATTCGCTGATCCTGTGAACTTTCTCGGATAGCGGCCTGTAACCAAAAATCTCTTGCGTCATTACGTTTCCCACATATGTTGATACAATCTTATGTTTTATAACCATGCTGATTGTCGTGGCAATGCCGATGGATGATCTATTAGAAAAATTTTTAGTTCCGCACAACGGATCCACTGTGATCCATATGTTGTTATTTGATTTACAATATTCCTTGACATTGTCCTCCTCTGAAATAATATCAAAATCCGGGAAACATTCTTTAAGAGATTTTAAAATAACTTTCTCTGCCTCAATATCAGCGTCTGTAAAAATATCTTTTTTCCCCGAATCAAGAGTTTTGTCATATACATTAAAACCAAAACGTCTTTTTCTGATTGCCAACATCGACCTTCTTATCAGTTCCTTCAAAATTATTCCGATAGAGTGTTCACTTAAACGAAAAAAATCAGTATAATTATCATCCTTTTTGCTCATTTGTGACTCCTCCCTTCATATTTGTTTTTCAAGGTAAAATAAAATGCTATTCTAGCCTATTTATAGCACGTGAAAGTTTTAATTGCAAACTAGGGCTCTATATCCTCCTCGGCCTATAATCCTCCGGCGCTTGATGGAGATATTTTTCCAATTCTTCCAAAGTGAGCAAACCTTCTCTCGCTCCGATTTTTTGGACGACGGACATTGAGTTGACGGGCGCCATCATTAAGGATTCTTCAATATTTTTGCCCATAGCCAAGCCGGCGACAAAAGTGGCGGAAAAAGCGTCTCCGGCGCCGGTGCGCTCAAACGGTGGCTTGGGGTCGGGGTAGGGCGGCATAAACCAAGATTGCTCGCCGTTGTAAGCGTAAGCTCCTTTGACGCCGTCGGTAACGACGACAATTTTCGGGCCGAGATAATAAATCATTTTCATCAATTCCATCGGTTTTTCTTCTTTTGTTACTAGAATTCTTTGAGCCTCCTGGACATTGCAGATAAAAACTTTCGTCAATTTGTAAAGACCGGCCAGTTTTTCCGCGCCGAATTTCATCTGGAAAGTGCCAGGCTGAAAAGCCAAATTAGTTTCGGGGTGAAATTTAAGATAATTTTCTATTTCTTGATGAAATGGCAGGGAATTTTCGCCGAGCGAAGACAGATAAATCCACTTCGGCGAGCCGATGTGGGGTAATTCATAATCGTATTCTTCGTGTTTTATCAAAATTGTCCGTTCATCTTTATACCAAAGCACATAGTGATAATTGGTATTTTTGTCTTTATGAATTTTTATAAATTTAGTACTGACATTTTCCGATTTAAAAGTGTTAACGCAATCTTTGCCGTTTAAATCATCACCGATATTGCCAACATATGCTGATTTTAAGCCCAACCTCGCCGCCGCCACGGCGGCGTTGGCGCTGTTGCCGACAGCCGGCACCACCGTCACCGATTCGTAAGGAATTTTATTGCCATAATCCAAACATATCTGGCAATTTTCTTTGTTGATGTCGCAATTTACCGATGCTTCTTTAATCCTGATAAAAGCGTCTATCGTCGTGTCGCCGATGGCAACAAAGTCAAAATTGTTTTTGAAAAACATAATGCTTCTATTTTAGCAGTTACAATTTTTTCCGAAACATTGACAAAAGAATCTTGTTCTACTATCATTTTGTTAGAAATAAAATCAAGTTTTGATGAAATTTTAGAACATTTAGAAGGAAAAAGGAGGATTAAAAATGGCAAAAATAGTTCGTTTTAGAGAGACAGAATCAAATCGTTTCCTCTATACTAATTTTATTGGTCAGAATCTTAAGGTTACGAGAGAAATGGGCGGGAATTGCTGTTGTGGTGTCGTTAAAGGATTGTCGCGAGTTCATTTTATCGGCTCTCACTTACACTGGTGTAATATGGCAAGCATTGATGTAGAAATTCCAATGACGAGGCAAATAATAAGAAGAGTAAATGATGAAGAGGTTGAGGTTGTTGAGTAAAGGTTTGATAACAGCTTATATTATTCCTAAATTGAATTATCACATTAAGCCCGCCCGCGATTTCAAATCTAAAAAGGTTTGAAATCGCGTGGCGGTTTTTTTTTATTCACATCATTCTAAACAAAAAACATTAAAAAAACTAAAACCCGCCAAATATACTAAAATGTTAGCATAAAAATGTGTATCTTAATTCTGCTCCAGCATAAATAGCGAAGGATTTGAAAATTGATAAAATACGATTTAGAATAGTAGAATAACAAAATGAGAAGAGACGCAAAACAAAAAGTTTTATTGTTGCTTTTGGGCGGAGTCGCGCTGGGTTTGTCCAAATCGCCGAAAGGTTATTTTAAAATTTTAAAAAGTTTGTCTGTAAATTGGCGGCAGATAAAAATCGAAAGGCTTTATCGCATTGTTCACGAGTTTTACAACGATCGCCTTATTGACTACAAAGAGGATAAAGACGGCTTTGTGAAAATCATTCTCACCAAAGAAGGCCAAAAGAAAGCGCTTAAGTTTAAACTGGACGAGATGGAAATCAAAAAACCGGCAAAATGGGACGGCGAATGGCGAGTTGTTATTTTTGACATTCCGGACAGGTTTAAAAAGGCGAGAGAAGCCTTGCGCCGCAAGATTATGAATCTTGGTTTTCGCAAATTGCAGGAATCGGTTTTCATTTTTCCGCACGAATGCGAAGGCGAGATAAATTTTATAACGGAAGTTTTTCTAATAAGGCCGTTTGTGAGATTTATGAGAGTTAAGTCTTTTACCAACGAAGAACAATTGAGAATAAGATTTGGCTTGCTCTAATTTTAACAGATTGCCAATGTGCCTTTATTAAAAATGTGTATCTTAAATATGCTGGAGCATAAATAAGGAAGGATTTGTTTTTTTGATTTTTGGAAGAAAATTTAAAAAAGTATCGGAAAATTTCAGAAAAAATCGCTCGGATTTTTAATTTTTAAATAATTATGCTAAAATGATTGTTAATGAAAACACTATCTGAAATTTTATTTCAGGCGCGAAAAAATAATTTAGCCATCGGGCATTTTAATATTTCTAATTTGGAACAGTTGAGGGCGATTATGGAGGCGGCGAAAAGGTTTAACGCGTCGATAATGATAGGATTGTCCGAAGGAGAAAGAAAATTTGTCGGATTAAGGCAGGCTGTGGCGATGGTTAAATCTTTTAAAGAAGAATACAGCTTGCCGGTTTTTCTTAATCCCGACCATTCTCATTCGGTGGAGTCAGCAAAGGATGCATTTGATGCCGGTTTTGATTCGGTGCATATAGACCTTTCAAAATTGCCTATTAAGGAAAATATTGAAGGAACAAAAAAAGTGGTAGATTACGTTAAATCCAAAAAGCTAGAAGTTTCCGTGGAAGGCGAACTTGGTTATCTGCGGGGCGAATCGCGAGTACAAAAAGAAGTTATTAAAATAAAACCGGAAGATTTAACCAAGCCGGAGGAGGCGGCGGAGTTTGCCGACAAAACGGGCATAGATCGTTTTGCCGGCGCTTATGGCAACAGTCACGGCATTTCTTTAGACGAGCCGGCGTTGGATATTGAAAGGATAAGAGCCGTAAGGAAAGTTTTGCCGGAAAAAGTGGCGATGGTTTTGCACGGCGGTTCCGGCATTCCCGACAGTCAGATAAAAGAAGCGATAAAAGCGGGGATTGCCAACATCCATATCAACACGGAAATAAGAACGGCTTATGTGGAAGCTTTGCGGAAATTTTTGGCGGATAATCCGGAGGAAACAACGCCGTATAAAATTTTGGCGCTGGCGGTAGAAGCGGCGCGTAAAAAAGTGGAAGAAAAGTTAAAATTGTTTGGAAATATAAATTAGTTTCAAACTCGACAACCGTTGTCGGTTCAGATTTTATTTAAAAAAAATGAATTTCAACATAAAAGATAATGACTGGTTTATAAGTTTATTACTCATTACAACTTTTTTAATAACTCCTATTTTGTATGCTATGTGGAAAAAAGAAAAAAATATCGCAAGTGAGTACAAAAAAGCATATATTGATCTAAGGGAAATATCTGAAAACATCTCAAACGATAAAGCGAGTATTGATGAGTTAAGAAACTATTTTAAAGAAAAAGAGAGAATAGAAAAGTTAATGAATGAGTTGGCAGATAAAGCGTCTGAATCAACCCAAGTATATTAAACGTAGGTTAAACAATTAGGTTGTAATTCTACCCTTAAAACTGACAGTTGAATATGGTCTTAATAAATATTAGGTGAAGAAAATTCTTGGCGGAGACGCATAGGCGCTTATCGGATTTTTTACGAAATAATTCCTCAAGAAAAAACAATTTTTGTTTTTCGGATTGAACGCCGGACATCAAAAACTTATTAAAAAAAATTAAACATCGAATGTTTAACAGTTAAATTATTCGTTCGCATTGTCCACAAACGAGCCGATCGGCCCAAATATGGACAATGGAATAGAACACTCTAAAAAAGTTAGACGTTCAATGCTCGGTGTCGCACATGCGTAAAGGCTAAAAATTTAGTGAATAAATTTGCAAAACAAAAAGCCTCAATTTTATATTTCTATAAAATTGAGGCTTTAAAAAGGTCATCAAAAATCTGTCACATAGCAGACGGTCTTGGAAAATCATCCCCCTCTGAAAAATTTTCAGGGGGCATTTCATTTACCTTTTCCAATTTGGTAATTTGACGCCTTATCTCCATTAAAATTCCGCTAAGCCTTATTGCTTTCTGTTTTGTTTTTTCCTTAAGAGTTTCTGTGTTAATTTTTTCTGAGTCTTCAACCATTTTGACAAGAAGATTATCCATACCATCGATAAGTTTACCTGCTTTAATAGTCTTTTCTTTAAATACCTTAAAAACCTTAAGAACCTTAAAAATTTCAGTATTATTATTCATCCTCAACTCCTCCTATTATTTTAAAGAACAAACCGCGACACCTTGCGGACAAGGTCATCAAATTGATGATGTTTAAAGGTTATCATAATTTGTCTAAGATGTCAATGTTTTTGTTTTTATTTAACGAGGTATAATGATGCCATCCATTTATGAGACAGAATATAGAACATAAATTCAATTCTCCCAATGAAGAGCTGGAGTGGTTGAGAAACAGGTATAAGGAAGAATCGTCGGAAGCCAAAAAAGGCGAGAAGATGATAGAAGAACAGGAACTGGCGGCTAAGGTTTTGTACGAGCATATCCGGAAAGAGCCGGAGAAGACACTAGGCGATAATTACAAACTGTCCGCGAAAGAACAGGAAAGCTTGGTGGCCAAAATTTTGAACCTCGCCCCAGAATCTCACGATAAAAAAATTGAGGAGCTTTTGGCTGTGGCTGAAGGAAAAGGCGTTTTAAATGCGGTTTCAATCGCCCGCAGTTTGAAAGACCCCCACTTGGAAGACGATTTGCACCGAGCCTTGATCCAGTTTTATATAAGAGGCGACATTTCCAAACAGAAAATAAAAAAGCCTTTGTCGCGGGCGCTGAATATGGTTTTGTATGAGATAAGTTTGCCTCATGAAAAAGAAGAAGAAAAAAATTTCAAAGAATTCATCTCCGCCATGGAGCAGTTTTACGGCGGGATGATGATTTTAGACAAAGACAAGGAAGAATATTTCGCGTTGGAAATCGGCTTGCCGGTTATCGGCGAAGAAATAGTTTTTTACGCCGCCGTCCCCAGATCCAAAGGTTCGCTGCTGGAAAAACAAATCAGCGCTTTGTTTGCCAACGCCCGAATTGAAGAAAAAAGAGAAGACTACAACATATTCAAGCCGGGAGGAATAAGCGCAGGCTCCGCGGCGAAGTTGAAAACTTATCCGGTCTTGCCCATCAGAACATACGACAAGTTTGACGTTGACCCGATGTTTGTCATTGCTAACGCTTTTTCCAAGTTGCGGAAAATAGGCGAGGGGGCGTCTCTGCAAATCGTCATCGGTGCGGCGGAAAGCTCTTACGGCAAGAAAATCAAAAAAACCGCCGAAGAAATAAGGAAGGGAAAAAAACTTTTTGAAGCCTTGAAAAAAGCCGGAATTGTCGGAGCTGGAATTTTTTCTTTCATCGGCGATTTGATATTTTCCGACTTTTCTTCCAAGAAAGACGATGACGAAAAAGGGAAAGAAAAAGAAAGAAAGATGGAAACGGTAAGCGAAGATTTGGCCAAGATGATTGAAGAAAAAGCTTCCCGCCCTCTAATGTCTGTCAATTTGAGAATTCTTGTTTCCGCCGACAGCCAAGAAAAATCGGACAGCATTTTGAAGGAAATTGAAAGCGCCTTTTTGCAGTTTACCGAACCGCAAGGCAACGCTTTGAAGTTCAGGAATTTGAAGGGCAAGGAGTTGGAAAATCTTTTTTATAAATTTTCTTTCCGCCTTTTTGACAAAAATGAAGCTTTCTATCTGAACACGGCCGAGATGGCCACAGTTTTCCATTTCCCCAAAGGCATTTCCACTATCTCCCAGCTTAAGTACGTCAAAGCCAAAGACGCTCCGCCGCCGCTCAATCTGCCTCAAGAAGGAATTTTGCTGGGCAAA
>Ga0209212_1004359_pt1 | contig 17547 bp, 13 predicted proteins | sample RifGroC2_FD_183996 | JGI IMG/M metagenome (GOLD analysis project Ga0209212, IMG submission 183996) | Groundwater microbial communities from Rifle, Colorado, USA - Groundwater C2 (SPAdes) (version 2) | ecosystem: Environmental > Aquatic > Deep subsurface > Groundwater | place: Rifle, Colorado...
ATCTTCTCGATCACCACCCCGGAGAGCGGCGTGTAGATGGGGAGCCGGATGTTGGGCTGCCCCCCCTTCTCCAGGCCTGAGATCTGCTCGTCCGTCACACCCATGAGCTTCAGCCTCTGCTTTGCCGAGGAGACCAACCCGTCGCCACCCTGCGCGATGGACGGGATGGGGGAGTTCCTGAACTGCTCGCGGCTCTTCAGGGCCAGGAGATACTCCTGCTGCGCCGAGACCAGATCGGGTGAATAGATCTCCGCAACCGGGCGTCCCTTGGAGACCAAGGCGCCCACGGTATTCACGTTGAGCTTGTCGATGCGCCCCGCGACCCAGGCGGTCACCTTGGCCTGGCGCGACTGGTCGTACTGCACGATGCCGACCGCGTTGATCTCCTTGACCAGGGACTGAACCTTGGCCTCGGTGGTGGCGACGTTGGCCATCACCGTCTGGGTCGGGGAGAGGGAGACGTGCCCCAGCATGGCCAGTTCCTCGGCGCTGGCCGCGGCCCCCGCCACCTTCTTGATCAGCGCCATGCCGCAGATCGGGCAAGTGCCCGGCGTGTCCTTGATGATGAAGGGATGCATGGCGCAGGTATACTGCACCTTGGCCTCCTCCGCTTTTTTGGCCTCCGCCCCCTTGGCCTGCTGGTTCTGCCGCCAAAGGTAGTAGCCGCCCCCGCCTGCCGCGGCCAGAAGGATCACCACCAGCGGAATTACCACTTTCTTGTTCAGCGTCATCGTCGTCCCTCGTTTATTTAGTGTTAATGGATCGATTGTTGTCTTTCCCCCCTCCCCTCGCGGGAGGGGGTTAGGGGGTGGGGGATAGGTGCCACGGTCTAAGTTGATGCCGGCTTCACCCACCCCCCTGCCCCCTCCCGTAAAGGGAGGGGGAGTCGACGCCTCTACTGCAGGCTCTGCCCCACCAGCGCCTCCAGCTGCGCCAGCGCCATCTGGTACTCGGCCAGCGCATCGTAGTACTCGCGCTCGTAGTTGAACAGGGTCATGCGGTTGTCCTGCAGGGTGAGAAAGTCCACCTTGTTGACCCGGTACCCTATGCTGGCCGACTCCAGCGACTGCTCGGCCTGCGGGATGATGCCGGTGCGGTACAGCTCGGCCAGCTTTTTCCTGCGCTCCATCTTGGCCAGAAGATCGGATATGCCGGACTCGATGCCGTTTCTGGCCATATTGAGCTCTTCGGTCGCCATGGCGATCTCGGAGGCGGACTCGGCCAGCATCGCTTCCCTGCGCTGCCTTTGCACCGGAAGATTGAAGGTGAGCCCGAGCGAGTACATGTCGTCGCCGGTGCTCATCTCGAAGGAATCCCTCTGCATGTACTCGAAGGAGACGCTGAAGTCGGGGTAATACTCCTTCTGCGCCAGCTTGCGTCCGGTCTCCCCTTTTTGGATCAGCGAACCGAGGCTCTTGAGCAGGGGACGGTTCTCCAGCGCCATCACCTTGAGCTGCTCCGCGGAAAGGGGGACAGGCTTGAGCTCGAAATCCGATACCCGCCCAACCGGGGAGCCGGCCGGGCGGTACAAGAGGGCGTTCAGGCTCGCCTCCAGGCTCTTGCGCTGCTGGTCCAGGGTGATCGCCATGTCCAGCATCTTGGAGCGCTCTACCTGGGCCTTGAAGATGTCCTGCTGCGCCCCCTGCCCCACGGCGTACTTGGTTTCGGCCAAGGTGATGAAGAGGTCGAGGATGGCGACGTTACGGTCCACGATCTGGCGCGACTTGTCGGTGAAGTAGAGCTGGTAGTAGGTCTCGGTCACCATGCGCCTGAGCTCCAGCCTGCGCTCCTCGGTCTGCCACTTGTAGGACTCCGCCTCCTTCGTGGCCAGTTCCGCCTTCAAGTCGCGCTTGCCCCAGAAGGGAAGCTCCTGGGTAATGCCGATCACCTTCTGGGTCATGGGGTCCATCTTGAAGTTGAAGGGATCCTTGACCATGGCGTTCTGGATTTTCAGCATCAGCATGGGGTCCTCGAAGGACCGCGCCTGCACGATGCGGTTTCGGAACATCTGCCAGCGCGCATCTGAGGCCTTGAGCTCCGGATTGTCGGCGAGAGCCTTCTCTATGAGCTGGGCCAGGTTTTCGGCGGACTTGGACTCTTGGGCCTGAGCCGGCGTGCTCAGAAAAACTGAACACAAAAGGCAAAGCGAAATGACGAACCGCGAATTCATGGTTACTCCTGGTGTTGAAGTTGAGACACAACTTCCTGATTAAGCGAGACTTCCAAAGCTGAAGCGGCAGTGAGTGTGGAGAACGATTAACGACAGCCCGGATACGTTCTGGGGCTAAAGCTCCATCTTGCCGGTATCACAACCATATCTATTAAGGACCGGTGGTTCAAACGATAAATTTAACACGATATTCGGAATTTTGTTAATTAATTGCTCCCCTAGCTGTGCGTACCCTACCATGCGATCCCGTTTCACCCTGGCCTTCGCACGGAAAAAGCGGCACACCCCTTTGGAGGATACCGGGGTGCGCCCATAACATCGGTTCGGCAGGCTGGACGCCGCAGGGCTCCGCAGCAGGCGGTTTTCTCCCTCACCCGCCCTGCCCGGCACGGCCCAGCGGCTTGATCAGTTTGAGCAAGCTGTCGAGTGACTGCTCCATCCTCTGTTCCATGAGCTGGCGCTGCTTGCGATCGGTGGCCAGCTTGATATCCTTCGACTCCTGCAAGGCTGTCTCCTCGGGTTCGGACTCGCTCGGAACCGACCGGCCGCTGGCGATCTGCTCGTAATGCACATGGGGACCGGTCGACCTGCCGGTGTTTCCGGACAGGGCCAGTACCGCGCCCGCCTCCACCAGGTCGCCTGCCTGTACCCTCACCAGTGTGTTGTGACCGTACAGGGTGCGGTCTCCATTGCCATGCTCTACTATGACGGTCGGGCCATAACCGCGGCGGGGACCGGCGAAGACCACGCGCCCTTTGCGGGTGGAACGGACCGGGGTGCCCACCGGCACCGCGATGTCGATGCCGCGGTGGAAGGCAAGCTTGCCGCTGCCGAAAGGGTCTAACCGCCAGCCGACTCCGGAGGTGACCACCCCTTCCACCGGCAGCTCCAGGTCGGCACGAGCCGCGGCCGGCAGAATGAAAAGTATCATCAAGGCAAAAAGGACCGGTTTCATAGCTTCCTTGCAAGAGACGGGATTTACAGCTGGTCCCAGCGGGCCAGCGACACCTCTTCCAAGTTCCGTGCCGACACGATTCGAGTCCCGATTATTGCTATATTCCGGCACCTTTCATTAGGGGGCTGAGGCTTGAGCGTGCGAGCTGCTGCCGGGTAGTGGGGAATATTCAAAGCAGTTGGAGAATATTCCCCACTTTTCGTCTCCGTAGGGTGGGCCGCGCCCACCGATCCACCGCCGGTCGGTGGGCACGGCCCACCCTACGAGGCAATAGCCAGCTCATAGCAACAAGCAGATGTTGCTAAGTTAGCGCCTATCCCCTTGATGAGGGAGGGGGAGAAGATCAGCGGGAGATTAGTAGTAATAAGGACTGGGAAAGAGATCGAGGAACCGCGTGGAGGGAGAGCGTGGCAGTTGGTGTCAGTCGCGCAGCAGATCGGCCAGGAACAACTGCGAGTTCGGGACTCGAAGACCGGGACTCCATTGTCCCGGTCGCTACTGCGATTATCTTGCCGGTTGTACGAGCAGCGAGGTCTGTTCCTAGGTGGGCCATATCTACACCAGCGTCTGCCAGATCCGTTCCGAGGCCTTGCCGTCCCAAAGCGGAGGCACCTGCGCCTGGCCGCGCTTGGCAAGGCTCTCCGGATAGGCCGCCAGAATCGCCTCGGTCGTGGTCCCCGCGAGGACGTTGGTGCCCAATTGCACCGTGATGGGACGTTCGGTGTTGTCGCGGATGGTGACGCAGGGAACCCCCAGTGCCGTGGTTTCCTCCTGCAGTCCGCCACTGTCGGTGAGCACGGCCTCGGCGTCCTTCCAGAGATAGAGGGCATCGCGATAGCCCAGTGGCGGCAGCAGCTTTACCCTGTCGGACAGGGAGATGCCGAACGATTCCATCATCTTCCGGGTCCTGGGGTGCACGGGGAACACGATGGTCCGGCGCGCGGACAACTCATTGATGGCCGCCGCTATGCTGCGGAAATTTTCGGCGCAGTCGACGTTGGAGGGACGGTGCAGGGTGAGAAATAGATAAGGCTCCGAGACCTGCTTCAGGGCGAAGGTGGGCAAGGCGGTCAGGTCCAGGTGCGAGAGCTGCGCCACCTGGTACAGCAGGTTGTCCACCATGACGTGCCCCACATAATGGATGCTCCCTCTGGGTTTTCCCTCCCGGAGCAGATTGTCGACCCCGCTTTCCTCGGTGACGAAGAAGTAATCGGAGATGGCGTCGGTCACCATGCGGTTGATCTCCTCGGGCATGGCGAGATCGAAGCTGCGCAGCCCCGCTTCCACATGGGCCACCGGAATGCAGCACTTCTTGGCCACGATGCTGCAGGCCAAGGTGGAGTTGACATCCCCAACCACCATGACCAGGTCGGGCATCTCCAGGCGGCACACCTCTTCGAAGGCGACCATGATCCTGGCGGTCTGTTCGGCGTGACTGCCCGAGCCTACGTTAAGCGAATAGGCGGGTTCCGGGATATCGAGTTCCTCGAAGAAAGTGCTCGACATCTCGTGGTCGTAGTGCTGCCCGGTATGAACGATGCTGCATCGGACCGAGCCGTGATGCAGGGAGGCGCGGTAAATGGGCGAAATCTTCATGAAGTTCGGTCGTGCACCGGCTATCAGCAAAACGTTCATAATCGGCCTCGCCACTTCCGTTTAATGTAATAAAGATTACATATTTCTAACACTCCCAAGGAAAAATGCAAATATTCCGGAAAGCCATGGCCTCTGCGGGTTCACCGGGGAGTGGTGGGTATGGGGGGAGTACGGGGCAGTCGTAAGGCATTGGGGCTAGGGGTCGCCAAGCCAAAAAATAGCCGCTCCCGGTTGCAAATCTAATGGGAGCTATATAATTGATCCCTATCGGCGGCCGTAATCATTAATTTTGCCAAGTAGCGCTAATCTCCCGCTAGCAGAAACTCCCCCTCCCCTTCAAGGGGAGGGCCGGGGGGGGGATGGGGTAAAGCAGGCGCCAGAGCCCCCCATCCCCCACCTGTCCTCCCCCCTTGAAGGGGGAGGGACCCCTGGCGGAAGATTGTCGCTAATCTGGATTAATTTTTGGGATATCGAAGGCGGTGGCTCGCGCGCGCCTCAAAGCTCGACAGGTAGCGCAATCATGTTCAGGAGGTGTAATATGCTGCAGCAAAATGACAATAAGGAAAAGGGGCCATCCGACCACGGCGAGTGCCGGACCCAACACGCCAGCCTCGAGTTCTCGACCTGTCTTGCGGAGGGAAAGAGAAGGCGCTGCCAGCACGCCTACCTTTTCGGCGACGGCTATCTTTGTACCCATCCCAACCACCGCGACTTCAAGTGGTCCTAACCGACCTGGAAACAGGTGACTGCTATCGATCCAGCACCGCGAGGCGAAGTGACGCAACCAGGAGGCCAGAGGGCACTCCCCCTGCCTTCGGCTGCAACAGGGGCAACGACCGCCGCTCGCGCCCGCACTGGATGTAGAACTGTAGGGTGGGCCATGCCCACCTTTCCTATGGCGGTCGGCCGTTTTCGGTGGGCAAGGCCCACCCTACAACAACCTCGACGAACGTGGTCTGGCCACTGCCAGCGCCCCGCTCTCGCCCCCTTCCCTTATCCTGCCAACAGAACCTACGGTGCAAATTCAAAACAGCATTATACATCATGAGATTAATTTTAGTTGACCGAAACCTCCCAAATTAATAGTATTCTCTCACCCATTTAAAATTACAGAATAATTTTTTACTGCAATCTACCCTATTATTGTTCTATTATGCAGGTAGTTGCTACTACCCCAGCATGCCACTGTGTCAAGCTGATCCCACTGTCAGGAAACAGTTGCCTAAGAAGGATTGCCCTTGTCACTGCATGTACTCGTCATCAGCGATAACGAATCATTCGCTGCCTATCTGTGCGAGTTGCTCACCTCTGCCGGCCACACTGCGACATCGGTGTCCGAGGCGAAACAGGCGTACCGCGCCATACGCCAGACGACCCCCCACCTGATCATCGTCGCGGTCGAAGCCGCGAAGGTTCCCGCACTGGCCGTCGAACATCGGGTCCATTCCCTGGACGGGAGCAAGAAGATCCCGATTATCGTGATCTCCGAGTGCCTCAGGCTGGAGGCGGAACTGCTGCAGGTCTTCGATTTCATACCGAAGCCGCTCGACGTGAAGCGGCTTCTGGATGACGTCGCCGCCGTCTCCAGGAGGTTTGCCAGTAACGAGATCGCTGCCGCCATGACTGACCAGCAGTACCTGGATTTCTCCGGACATATCCTTGCCTGCTCCGGACTGCACTTCGAATCGCGCAACCGCCCGGCACTGGAGCGGGGGGTCGACAAGCGCATGTCCGCCCTGCGCATGACTTGCTGCTCCGAGTACCTGGCCTACCTCAAGCGCCACGGCACCGACCGGCACGAGTTGCAGAAACTGCTTCAGTTCCTGACCGTGGGCGAAACCTATTTCTTCCGCTATCCCTCCCACTTCAGCGCGCTCAGGGAGCGCCTCGCCGCCCGGTACACCTTCTCCGCCGACCCGATCCGCATCTGGTCCGCGGGATGCTCCACCGGGGAGGAACCCTATTCCATCGCCATAAGCATCATGGAGGCGCTGCCGGACTGGAGGGAGCGCGACATAAAGGTGATCGCCACCGACATCAACAACCGGTCCCTGAAACGGGCGCGGGAGGGGGTGTACACCCCATGGTCCATGAGGATCGCCGAGCAGCACCACAAGCAGCGCTACTTCGACCAGGTGGGGGACAGCTTCCTGATCCGGAGCCAGGTCAAGCAACTGGTGGAATTCTCGCACCTGAACCTCTCCTCCCCCGACGGCGCCCCGGTCTGCGACCAACTGAAGGAGCTGGACGCCGTATTCTGCCGCAACGTCCTGATCTACTTCCCGTCCGAGCCGGCGGCCCAGATGGTGGCCCGTTTCGCGGCAGCGCTCAAGAGTTCCGGGCAGCTGTTCCTGGGACACGCCGAGACCCTGATCCATCGCTGTCCGACGCTGGAAATCCGGCGCCAGGAAAGCAGCTTCTACTACGTGAAGAAAGCGCTCCGGCAGCGGGGCGGGCAGGAGGCACCAGTGGCTGGCGGCGCCAAAGCGGCGCAGTCTGCTCCTGATCTGGATCAAACTGCTAAAACAGCTCCAGCGCCCCGGGCCGCCGTTTCGTTTCAAGCGACACCACACTCTCAGCTTGGACAAGCGGGCTCGGCCGAAGAGGGGACGCATCCAGCGGCACCGCCCGCAGCGCCGCAGCAGTCGCCGGCCGTGAAAACCCTGCCCCTCTCCCCTGCCCCCTCCCCAAGACCCGGAGCTCAAGCCCCTGGCGAGCCCGGGACGCCCGGCAGGGCCCAGAGGAAAGCGCCGCGGCAAGCGCCTGCGCCCGCCGGCGCACCACATCCTGGCGGGCTCGAACCCGCAGCGGTTCGCCTTGAGGCCGCCAGGCAACTGTATGACCAGGAAGATTTCCAGGCTGCAGAACAAGTGCTGGAAACACTGGTGGACTGCCCAGAGGAGCCGCAGGCCCTGATCCTCCGCGGGTTCATCCTGGCGGGAAAGGGACATTTCCAAGAGGCGCTCGACCTCTGCAGCCGCGCCATCGAATTGAACGATCTGCTTCCCGAGGCCTATTTTCTGAAGGGAGTCGTGCTGGACGCCAACGACCGGCTCCAGGAAGCGGCCCAGGAATACCGCAAGGCACTGCTTCTGGACCACGATTTCATCATGCCGCGTTTTCACATGGGACGGCTGCACCTGAGGCTGGGCAGGGTACCGGAGGCGGCGCGGGAGATCAGAAACAGCATCAGGATCCTGTCCAGGCGGGGCGAAGAGGGGACCATCCCCTACTCCGGCGGCCTGACCCGCGCGGTCTGCATGGTGCAACTGCAAAACGCGCTGGCACAGGTGGCCTGAGCTCGGTGCCTAACTAACCAAGGAGAATTACCTCATGGCGCAAGAAGAAGCCTACGACATCCGGACCATACTGGAGCAGATGCGGGAGGAATACTGGCAGGGGCTGGCTGAGGAGCAGGCGGCGGCCAAGGAGCTCCTGGAATGCCTGGTGTTCGTCCTGGGAGGCAAGCGCTACGCCTTCGAGACCCAGTACGCCTGCGAGGTGATCCGGGTACCGAAACTGGTCCGGGTGCCGGCGGTGCAGAGCCTGATCGTCGGGATCTTCAACCTGCGCGGCGAGATCACCGCCGCCATGGACATCCGCCCCATGCTCGGCGTGCAGCAGCCGGAGATCGGCCCCTCCGGCCGGATTCTCGTGGTGCGGTCGGATAACTTCGCCACCGGCATACTGGCCGAGGCCGCGCTGGGGGTGCAGGCGCTTTCCTTCGAAAGCTTCGAACCGGCGGTGGCCGGGCTCTGCGGCGAGCGGCGCGACCTGGTGCGGGGCCATTTCAACGACCAGGAGGGAGTGGTCATGCTACTCGACATGGCGGCCCTGCTCGCCGCGCCGGAGATCATGGTCGGGGAAACGTAGGAGTTTAGCAAGCAGTTCAGCCAGTTGCAGCCGCAACTCTAACCCAGCACTCGAAGGGAAAACCCCACATGTCCAACAAGCTCTCGGTGAAAATTGTCAGCATCCTGATCATGGTCATGGTCGTCATCATGACCGCCTTCTCGGTCTACTTCGTGCGCTCGCGCACCCACCACATGGAGGCGGAGCTGCTCTCCAAGGGAAGGATCCTGGCCCAGACCGGCGCCAAGTCGATGGAGCGCATCCTGGCCGAGGCGCTTTCCAGCGGCAAGCTGACCGAGGCCCAGCTCTTCGACGAGAAGTACCTCCCGATCATCCCCAAGACCGACCCGCCGAAGTTCCACACCCAGTTCGACGGCTTCACCGACGGAGCCATCCAGGCGCTGGAAGACGAGTTCCTCAAGGACGACCAAGTGGTGTTTGCGGTGCTGGTGGACCGAAACGGCTATCTCCCCACCCACAACACCAAGTACTCCGCCCCGCTCACCGGCGACCCGGAGAAGGACAAGTTGGGCAACCGCACCAAGCGCATGTTCGACGACAAGGTGGGACTGGCAGCGGCGCGCAACCGCGAGCCCTTCCTGAAGCAGGTGTACCAGCGCGACACCGGCGAGCAGATGTGGGATCTCTCGGTCCCGGTCTACGTGGCCGGCAAGCACTGGGGGGGGTACCGCATCGGCTTCTCCATGGAGAAGACCGAGCTGAAGGCGGCCCAGCTCAGGAACCAGATCGTGGGAAGCATGCTGGTCATGCTGATCGTGGCCTGCGCCACCATCCTCTACGTGGTGAGCCGCACCGTGCGCCCCCTCCTGAAGCTCACCGCCGCGGCAAACCGCATAAGCGGTGGCAATCTGGACGAGACCGTCCCGGTGGAGAGCAACGACGAGATCGGCGCCCTGGCCGAGGCCTTCAACGTGATGACCACCGTGATCGTCAGGGACCTGAAGGAGGAGATCGGCAGAAGCGGTCGCCTGGTCGCCTCGGTGAAGGACGCCGTGATCCAGCTCTCCAGCGCGGCCAACGAGATGATGGCCATCAGCGCCCAGCAGGCCTCGGGCGCCACCCAGCAGGCCAGCGCGGTCCAGGAGGTGACCACCACCTCCGAGGAGATCGCCATTACCGCCAAGATGATCACCGCCAACGCGAAGACCGTTGAGTCGGTCGCCGACGACACCACCAGAAACGGCAACGACGGCAGGGGGGACGTGGCCAACGCCATCGAGGGGATGAGCAAGGTGCGGCTCCAGGTGCAGAGCATCGCCAAGAGCATGCTGGAGTTAGGGGACAACAGCCAGAAGATCGGCGGCATCGTCGAGATCATCGACGAAATCAGCGATCAGACCAACCTTTTGGCGCTGAACGCCGCCATCGAGGCGGCGGGCGCCGGCGAGGCCGGCAAGCGCTTCGCCATCGTGGCCCAGGAGGTCAAGAGGCTGGCCGACCGCACCGTCGAGGCGACGCGCCAGATCAAGGGGCTGATCGGTGAGATCCAGCGCGCCACCAACAATACCATCATGGTGACCGAGGAAGGGACCAAGGCGGTCGACTCGGCCTCCGGCCTGGTGGACAAGGTGCAGTTCTCCTTCGCCGCCATCATGAGCACGGCGCAGGAAACCTCCAGGACCGCCAAGGAGATCACCCTCTCCACCCAGCAGCAGACCTCCGCCTGCGAGCAGATGGCCGAGACCATGTCCGAGGTGCGCGACGTGGCGCAGCAGGTAGCGATGAGCGCCACCGAGACCGAGAGGGCCATAGCCGAGATCCTGGAACTGGCGGAAAGGCTGCGGGACCTGACCGAGAAAGAGGCCTAGATGACGCGCTACATCGAGATATTTTGCCGCGAGGCCGAGGAACATCTGGCCTCGCTGCAAAGCGGACTCCTGGTGCTGGAGAAGAACCCGGGCCGCACCGGGCTGCTGCACGAGCTTTTGAGAAACGCCCACACCCTGAAAGGCTCGGCCCGCATGGTGGGGCTCTCCGAGATCAGCGCCATCACCCACACCATGGAGGAACAGCTCAAGGCGATGGAGCAGGGAAGCCGCGCCGTGGACGCTGCCGCCATCGACCTCCTTTTGAAGGGGGCGGACGCGGTGGCCCTGATCACCTCGGCCCTGTCCAAGGGTGAGAAACCCAAGCTCGACGTCGAGGAGTTCGTGGCGGCCTACGAGCGCGGCGAGATCAGTCGCGGCGCGGCCGAAGAGCCGAGCCCGGTGGAGAACGCCGACCAGTTGACCGAAACGGTGCGGGCCAACGTGAAGACACTGGACGGCCTGGTCAACCTGATCGGCGAGATGATCATCAACAAGAAACGCCTGGAGGCCAAGCTCTCCCGGCTCAAGGAGATCACCGACTGCTGCGACCCCGGCAGCGCGCCGCTGCTGACGGAATTCCGGCGCGACCTGGAGGATGACGTCCTCTACCTCGACTACCTGATCCAGGAGCTGCACCAGAAGGCGATGGGCTTGAGGATGCTGCCGCTTAGAAGCATCTCGGACGGCTTCGAGAGGCTGGTGCGCGACCTGTCGCAGAAGCTCGGCAAGGAGGTAAGGCTCGAGATCGTCGGCGCCTCCATCGAGATGGACCGGGTGCTGCTAGAGGGGCTCAAGCCGATGCTGATCCATCTTCTGACCAATGCCGTGGCCCACGGCGTGGAGAGCCCCGAGGAACGGCTGGCGACGGGCAAGCCGCGCCAGGGTCTGGTGCGCGTTACGGCGCGCCACGAGGGAAACTCGGTACTGGTCGAGGTCAGGGACGACGGACGGGGCATGGACCCGGCGCGGATCCGGGCTGCTGCGTTGTCGCGCGGAGTGATCGACCAGCGGGAGGCGGAGGGGCTAAGCGATGAGGAGACCCTCTACCTGACGCTGCGCCCCGGCTTCAGCACGGCCGGCGAGGTGACCGACGTGTCCGGCCGCGGAGTGGGGATGGACGTGGTGAAGAAGAACATGGAGCGGGTCAAGGGGAACCTGACCATGACCAGCGAGATCGGCAGCCATACCGAGATCGCGCTGCAGCTGCCGCTCACCCTTTCCGTGCTGGAAGCGCTCATCGTGGAAAGCGGCGGCGAGACCTTCGCCATCCCGATCAACTACGTCCAGGAGATCCTGAAGGTACGCGACCCGGACATCGTAACCCTGGGAAGCAAGGAGGCGGTCAAGGTTCGTGGGGTGACCACACCGCTGCTAAGTCTGTCCCGGATGCTCGATCTGCCGCAGCAGCCGCACGGCGAAGCGGCCGGGCTCCCGGCCCTGGTGCTCAAGCTCCTGGACCAGCGCATCGCCCTGACGGTGGACGCCAACCTGGGGAACTCGGAGGTGGTGGTCAAGGGGCTGGGCAAGCAGTTCAGGAACGTCAGGTTCCTGTTCGGCGCCACCATCCTTGGGGACGGCAATCCCGCGCTGATCCTGAACGTCCCGGACCTGTTCGCCGCCAGCTCCAGGGTGGAGCAGCCCAGCCTGCGCCGTCCGGTGGACCCGTCGGGAGCCGGCCGGGGCCGGGTGCTGGTGGTGGACGACTCCATCACCACCCGCACCATGGAGCAGAGCATCCTGGCGGCGCACGGCTACAAGGTGGAGATCGCGGTCTGCGGCGAGGACGCCCTGGAAAAGGCGCTGGGCAACCGATTCGACCTGATCATCACCGACGTGGAGATGCCGGGGATGAACGGCTTCGAGTTGACCCGCAGCCTGCGCGGCACCGAAGAGTACCGCGAGACCCCGATCATCGTGGTCAGCTCCCTTTCCCGGGACGAGGACAAGCGCCAGGCGCTGGACTCCGGCGCCCAGGCCTATATCGTCAAAGGCGCCTTCGACCAGGGGATGCTCCTGGAAACGGTGCAGACGCTGATAGGTTGACCTAGGCCGCCCCGGCGGCCCGATGCAACGAACAAGACAGCAGGAACAGGTGCCGATGGCCATCAAGATCCTACTTGCAGACGACTCCAGCCTGGTACGCCAGGTACTGACCGACATGCTCCAGCAGACCCCCGACCTGGAGGTGATAGGGTGCGCCTGCAACGGCTTCGATGCCGTGGACCAGACGCTCTCCCTGAAGCCGGACCTGGTGATTATGGACCTGCTCATGCCGGTGATGGACGGACTTTTGGCCATCGAGGAGATCATGGCACAGATCCCCACCCCGGTTTTGGTGCTCTCGGCCGCGGTAGACAACTCCGAGGTGACCCGCGCCTTCCACGCCATCAAGCGGGGGGCGCTGGACGTCATGGAGAAACCGGTCATCGACACGCCGGATGCGCTGCAGGAGTTCAGCAGGCAGTTGGCGGAGAAGGTCAGGCTTCTGGCCGGGATAAGGGTGATACGACACCCGCGGCGCAGGCCCAGGCCGGCCCCAGTGGAGCTGCCCGTGGTGCAGGCGGGCATTCCCACGGTGCTGGCCATCGGCGCCTCCACCGGGGGACCCAAGGCCGTCATGGGGCTGCTCAAGACGCTGCCCGCCGATTTCCCTGGCACCGTATTCGTGGTGCAGCACATAGCGGAAGGGTTTGCCGCAGGATTTGCCTCCTGGCTGGACCGCGAGTGCGCCATTTCGGTGCGGCTGGCGGTGGACGGCCACCAGTACGGCCCCGGCGAGGTGGTGATCGCCCCGGGCTCCAGCCACATGACCGTTTGCGAGGGACGCATCAAGCTCACCTACGCCCCCCCGGTCAACTGCTGCCGCCCGTCCATCGACGTCTTCTTCGATTCGCTGGCCCAGGGGTCGTGCGACCAGGTGGTAAGCCTGCTTTTGACCGGGATGGGGAAGGACGGCGCCCAGGGACTGCTGCACATAAAGGAGCGCGGAGGGAGGACGCTGGTTCAGGACGAATCGAGCTGCGCCGTCTTCGGCATGCCCAGGGAGGCGATCAAGCTGAATGCCGTGGACCAGGTGTTACCGCTGGACAGCATGCCCGCCACCATCTGCAAGCTGTTCGCCCTGCGCTAACGACGGCCCGGGTTCCACCTCCCCGTCTACCACAGCGGGAAGGCACACTGGACCAACTGCAGGTGATGAAGCAGTTCTTGCAGGAAGCCTGCTTAGGTGCTATTAAAAAAGACTGCCGAAAAATTCGACTATAGGAGACCGCGTGGGCAAGAACATTCTAATCATAGACGACAGCGAGCTGGTATTGGCCATGGCAAAAGACGCCCTGGAGGATGCCGGCTACCAGGTTCAAACAGCGACCAATGGCATTGAGGCCAACCGGTACATCTTCTCCAAGAACAGGCCGGACCTGATCATCATGGACATCATGATGCCGATGCTGGACGGCAACGAAAAGGCGAAGATCCTCAAGGAAAACGAGATGAGCCGGGACATCCCGATTCTGTTGCTTTCTTCCAAGAGCGATCAGGAGATGCAGCGTCTGACCCAGGAGGCGGGGGCCGACGGCTACATCCTGAAGCCGTTCTCCGCCGTGGAGATAACCGGACGGGTCAGAAGGTGCCTGGCAGCGGCCCGCAAAGGGGTTTAGAGGCAAGGGGCCAAGAAACAACTGACAATGGCCCCAGTGGTACCTACCATTGCCTACGCCATTGACCTCCCAGCAGCCAATTTGAAGGAACCGTCGGCCCAGCCGTTGCTCCTATCTCCTTCCACCTGGCGCAGCGCACCCTGTCCGGCTTCTCAGGGTGCGCTCCCGCAGGACCATCCTGCCATCCTGCCATCCTGCCATCCTGCCATCCTGCCATCCTGCCATCCTGCCATCCTGCCATCCTGCCATCCTGCCATCCTGCCATCCTGCCACCGCCCACGCCCACGCCCACGCCCACCGCCCACGGCCACTTCTCTCTTCTCTCTTCTCTCTTCTCTCTTCTCTCTTCTCTCTTCTCTCTTCTATCTTCTCTCTTCACCTTCCACCTTTCACCTTCCACCTTCAGTTGTAAAAAAAGGAACCTGTGAATTTTTTTACAGCCCTGCGCACCCCCCTGTATTTGCAACGTTTTCCTGCTGGAGCAGCAGCCGGTTGTAAAAAATTTCACACCCCCGCCAAGTGGAGCAGCAGTCACCGGAACGCGAAAGAGCCTGAAATACCGTACATTTACCTGGGTACCAGCTTGGCACGTTTGTTGGATATAAGTTAAACGTCTGAGTCACAATCTGCCCGGGGAGAGTCTTACATGGAAAATCAGTACAGCATCATCAATCAATGTCTGCAACTGCTGAAACAGAGCGATCTTCCGACCATCAAGAAGTTGCGTGTCGAGATACAGCTCATCCAGATGAAACGGCTGCTGTTAAACGACGCTCTGACCAGTGAAATCATGTCGGACAGTTGCGGGGAGGAGGTGTTTGAAGGGCTCTTGAACCAGATGCGCAGGATTTCCCGGGGAAGCACCGAGGCCGAAGCCCTGGCCGATCTGATGAGTCGCATTGGCGGTATGCTGAGCGTGTTGGGCGGGGTGCAGACGCAGCACCGCTAGGCGCTCTTGGGCTCTACCGGCAGGATCACCTGCGCCACGGTCCCCTGGCCCGACTGGGAGGAAAACTTCAGGCGGCCGCCGTGCTCGGCCACGATGTACTGCGAGATGTAGAGACCAAGCCCGCTCCCCCCCTTGTCCAGCTTGGTGGAGAAGAAGGGCTCAAAAAGCCGGTCGATGGCTTCGGGACTGATGCCTACGCCGGTATCCCGCACCTCGACCACCACTTCCTCGGCACCCTTGTCGTAGCGGGTGCTGAGCAGCACTTCGCCCTTGCCGTTGGGCAGGGCCTGCATGGCGTTCAGGATAAGGTTGATCAGCACCTGCTCGATCTGCTGCTGCCTGCCCGACATGGAGGGAAGGTCGCTGCCGAGGGAGGTTTTCAGCTGCACGCCGTGCTTCATCTGGCAGGCCAAAACTGTGAGCGCGGCCGAGACGGTCGAGTTGATATCCAGGGTTGGGCGCTGGTTGCCGCCGTCGCCCGCCCCGTAGTCCCTAAGCCCCTGCACTACCCGGGCGATGCGCTCGGAATTCTCCACGATGTTGACGGCGTTTTGCGCAAGGGCCTCGCGCGCCGCCTGGTAAGGAACACCGCCCAGGTAAAACTCCCCCTCCTCGCGCAAGACCCCGTCCAGAAGCGGCACCACGTCGGACCAGATCTTGCCGATGTTGTGCCCCGAGAAACGAATGGCTGCATTGGGGTTGTTGATCTCGTGGGCCATGCTGGAAAGCAGCAGCCCCAGCGAGGTCATCTTGTTGGTGTGGATCAAGCGCGCCATGACCCTTTTCTTCTCCTCCTGCACCTCGAGCCGCATCGCCTTGAGGAGTTCCTCCTGCAGGGAGAGATTCTCAAGCTCCCGCAGTTCCAGGGAGGCGGCCATGGCGTTGATGGCGGTGGCGGCCCGCTCCAGTTCGTCGTTGCCGTTTAGCTCGACCCGGGCCGACAGCTTGCCGGAGCCGATCTCCTCGATGCCGCCCAGAAGCCGGTTGAATGAGGAGGTGACCCGCTTCAGGAGCTGGTAGGAGAGCAGTGAGACTACGATCCAGAACAATACCGCGATGGCGAGCGCGGCGGCGACCAGCTTGTTGAGCCGCTCCTTGGCCGTCGAGGGGTCCAGATGCAGATGGACCCGGCCGATCACCTGCTCCTCGTCGACCCGCTTGTGACCGAGGAGCACCGCTTCCGGAGAGAGCACCTGGCCGGGTGAGGTCACCGGCACGGACATTTCGATGCCCCCCTGCTCCAGCTTACGGTCGTCTCCCACGGCGGCCAGGTTCCGGCCATCCTTGTCGCTGACCGAAACGAAGAGAACCGAAGGGTAGCGCGCCGTTCCTTGGGCGAGCAGGGAGAGGGCCTCCTGGTTCTCGGCGAAGAGGGGCAGCCTGGCGTTTTGGGCCAGCACCGTGGCCAGAAGCCTCCCTTCCCGCTCCAGGGTGCTGCGGTAGCTCTTGATCTCGGCGACGACATAAAAGGAGGTGAATGCGGCGGTAAGCAGGGCGATGAGCCCGGTGAAGAGGAAATAGAGACGGAAGCGGAAGCTGTTGCGGAAGCGGTAGAAACGCCAGGACTTTTTCACTGCGCACCCGAAACGGCCATCGCCTTGAGGCGGCGCAGCACACCCTCGTTGGACTTGCTCACCGCACGGCGCGGGTACTGCGGGGAGAGTTCCTCGACCGGGGTGCCATCCAGGACCCTCTGGGCCATCTCGCCCAGCTGGCGTCCTATGTCGAAGCGGTCGATGCCGAGTGCGACGGCTCCTCCCATGGAAAGATAGACGTCGGCAAAGGTGACTACCGGCACGGCTTCGCCTTGGGAAAAAAGGAAGTAGGCCTCGGTCGAGGCGGGAGAGACCGCGGTCAGGTCGGGAATCATCCAGAGGGCGTCTACCCTGCCGCGCAACGATTCCAGCATGGCGGGCGTCTCCTTGGGCGAGCGCACCTCGCGCTCCACCAGATCGATGCCGCTGCGGCGTGCCGCGGACTGGGCCCGCTTGAGATAGGCTCCACTGCGCTTGGGATCGAAGACCACCCCCACCCTTCTGGCGCCCAGGCTGTTGAACACCCCGAGATACCGGGCCGGATCGAGCAGCATGCTGATCCCGGTCACGTTCTGGCGCGGCTTGGGGTTGAGCGCCATCATATAGAGCACCGGGAGGCCGCGCAGGTTGTCCGCCACCTCAAGGGCGCGGTCACCCACCGCGATCACCATCCTGGGATGCTCCTCGCGCACGATGCGCGTCAGGTCGGCCTCGGCGTAGTCGGAGAGGACGATGGTACGCATGCTGGCCCGGCATTCGCGCCTGGCCCCCTTGACCGCCTCGTCGTACCCCTTTTCGCGCAGGGACTGGAGCACCAGGATGTCGTAGGCCGCAGCCTGAAGCGGGACGAGCAGGAAGAGTGCCGTGAGGAGGGGTTTTAGAATTCCCATTTGGCCCCCACCTCGCCCCACCTGCGCGGATTGTCGAACGGAAAGAGATACTGCTTGTCGTTGAAGACGTTGTGCAGGGACCCGAAAAGCTCGATGGAGCCGGATTCGGAGT
>Ga0209212_1004362_pt1 | contig 17541 bp, 12 predicted proteins | sample RifGroC2_FD_183996 | JGI IMG/M metagenome (GOLD analysis project Ga0209212, IMG submission 183996) | Groundwater microbial communities from Rifle, Colorado, USA - Groundwater C2 (SPAdes) (version 2) | ecosystem: Environmental > Aquatic > Deep subsurface > Groundwater | place: Rifle, Colorado...
TTGAACTTTTTGTACTGTTTCATTGGCGGTGCCTCCCAGTATTTACTTACTGCATTCAACCTTGATTGTATCAAGGTCGGAGGCCCGCCTCAAATCTTTTCAACTATTCTCGGGAAACGCCCGGATTTCTGAAATTGGGATGTTTCAAGGCCATAATGTTTGGAGTTCGATCCCGCAGCCAAGTTGGCTGCCCTGAACTGCTTAATGAACCAATACATTGGCGCATGCTTCTGCGCAAAGACTGCCATGTTTTCGAGGTCGGCAATATTATACGGAGTAAGCAATGTGTGTAAACCGATATTTTTTTCGTTCGCATGCAGCAGGTCTAGGCAGTTTTGCAAGGTATTGAAATACCCGACGCCCCTATAGTAGTCCGCAATTTTCGCGTTGGACCCATCTAGCGGCAGCGATACGCAAATGAGATATTTAAGCGTCTCCTTGTTTTTTTCAAGAGTGAGCCCATTTGTGTGTATAGTGTTGTGAAAACCGATGCTGAAAGCCGATTTCAGTAGGTATCTTAGGTGGCGCGAGACCAGGGGCTCGCCACCCGTAAAGATTAGCGAGCGTATATTAGGGTTTTTTGAGATATTCTTCAGCAGTTGGTCTATTGTCGCCCTGTCGCCGGACACCGATTCCTTCTGCCTGTAGCAGAACTCGCACACTCCGGGAGAGTCTGCCTGCGGTTTAAGGAGTTTCGCGTTGCACCGTGTCGTTACGATAACTCTCAGTGATTTAATGCTGGTTATATTATTGAGGCCTGATTTCTTTGTGAGCATAGCTTTATATCCGGGTGAATCAGGCGTTCGGCAGGAGCTCTTCCGCGTTCCGTATGGCTTTGGACGAATAGCCGAATACGCTGATAAAGACCGCCGCAACGCCGATGATAATAAATAAAAGTGCCATACCAGCGCCTTTTCCCGTTCCGGCCAATACCTGTATTGTAGCGCCCCCGTTTCGTCCAATGGGTTCGAACACGCGGTCAGCTAACGGGCCGGCTAAAAGCATGGATATAGGCGTGGCCATTTGAGATATCATGCGCCTTGCGGCAAAGACTCTGCCCTGTATGCTGTGCGCAACCTTGGACTGCCATAATGCCTGGGTAGAGGCATTGATGAATGGAATGGTTAGTGAAACGCCCAGTGACGCTACCATCAGTAACGCGTATTCGCGTGAGAACCCGGCTAGAGCTATAAATAAACCCATCCCCGCCATCCCGGCCAGTATCGTGTCTGTTTTTTTCCGGAAGCCCCCCCACATTGCGGCGAGGACGCTCCCTATTACCCCACCGATGGCTCCCATCGACCTTATGCTGGCCACGAGCACCTCGTTGTTGTTTGTTCTCGCCATTAGCATCGGAGTAAACAGGGTAAAGCTGAAAACTATGATCAGATTAAAATAAAAGAACAGCATTAGCAATTGGCGGAAACTCTTGTGCTCAAAGATGAAACTTAAGCCGAAGAGGGAATCTTTGAGAAAAGATCTTTTCGGCGCGGCGGCATGACTTGCATGAGGGAGTTTCACTGGCGCCAATAATGCCAGGGAGGCCAGACAGAGCAGGAAATCCAGTGCCAGGACCATGTTTATAGAGGCCAATCCGAGTATCGCTCCGGCCAAAACCGGGGAAAAAACCCGGGAAGAAGTTTCGATAAAAGAGGTGAGGCCTCCTGCCCGGACGTATTCTGCTTTGGGCAGTATAGCGGCAATCGCGGCCTGATATGCCGGGTAGTGCAAGGCCGAAAAGCAGCCTACAAAAAAATTAACCGCATAAACATAGTTTAGGGTAATGGCGTCGGTGTGGAATAGGTACAGTAAAAATCCGGCCCCCAGCATCTCACCGAAGCCGCAGACGAGCAGAATAAATTTACGATTGTAATAGTCTACCAGCGTTCCAGCGAAGGCCCCGAGCAGAATTGATGGCACGAAGCCGAAAAAACTCGCCAGCGCCAAAGTTGTGGCACTTCCGGTAAGCTTCCAGGCCCAGATGCTGATTGCGAATATAGTGACCCCGTTGCCTAGCGCCACCAGTAATTCCGCGCCCCAGATATGCCAGAACGCGCGCGGGCTCTTAAAGTGAAACCCTTCAAAATTTATATTTGTGGACATATGTCAGCGTGCGCCCCACAAGCAGTTACCCATGTTGTTAAAAAGTCTTATCCGTTAGCTCAAGTGCGTAATTGCTGCCGCAACTTATCGGTTAACGCCCGCGCGTCAATCCGGCCGTTGAAAACAATATCGGCCAGGCTGATCAGTTCAGGGGGAGTATGCCGGGTCCGGATCGCCGCGCGAAATCCGACAGGCAACCGGAACATGGAAATGTCATTCCAGTCATTTCCGCACACCCATACCTTCTTCGGTGGTATGCCGACTCGCCGCAGGAATGCCCTGATGGCGGCTCCTTTACTCATTCCCGGAGCTAGGAAAGCATAGGAGTCCCCCTCGGACGCCTGTACTGGTAGGTCGTATTCAGGCGAATTGAGGGTTTCCTTAGACGAAATTACTATCTTGCGGGCTTTCAAAGCCCCTGCTGCGTCAATAAACTCTCCGGGGTCCGCGCAGGCGAACACGGAACTGCCGCGTGGCGGAGTAAAGGGAATGATACCGGAAGGGCCGGGCCATATATAGTAGTCCCTGCTTTCATGGCAGAATACAGCGTACTCGGTCCGCATCTTTTTAAGCACGTCCGCGACCAGCGTGACCGTTCTCCGGGGCAAGGGAGTGGCGTCTATCTCCTTTCCCGACCCGGAAAGAATGACCGCGCCGTCCTCAAGAATGTATGGCTCACTGAACCCTCCGGCCCGGAGTATGCGCCTGGCATGGGGCCAACTCCTCCCAGTTACAGGGCAGACCTTGAGGCGGTTCTTTTTGCAAAATTTCAGGAAGGCCGCGGCGGGTCGTGAAACCTTTTCCCCTTCGGCGATTACCCCGTCGAGGTCGGCAAATATGTAGTCCGGCCTCATTTCCCTCCGGGAAACAACTCGCGCTTCATTTCCGCATCGGAGAGCAGGCAGCTCTCGGTCTCGTCCCAAAGTTTTTTAACTTTCAGTATGAACCTGAGGTACTCCTGTTTAAAAGAGTTCCACGGAGCGGTATCGGCTTTTTGGGCTTTTGAAAAAGCTGCCGCCGCCCGCTTTCGTTTCTCCCCATCCCAGTCTGAGGCTAATTCCATCATCTGTAAAATGACATGCTCGTTCCGCGCCTCCGAAGTGAGTATTTTCCGCCGGATTTCCGCTTCGGGTTCTCCTATGTTTATCGAAGATTCCGGTATGCTCTTAGACATTTTAACGTAAGGAAAAAGCCCCTCTATCAGTCGTCCGTAAAACGCGCAGACGCTGGCCTCCGGAGCTATCATCTCCTTGAGGCCGCCGCCGGTATTCCTGAGCCGCTCTACCGCTATTCTGGCGAGTTTCGGGTAATAATGCTCCTCGAGGCCCGCGACTACTATTACGGTCCTGGCCCCGTCGCGCAGTATCGGCAGCAGGATATCAGTGACGGTAAAAGTCTTGTCCACCATTACCGAGAAGTCGTTCCCCTGGAGATTCAGGCGCTTGTACATCTCTTCCGTGGCCTCTTCGTTATGGAGGAAATCCTTTATCGTCAGCACGCTTGAGGAAAGCGCGAAAGCCTTAAGAAAGTCATGGTGGGCGTGCGTCCGTATTTCGCCGCGGGATTCGTCAAACCCCAATTTCTTTATGAACTGCACGAACCTTCGGGCGTTGCCGTACAGCGAGGAGAGCGGCTTCTTGCGCGAGTTGAACGCGCCCAGGTCTGAAATGATTATGTGGGTGTAGAAACCGGTCCGGCGCTGGATCTCCAGGATACGGAATATGACCGAAAGGGTCCCGGCGGTCGGCGAATTAGTCGGGCCGAACCCGGTGACCAGGGCGGAATCCCGCCGTCTGGCCTGTTTGGCGGCTTTGCCATTGTCGTGGCACAGGAAGAACCTGGACAATCCGTCGCCAGCGCCGTACCGGCCAATCCCTGCGCTATGATCCGGGAGAACGCAATACTTGTTCTGCGAAATGATATGGCGTATTTCTTTCTGCGTATATTGCAGGTCCTTAATTGCGTGAGTGATGTCCCTGCGCATTTCAGCCACGCTTTTGCCATGAGCAGTCGCCAATTTTTTTAATTCCTGTTCCGTTATCCTATGAGTCGCGTGCCGGAAAATATTGAATTCCTTCATTTTGTCACCTCAATCGCTCATGTATCAGTTCGGAAGGGCGCCTTAATTTCAGCGCGACAGCCGCAAGGATGGCGGGGTCCGGGATAAGACGGAAGACATATTTCCCGCTCTCCACCATGTCCAGTACCGCACCAGAGATCTTCGCGGCCTCTTTGTCTCCGGGCGCGGCGGCGCAGGCCTTTACGCGCGCCAGGTATTCCCCGAAGTCCGCTGCGTACGCGCCGGCCCCGGACCGGTCTGACCCGTAGCGCGCGTGCTCTCCGAAAGACGACGGGAAAAAGCCCGGTATCACTACTGATACGTTTATCCCGGATCCGCGCAGTTCGTGCCGCAGGGACTCGGAAATACTGTCGAGGGCGGCCTTGGAACTCCCGTAGCTACCTAGGAACCTGCCTCCCATTACTCCGCGCAGACTCCCGATATTGATTATCCACCCTTTATTTTGTGCGCGCATCAGTGGAAGGATGTTTTTGATGCATCGCAAAGGGCCGCAAAGGTTCACGTTCAGGCTGTCCAGCAGTTCGACGGGCCGGATGGTTTCCATCGGACCGGCCAAACCGTACGCCGCGTTGTTTATCAGGACGTCTATCCTCTTTTCTTTCCGGGCGATAAGCCTTACGGCGCGCGCTACGGAGAGGTTATCGGCCGGGTCCAATTTTACCGGCACAGGGGACTGCTTCCCGCGGAAAAAGCCGTGCAAGCGCGAGGGGAAGCGGGTCCCCGCGTAAACTCTATGCCCCCGCTCCGCGGCCAGTGTTGCCAAGCTGCGCCCCAGTCCGCTGCCGCACCCTGTGATTAAAATTACTTTTTCACTCATAGTTCTCCGCTTACAGGACTATTCTTTTCGTAACCGAACCGGACTCCTGGATATTCGCCAACGCGAACGCCTGGCGCTTCATTGACGTCCAGAAGGATAAGTCACCTTTGCACTTGCGACACACCTGACTGGGCATGCGCCCGGACCGCAGTTTTTTCATTAAAACTTTGGTTTCTCCGGAGGCGAGGAGCGCGCTGAGCGGTTGTTCGAAACAGTTGCCAAGGTTCAGCCTGGCGCCTATATCGTTGCAGCAGGGTAAAAGGGTTCCGTCGCGCCGCACTACCATCTGACCGTCGATACCATCGCAGACGCCGAAGAAAGCCGGCCAGGCACCCTGCTCCCAGTTCCCCCAGTTGGTGAACGGGCAGGTCTCTACGATGAGTTTATCCGCGAGAACATACATGTAGTGAGAGGAACAGTCAACCCCGGCAACCAGTCTGGCCTGATCTCCCGTCATGGGTCTCCCCATCAAACTCGAATATACACCCCTGACGGCCAGGGAAAAGGCCTCCGGGGTCTCGATATTGCTGTATTTGCTGCCGGAAAAATAGGATGCCGGCCCGGTAGTCATAAGTTTTAATTTGACCGTTCCCTTGAATCCTTTCTCCCGGACCTCCGAGATACCGGCCGAAACTGCGCGCAGATACGCGCCGGCCGAAACTTCGGGGAGACGTTCGTTCATAAAAGTTTCTGTGCCGCCCTGGTACGACACGTTTATCTGGTCCAAGGTGCTGGCGGCGAGGGCGGCGGAGCATTGTTGCAGCAGCAGGCCGTTGGTCGTCAGCCCGGCGCGTACGCCGTGTTCGGCGCAGTATGCCAGGGCCTCCGGCAGACGGGGATACAAAAGCGGTTCGCCCAGGTAATGCAGGTATACTATGCTGTAGGGGATGTTCGCGGCGATATCGTCAATAAGTGCCTTGAAATGTGGCAGCGGCATGTCGTCGCCAGTTCCTTCAGCTTTGGACCGCGGGCAAAAAGAACATCGCATATTGCACCGGTCTGTAAGTTCGATGTAGATACGGCGCCACTTCTTGGACTGCTCATTCATACTTGGTCCCGGGAGGAAAAATCTGCACATAGGGCCTTTCCGGAGGGAAGTTGGGGTTTTCGTAAACCCAGTCGGAGCATTCGGCGCATGGGCCGTCCACCCGGAGGTCGTTGTGCTTTCTGCGCGCTTCTGAATACTGCGGAGAATGCCAGAACTCCATGATCGAGTAGCCGTAGTCCCGCAGGTTTCCCAATCGCAGTCTGGCGGACATGTCGTAGCAGCACATTGTCACGCTCGCGTCGCAAAGAATGACCAGCCTTGTGAACGGCCAATGGCAGACGGCTCGGCCAGACTCCTTGCTCACAGTCCGCGGCGTGTGTATCGAATACCTGGAGTTTCCCACGCGTGAGGAGAAGGAATGGACCGATACCTCTATCGACAGGGCGTGGTAATAATCGACGAATTCCCCGATGTCTTTCTTGCTCTGGCCGTAATCGAGGCACATCGCCTGGAGCTTCGTTTTGGAACCGGTCACGCTCACCGCTTTCTGCAGCGCCTCGATATTCTTCTGGACAAGCGCCAGGTTATCCTTGCCGCGGAGCTTTAAGTAGTCCCCGGGGCTGTTCGTGATCGCGGAGATAACTATCGCGTCGATAGGCGTCGCCAGCAGGCTCTCTATCCGTTTCCTCGTAAGCAGCACGCCGTTGGTAGAGAACCGGCATTTCGCTCCCGCGGCGGACAGCGCGGAAACAGACTCCTCCAGGCGGGGATTCATCAGCGGTTCGCCCCTGTGGTGCAACCAGATCCGCTGGTCTTTCAAGATTGGGCGGTTTGCCTCGATGATCCGGTTCAGCGTATCTGGGGCCATATGGCCTGAAGCGTCGCGCTTGGATACGCAGATAGGGCAGTCGTAGTTGCACAGCGACGTAAGTTCGATGTTGGAGATAAAAGGAATTTCGTTTGTCTGCATATTTTTAAAGAAGGGACTGGCGGGAAGTCGGGCCCAGTATCCGTTCCAGTATGGAGCTGTAATCCACATTCGGCCGGCGCTTAGGCGCGGAGTAGAACGGCTTTGAAAGGGGCAGGTCCGAGACGATTGCCGCCATTGAAAATTTCGTCCCTGTTCCTTTCAGGCCGCTGGCAGCGAAGAAGGACTCCATGTCCACGTAATCTGCCCCCTCGCTCCTGAGGGAGCGGTAAAACGCGGCGGTTTGCAGCAGTCCGTCGGTCTGGCAAATGATGCCGTTACCTCGGTCCCCGGAAAAAACTACCTGGCTGCCAACTGCGCCCGGCGTCACCGTGGCGGCAGGGTACACTACCTCCCCTATTCGCGCGTCTTTCCGCAAAGCCCCCGCAATGCCTACGATGTGCACTCCGGAAACGCGCCCTTTGAGGAGTTTTATGACGTCGACCACGGCGTTGCCCGGAGTTATCCTGACCAGCCGGAAACGGAGGCCGCGGAAACGGAGTCGGACGTTTTCATAGATCCCCCGGCAGACCCGCTGCGCCCGCACTGTTGCGCAGGCTGATACTATGCCCCGGTAGACCGGCATTATATTAGTGATGACGGTCTGGTCGAAGGACAGGTCCAGCTTCGTCCCGAAAAATATTTTTTCTATCCTTGGGTCCATTGTGGGGTCATGAGCGGCTTATAAATTCTATCAAGTCGCGTTTTCAGCGCGTTGATATCCCCGGCCTGGGCCGCTTCCTGTTCAATATCTTCGAGCAGATGATTGATTATGGCGGGGTTGTAACTGCATATGCGTCTATCGAAGCCTTTTGCGTTGGGGGCGACCCACGCGTCCCACGGGCAGCCTCCGCCGCAGGCGCCCCTGGCTATGCAGCTTTCACATTCCGGGTTGACGAGGGGGAGCCTGTCCAGGAATCCCGCTAGGGAGTAGCCCGGGATTGTGTCCAGCTTGGTGCATAACGTAGGAGTACCGTCCGGATAAAATGTCCTTTGCGACGTGCATATCTTGCAGCCGTCATATACGGGTTCGCCGCCGAACAGAAAGCGCAGGGCCCTCCCTGTCTGGTCGAGGTAGACCTTGCGCCGCTTGGAGAAGGCGAACAACCCCTTGACGGCTTCGGAATACTGCTCGATGCGGAAATCGTTTTCCGGAGAATTCTCCCTTGTGAAATGAGGATAGGCGAAGCTCATTGAGACGACACCCAACTCCTCCCTGAAAAAAGACGCGATGTCCACAGCTTCCGCCGCGTTAGAATGGTGTAGCACACAGGCCACGCCTACTCGGCAGCCCTCACACACCATGCGGCGGATGTTCACCTTGATGGTTTCGAAATTGCCTTCCTTGTCGTCGCCGAACCTGGCCCTGTTGTGTTCCGGTGTAAAGCCATCCAGCGAAGTAAGTATAAGTACCTTGTGGTCGCGGAGATAGGCGGACTTTTCGGGGGTCATTTTCAGGGAGTTGGTGAAGATCATCTTCTGGCCCGAGGCAGTCGCCGCTATATCCTTGACCACTTCCCAGTTGAGCAGGGGTTCCCCTCCTATCATGATCAGGGTGCCTTTTCCGCCGGTTTCTACATTGTACTGTGACACAATAGCGCGCGCGGTCTCGCGGGACATCAGCTTCCCGCCTTTCACCACCCTATTCATATGCACGACGCAATACCTGCATTTCAGGTCGCAGGCGTTGGCTATTTCCAGGCGGTACCTGTCGGCGGGCTTTTTCACCGGCCGCTGCCAGGAGGGCGCGGGATTGAGCCGGAATTCGGCGCCGGCCGTGTCCACGGCCGAGAGGCTGAATTTAACCGGGTCGTAGATTATCTTCATAAACTTTTAAGCGTGTCGTTAAGCGGGTCGGGCCCCATCAGGTCGCTGGACAGGGAGGCCATTGCCGGGCAGGCACTGTAGCCGTCGCGGGCACAGCGGGCGTCGACTATCTCTTTGAACCTGCCGGCGGAGTGAAGGCAGTCCGCGAGGTTGGTCCCGTTCCACCTCAGCGTATATTCTTTTCCGCCCGGGCATTTCGCCATCCAGGAGCAGGGATAGATATCGCCCTGTGCCGTGATGTGCAGGACTTTACCGCCGCCCTCACATCGGTCGCTGCCTGGGGCAAGCCGGGAGTTTCTCCTGGACGTGACCGAAAAGCCGTCAGCGGCGAGGGTTTCCGCGGCATGCTTTACGCTTTTCAACGCGTAAACGTACTCGGGACTGGAGAGTAGTATCTCCTGGTTTGCCGTTACCCTGCCTGCATTACACAGCGAACTAAAATGCACTTGGTAGGCTCCAAGGCTTTTTGCCAGTTCCGCCATCTGGAAGACCTGGTCTAGATTGCCCTTCCAGATTGTGGCGCTGACACGTGTGCGGAGCCCTGCGCTAACAAAAGCTTTTATGGCGGAGAGAGTTCGCTGGTACGAGCCCGGTTTTCCCCTGAAGCGGTCATGCGCGTCGCCAATGCCGTCCATGCTTACGAAAACCCCTGCCTCGTGACAAACACCTTCCTTGATCAGCGGCACAACGGCTTCATCGATATAGCCGTTCGTCGCAAGGGCGGCGTCCAGGCCGATAGTTTTAAGAAACAGCAGTATCTTTCTAAAATCCGGGTGCTGCGTTGGCTCTCCGCCGGTAATATAAAGGCTGTTCAGTCCGGAGTTCTTGAGTTGCTTTAAAAGCTCGCAGATCTTGTCACCAGAAAGACCCGTATCCGCAGTCTGGGAAGAGTCATTGCAGCAGTGCAGGCAGGACAGGTTGCACCTGTTCGTTATTTCAAAAGAGGCCTGGAACCCGGGCGCCGGGGAAATTCCGAAGAAGCATGGGGAGTTGTTCGTCATATTTTATTCAGACACTTGTTAAGCAGGGAAGTGTTCCCCCCGCTGAACTCTACTAGGCCTCGGAGTTTCCCTAAGACCGCACCGGAGCATATCACCGAGTTGGCGGTCTTGTATGCGGAGCGCAAAGAGGAGGCTTTGCCGGAGGCGACAAGCAGCAGGGCCGTGTTTGCGGCTATTACCGCACGCTGCGCCGGTTGCCCTTTGCCTAGCATAGCGCCGAGTGCGGCTTGGACGTTATGCCGAGGGGTTTTCATCTGTCCTATATCCTGCGGCAAATACTTGGCGCTGAAATTGAACAGTTCTTCTGCCCGGTACCTGGACACGCGAAGCCTGCCGCCGTTAATGGTGGCGATGTTGACGTGCCCGCAGACGCCGATTTCATCCAGGAATGAAATATCGTCCGAAGTGGAGGAAACAGTGAAGACCGATTTGTAGCCGAAACGCCGGAAAACCTTGGCTGAAAGTCCTACGCCGGGATGGGAAAAACCAAAGACCATCGTATCGATGTGCACAGGGAAGCTTAGCCCGGCCAGAGCGAAGCTTAGTGCATGCGGCAGGAAGAAGCGTTTTTCATATATTTTGGCGAAACGCGGCGTTTCGGCTTCCATGTTGAAGAAGGATATTCCAAGTTCCTGCATCTGGCGCTTTTTTTTCTCAAAGGAGATGTCGTGGTTGTACCCAAGCATCGAAAGGAAGTCGAATGATCCAGAAACCGATGAAGTCGCCTTTGAGCAGCCTTTAGCGATGTAGACGCCGCAGCAGCTTGCGACTATGGCCGCCGGGGTGGAGATGTTGATGGTCTTAAACCCCTTCTTTCCGCTGCTGCTGTAGCCAATCACCGGCGCGCCGTGCGGCAGGGGTATGCGCAGCTTGGGATTGCGGAAAACCGCGTCACGCTCCAGCGCGCCTTTTAGTATGCCGACGATTTCATCTTCCGATGGTTTCTTTGCCATGAGGCCGCTGAGGATGGCGGCCAGCAAAGCCGTGCGCACAACGTCTTTCTTGATGTCGAAGACGGCGTGTACGGCCTCGCGAGACAACTGCTCGCTTAACGGGAGACCGAGGTTGATGCGACACAGGGCGTCATGTACTGGTAGGGGGATGCGCATGAAGGCTTCAGTAAGACATCAGAAGCGCGGAACGCACGTCGGCAAGCACGCTGGCCGCCGTTTCACGAGCCTTTTCACTGCCACGCCTTAGCATGTTTATTACTTCTGCCGGGTCTTTTTCGAATTCGGTACGCTTCTTCCGGATAGGGGTCAATTCGGAGTTTAACAGGCTCAAAAGCCTATCTTTCACCTTAACATCCCCAAGTCCCCCGCGCTTATAGTGCGCTTTTAACTCGGCCAAGCCGGCCTTGTCCGGGTCGAACGCATCGAGATAATCGAATACCGTATTGCCTTGGATATTGCCGGGATCTGAAACTTGTATATGCAGCGGGTCTGTGTACATCATCCTGACTTTCGCGGCAAGGGTCTTCTCATCGTCTTTTAGGTATATCGCGTTATTGGTAGATTTTCCCATTTTGCCTTGCCCGTCTATGCCCGGAAGCCGGACGACTTCCGAGAGAAGCGGTTCGCATCTAGTCAGAACCTCCCGCTGGTAAAGCGAGTTGAACTTGTCCACGATCTCGTTTGTCTGTTCCAACATCGGCAGCTGATCTGCTCCGACCGGAACGTACTTCGCTCTGAAAGCCGTTATATCCGCGGCCTGGCTTACCGGGTAGGTCAAAAAACCGGCCGGAACATTGGCACCGAACCCCTTCAGCTTCATCTCGTCTTTTACCGTCGGATTCCGTTGAAGTCTGGCAAGAGTCACGAGGTTTAGGTAATACATTGTCAATTCAGCCAGTTCCGGCACGAGTGATTGTATGAAAATCACGTTCCGCGTCGGGTCCAAACCTACCGCCAAGTAGTCCAGCGCGACCTCCAGGACATTGTCATGGACTTTTTTCGGATTGCCGGCATTATCCGTTAAAGCCTGCATGTCAGCGATAAGGATGTACTGCGTGTATTTATACTGGAGCTCGACGCGTTTTTTGAGGGAACCCACGTAATGGCCTATATGCAAAGGCCCTGTAGGACGGTCCCCGGTAAGTATGATGCCTGATGAATTCATTTTGCCTCCCGCTCAGAAGTAGAAGTCATGAATCTGGCTATGGTTGTTTCCGGCGCCTTAACAAGCGCGCACAGTGCCGATTCAAAAAAGTTTGTAAATCCTTTGATAGTATCCATTTCAAAAAGATCAGTCCTGTACAGGAACAGAACAGTCAAATCCTCGTCATTTTCGGAAATGCTGACGCAGAGATCATGGGAAATTGAAGCAGCGTGGTCCCCAAGACCAATATTAATTATATCAATTCCCGGTACTTGCGGGCAATCTCGGGCCCCGCGCGGTATATAGGTTAAAAAAATCGTTCCTTTCGGCTTGGCGTCAAGAGCTTGTAGCAGCATGAAAACCGGCAGATCCTGGAATTCAATGGCCTGGCTGACTTCCGAACTTGCGTAGGAAAGTGCGTCGGAAAGTTTAATCGCATCAGGTAGTTGCAAGCATAACGGGAGAGTGTTGTTAAGGTACCCGATCATATCGGTTAGTTCGGGACTGGTTCGCCCGGAAAAAGATGTCAGGAAGTAAAGGTTCTCCATTCCCCCGCTCATTTTCCTTGCGGCCAGTCCCAAGGCTGTGAGCATAACTGAAAAGAGCGTATGCCCGTTGCGGCGTGCCGTCTCGCGCACTTGTGACAGTAGTTTAGGGGGCGCGCTCCACGATAAGCGTGCGGACGCTTTACTGTTTTCTCCTGGAGTAAAATCGTATTTCAGGCAAAATTTAGTGAAGGCTGGCGTGAATTTGTTCAGCCAGTGACCGAGAAGCCGTTCCCTGCGCTCGCCGGCCAATTCGTTGCGCTGCCAGGCAGAGTAGTCAAAATATTGCAGTTTGCCGATGGAGGCAGGAACCGTCTCACCCCGGAGGAGCCGCGAATAGTATGTAAATATTTCCCCGGTTAAAATGCGGCATGACTCCCGGTCAAAAATAACATGTTCCGCCCAGAACGAGAATACATATTCTTCTGGCGCGGTATTATATAGTGCGGCCCTGAACAGAGGAGGAACACGCGGATCAAAGCCTTTTGCTCGCAATTTGATCGCGAGTTCCTGTGCATATTTGCGCGCGGGGAGGTTCGGCGGTCGAGTGAGCCCTGTTTCCAGGCGCAGGCGGAACTTCTCTGAAGGGAGTTCTACTGCCGGAAGCCAGCGCTCTCCGCTCTTGTGGAAAAACGTCCTAAAAATATCGTGTGCCCCGATCACGGAGTCAAAAGCCTGGCAGAAAACCGCAGCGTTCAACCCTCCGGTTATAAGCAGCGTGAGACCAATATAATCCGGGAAAGGCTGGACAAATTCCATTCTTTCGTAAGCGAGTATTCGCCGTTCTTGGTTATGCGAAGTCGTTAAATTCACGCTTTTCCGGATAGCTTTCGCGCGTCCCTGTCCCCCGCTCCCGCTTAAATCCGCGACCACAATGGAGAGCTGCCTGATCGTCGGGTTTTCGAAAATGTGCCCCGCGGTCAGACTGACAGAAAATTCTTTGTTGGCGCGTAAGGCAATTTCAACGGCTTTGAGAGAATGCCCGCCCAGGGAGAAAAAATTACTGTCTGGCTCTATGTCCCCGGTCCCCAGTACCTCAGCCCAGATGCTTATGAGCTGGTTGCTTATGAGCTGGTTTTGGGAGGAAGCACTTCTTGTCGGGGCCAGTTCTGACGGAAGCGCGGTCCCGGCCCTTAAACACCTGCCCTGTGGAGTCAGGCGGAATTCTTTGAGTTGAATGTGCGGTGTTTTAATCGCTTGCCGGATGATTTGTGAATAGTCTCTCAAAATTCCCTTGATAGTATCGGCGCTATAGCGCGGGGTCGAATATTCGCACGCGACCTGCATGCAGCCGGGGCGGCCCGGGGCGTCCGCTACGGAGAATAATACGTCGAATTTCGGGGACTTGAGTTTTAGTTGGACCCTCTCCGCTCTTATTCCACGGAAAGAGCAGGAAGAAAAGAGATTTTCGTTGTTCTGAAAAACAAACATAACCCCCGATAACGGGGTTTGTCCTAGCAGCCGTGGCGCACGCAGGTCGTCAATAATGAGATCGAACGGGTAATCCTGGTTGCTCAGCCCTTCGGCTATCACGGAATTAGAGTCCTTGAGCAGGCTAAGGAAGGAGAGTTCTTTCTTCAAGCGGCTGCGCAATGGCAGGGTGTTGACAAAAAAACCAGCTACGCCGTCAAACCTGGCGTCCGTCCGTCCGGCCGCGAAGATGTTTATTACTGCGTCCTGCGTCGCGGTCCGACGGTGGACAAGGGCCCCGAGGCAGGCATGAAAGAACACGAAAGGGGTAACGCTGGATTCGGAACAAAAACTGCGTATTTCCCCCCATAGGCTGGGGTCGATCTCTATATCTTCCCTCCCGCCGGAATAGGCCGGTCTGGGCGCGTCTGGCTGGTCAGGCGGAAATTCAGTCCGAGAAATGTGTCCGGAAAGCGTTTCAAGCCAGTAGGCGCGCTGGCTTGCCAAGCCGCCTGAGATCATGCGCTGTTGGGCGGCGGAATAATCCGCGTATGAGTGGCTTAACTGCGGAAGGCGAGGGCTATGTCCAGAGAGGAGATTGTTATACAGCTGCGTCAGTTCCCGGATGAATACTGCGTTGGACGCGCCGTCCGTTATGGCGTGATGCATATTAAAGTAGAACAGGTTCTTCCGCTGCGATATCCTGAACAAGCGGAACCGGAAGAGCGGCGGCTTGGAGAGGTTAAACGGAACCGCTATATCGGCTTCAACCTGCGCCAGTGCTTCCAAGAGAGAACAGCGTTTTATCACGAGGGACGCTTTTTTTACGCCTGAATCGAATTGGTATACGGCGCCACCCGGAGAAGCTGTCAGCCCCGACCGAAGCGCCCAATGCCTGGCCACAAGTTTATCTAAGGCCCGGGACAGAATTTTCGCATTCAACTTCCCGCTCAGCAGGGCTGCTGCCGGCACATTATAGGCTGCAGATCCGGGAGCCAGAAGCTCGCTGGTCCATAGACGCTTCTGTGAATGAGATGCCCGGACTTTTTTTACATTGTTCAAACCTTTCCGGATAAGCGCTTGGCGGGGAAGCTGCGGCAGACTGGCGGTCAAAGATGCCAGTCTGCTAACCGTAGCGCCCTCGTATACCGACGAAACCTTTAAATCTGTCGAAAAGAGACTCCGTATCGTGGAGGCTAGGCTGACGGCCTGCAGGGAATTCCCTCCCAGCTGGAAAAAATCCTCGTGAGTGCCGAAGTCTGAACGCCTTAACAGCTTAGAGAATGTCTGCCATATGATTTCTTCCATGTCGTTGACAGGGAGATCCGGCCCCGCAGGCTTGTCTGCGGATCGAGGGAAAACGGGGGCCTCTGTCGCGGCTCGTAACTCTTTTACGGAGTGCCTGGCGGAACACAGCGACTTTGCTAGTTTCGCGATAGTTGAGTTGGCGTACAGTTCTGAAACATCCGTCTCAAGGTGCAGTTCCGCCCTGATCCTAGATGTTATTGCGGCGGCCTTTATGGAGTGTCCTCCAATCTTAAAAAAATCGTCATGTACGCCCGGGGTGGCGGGGCTGAGGACTTTTGCCCAAATTTTGCGCAGTGCGTCTTCCATTTCTACGCAGATAGAGGCGGAAACTGCGGGAGGCGGCTCTGTGCCTGACTTAAGCGCCAACAGTGCTGTGGTGTCGATCTTCCCGTTCTTATTAAGCGGCAGAGCGTCCAAAAAAATGTATGAAGCGGGAAGCATATACTCCGGCAGTTTCGCTGCGAGGAAGCTGCGCATTTCCCCCGCGGAGCATTTAACTCCGGGTTTCATTTCGAGGTATCCCCAGATATACTTTTCCGTGTTCGCCCCCTTTTTTATCAGGGCTGCTGCGCGCACTACTCCGGGAAAATCTGTCATGGCGAGGATGATGTCCTGCAGTTCGATCCTGTAGCCGCGTATCTTTACTTGGCCGTCCTTGCGCCCGGCGAATTCCAGGACACCGGACATATTCCAGCGCGCGATATCCCCGCTCTTGTACAGTTTGCCGGAAAAGGCCAGCGGGCTGGGGAAGAACTTTTCGGCCGTTAAAGCGGAATCATTGATATACCCGGAAGCTAACCCTTCCCCGGAAATGCAGAGTTCGCCAAATGCCCCGGCGGGCAGCAGGCGTCCGAATTCGTCCAGGATATACACATAGGTGTTGGAAACAGGCGTGCCTATCGGAATAGACTTATGTTCGCCCCGAGGGATTCTGTGGCAGGCGGTGAAGGTGGTGTTCTCCGTAGGCCCATACCCGTTTATTATTTGCAGCCCGAGGTTGTTTTTTTGGACCAAGTTCACCGCTTTCGGTGGAAGAATGTCTCCGCCTGCGAGCAGCACTCGCAGTTTCCTGAATGTTTTTGGCGCCGTCAGCGCGATATGAGTGAAAAGCGGGGCCGTAAGCCACATAATAGTCACCCCTTGATCGGCAATAACTTTGGCAAGGAGTGCTGGGTCCAGGAACTTGTCCTGCGGCACAGAAATAAGCGCCGCCCCGTTCAATAAGGCCCCCCAGATCTCAAAGGTTGAGGCGTCAAACGCCGGGGAACTTGTTACGAGCAGCCTGTCCGAAGGTTTTATCCGGATATAATTGGTGTTCAACACAAGCCGAAGTACGGCGTTCTGAGGAATCAATATTCCTTTGGGCTTGCCAGTAGTCCCGGAGGTGAACATGATGTACGCCGGGTCCTCCCCTCTCATTTTACTGCGGTGTTTGGAGGCGGGCAGGAATGATTCCGCCTCTTTGACGCTTAGTGCTTCGGCTGTGCCGCCGATGGGCTGGCATGTGGATTTCTCGGGCAAGAAAATAAAACGTGCGCCTGCCGCTTTAAGGATATAATCCCTGCGCTCCGGAGGAGTTTTGGCGTCAACCGGTACATAGCATCCGCCAGCGCCTAGAATGCCCAGTATCGCCGCGAGCTCCCCGACTGAGTGTTCCAGCATAAGGGCGACCGGTTCCTTCTCTCGAATACCTTTAGACAGCAGCATGGCTGTAACTTTGGCTGCAGCGGTGTGGAGGTCCTTGTATGTATATAAGTTTTTCTCATCAGTAAACGCGAGTCTGTTCGGGCTCGCTTTGGTTATTGCTGTGAACGCTGAAAAAATATTTTTTGCCTGATACTCGGACTTCGTGCCGGAAAGTTTTACCAGGTGCCGGGCTTCCTGGTCTGTCACAAAGCTTAGGGCCTTGAGCTGGGTTGACGCGCAGGCGGTTTGTTTGTGCAGGTGCGAGTAGTTGGTGCATAAATTTGCGGCGAAGTCCGGGTGCACTTTGCCAGAAGAGAAGCCGGCTCTGATATAAATGACTTTGTCCCGGGGATAAATAAATAAGACCAGGTCTGCCGCTCTTTTGGACACAGTGGGTGAAAAACTCAGGGCGAACGAAGTATCCTTTCCGCCCGCTTTGGAAAGCATTTTTGCGGGGAGCTCCAGCATTTCTTTCTCAGCTTCGGAAAAGGTCTTGTCTCCGTCCGTGGGAACATGATACCAGGCGAAATTTCCGCGATAGCCAGCTTTTATAATCCCGTGCCCCCCGCCGGCATATCCGGAAAGCAAGATTCCGGCAAGAGCTATGAATCTTTTTCTCTCCGGCAGTGAAATGTCTTGCCCAGCCCGGAGCCGGAACTCATTGGTCAATTGCCACGCGCCATTTCCGGAAGAAGTGGAAGTGAGTGGCAGG
>Ga0209212_1004363_pt1 | contig 17540 bp, 7 predicted proteins | sample RifGroC2_FD_183996 | JGI IMG/M metagenome (GOLD analysis project Ga0209212, IMG submission 183996) | Groundwater microbial communities from Rifle, Colorado, USA - Groundwater C2 (SPAdes) (version 2) | ecosystem: Environmental > Aquatic > Deep subsurface > Groundwater | place: Rifle, Colorado...
CGACAAGATGGTGCGGCTGGCCGATTCGCTGGTGGAGGCCATCGGGGATGCCGAACAGCATCCGCTGCTCGACCTGTTGGATATTGTGTCCGGGCTGATCCGAACCTATGACACCGAGCACTACGCTGTGCCCGATGCGAGTCCACGCAATGTGCTGGCTTTCCTGATGGAGCAACATGGGTTGAGCCAGTCCGACCTGCCGGAAGTCGGTAACCAGAGCGTGATCTCGATGCTGCTATCCGGCACTCGCCAACTGAACGTGCGCCAGATCAATGCGCTGTCCAGGCGTTTCGGCGTGCCACCGGGAGTGTTCCTGGAGCAGCCCAAGGTTTTGCACTGATTTCTTTGTGTTGGGATAAAAAAGAGCTGAGGCATGTTGACTCTACCCAGTGCTCATATTCATCGTGTCGGGCGCGCCAAATTCAGACTTGTGGCCATGTAACTTCAGGCCGCAAGTTTTTCTGAAACGGTTAATGGGCGACCCTTTTAATTTCAGCACGGCTGAACTGTGCGGCCTCAACCCCCTTCGCTGCCGTCCACCGACAGCTGCAAAGGGGTGCTCAATGCCTGGCCAATTAGCAACTAAGCCTTTCCAGACCCTCCTTGAGTCCCGCGAGCGTCTTCATCTGCTGGCCGTTGCCCATGCCCAATTGAGCGGCACTTGAGTAATTCTGCGAATCGAACAGGCCGAACGATCTGGAGCCCATGCCGGAGTCCGCAAAAATGCCTTCGTCGCCCCCGCTTTGTTCCAGATGCTTTTTGAGCCGCGCATTCATCCGTTCCCATGCCGAGCTGACATCCCCGGAGATACCCTTGGCAACATTCCGTTTTACCTGCCGGTCGATCTGGCCTCCCCAAGCGCCATGCCGGTCCAGCGTGCTGAAAGACGAATGCCGTTCGCTTGTGCTTTCCTCCTCGAACCAGGTGCGGATCAATTCGTCGGTGCGGTGGTTGTCGAAATCCTTGCCGCCGTGCGAGGGAGAATCGTCCTTGTGTTTGTCATGGTCATTCTCACGTCCGTGCGCATCATCGCCGGTGGCATGTTGATCGACGCCGCCTTTCCTGCCCGGGTGTCCCGGCGCAGTGCCGCCGCCGTCATTGCAGTTGCGGTCGTGGCCGGGCGGCGGCGCGTCTTCGCCGTTGCCCACCCCCTCGTTGCCACGGCTGACCGAGATGCGGAAAACATCCGAGGCGGAGAGGCTGCCGGCCATGCTGCCATCGGCGGCAACGTCTGTCGCGGTGATCATGACATCCACGAAGCCAGCTTTTTTCGGTGTCTCGCCCGAGAAGATCCGGGTGGCGGCATCGAAGCTCAGCCAATCCGGCAGCGCCGAACCATCGGCCAGCATCGCTGCATAACCGAGCGTGTCGCCCTGGTCGATGTCGGTAAAACTCCCTTCCGGCATCTGCCATGAGAAGTGCTTGTCGCGGCTAAAGTCCTGATCGGCCAGCGGCGCGACCAGAATGGGCGCGTCGTTCGCCCCGCTCAGGAACACGTCCAATACTGCGGCTGCGCCGGCAATGCCGTCCGTCGCGGTGTAGCCGAAATGTTCGATGACCTGCGCGGCGCGCCCCAGCGACTGCACCGACAGGGAGGCATTGTCGAGCGCGTAGCTGTAGTCGCCGTCCGCCGCAAGATTCAAACTACCGTAGCTGCCTGCCCTGAGTCCGGCATCGGCCACGCTCAGCACGGTGCCCTGATCGACATCGCTGTCGTTGCTCAGGACATTGCCGGTTGCGGCTGGAGCAATATCCTCCTGCACGGAAGCCGCGTCGGCCACTGCGAGCGGCGCATCGTTGAGGCCCGCGATGGTCATGCTGACCTGCGCGGCGCTGGCGGCTCCTGCCGTGTCGGTGATGGTGTAGTTGAAGGTGTCGGTGAGATTATTGCCCTGTGCCAGCGACTGGTAGCGCTCGCCGATATCGAACACCAGGTTACCCGCCGCATCCATGCTGACCGTGTTGCCCAGGGCGGTAATGCTGTCGAATCCGGCGATGGACAGTGCGTCGCCGGTATCCGGATCGAAGTCATTGGCCAGCAGGCTTGCCGCAGTCAGCGTGGTTTGCGGCGTGTCTTCGCCCGTCGTTGCGCTGTCGCTGTTGGCTTGCGGGCCGTCGTTGACGCCGCTGACGGTGATGCTCACCGTGGCGCTGGAAGCCGCCCCTGCGCTGTCGGTCATGGCGTAACTGAAGCTGTCGGTGATGGTCTGGCCTGCCATCAGGCTGTTGAATTGGCCGCCGTGGTCGTACACGACCTGGTCATTAACCAGCGATACGCTCGAACCCAGTGCGGAGAGTGCATCCACGCCGACCAGTGCCCTGGTGTCGCCGATATCCGCGTCGGTGTCGTTCGCCAGCAGGACTCCGGATTGGATCGCGAGCAGGCTGTCTTCATTGACGGTCGCCGCATCGTTCTGCGCCAGCGGTGCGTCGTTGCTGCCGGTGATGGTCATGCTGACGGTGGCCGTGCTGGTGGCCCCCGCCATGTCGCTCACGGTGTAGCTGAAGGTATCAGTGGCGGTCTGGCCTTGTGCGAGCGATTGGAACAGGGTGCCGGTGTCGTATTGCACCGCACCGTTTGCCAGCGATACCGCCGTACCGGAAGCGGCCTGCGAGACCCCGACGACGCTGAGCGCGTCGCCGTGGATGAAGTCCGGGTCGGTGTCGTTGGCCAGCAGGGTCGCGGCGTCAAGCAGCACCGCGCCGCCGTCTTCGATGGCCGTGCCGCTATCGGCATTGGCGGTCGGCGTGTCGTTGGCGTTGGCGACGGTGAGGTTGAATGTGCTGGACGCACTCAAGCTTCTCGTGTCGGTCGCCGTCACCAGCACGTTCAGGTTGCCCACGTCTTCGTTGAGCGGCGTGCCGCTGAAGGTCCGGGTGGCGGCGTCAAAGGTCAGCCAGGCCGGCAATGCACTGCCATCGGCCAGTGCGGTCTGATAGGTCGGCACATCGCCATTATCGATGTCGGTGAAGGTTCCTGCTGGCACGGTAAAGCCGAACAGCGCATCCTCGGTAGCTTGCAGATCGGTAATGGCTGCGGCAACCGGTGCATCGTTCACCCCGGCAATAGTGACGTCCACCGCAGCAGTTGAAGTCAGACCCGCCGTATCGCTCACGGTGTAGCTGAAGGTATCGGTAGCGGTCTGGCCTGCACCAAGCGACTGATAGTTGTTGCCGATGCCGAGCACGAGATTGCCATTGGCATCCTGGGTGACCGTATTGCCCTGTGCCGTCACGGCATCGAAGCCCGTCATGCTCAAGGTGTCGCCGACATCCGGGTCGCTATCGTTGTCCAACAGATCAGAAACGGCAATGGTGGTTTGATCTGTGTCTTCGCTGGCACCGACTGTGTCGGCTACCGCAATCGGAGCCATGTTGATTTCGTCGCCCGTCACCGTCAATACGAAATCGGCTGTTGCTGTCAGGCCGCCCGTGTCGGTGGCGATTACGGATACATTGAGCGTTCCTCCGTCGCCGTCGCCGTCGCCGTTGCCGGGCGTACCACTGAAGGTCTGGGTAGCCGCATCGAAGGTCAGCCAGTCAGGTAATGGCGAACCATCCGCCAGCGTTGCACTATAGGCCAGACTGTCTCCGTGAATGAGATCGACGTCGGAGAATACGGCGGATGTGGGCGCCGGATTGACCCTGGTCAAGGTTTGGCTTGCAGTGCCAAACGATGCATCGTTCAGTTGGGCGCGCAATTCGGTCTCACTCAACCCGTCCAGATTGCCGTTCTTGCCATACAGGTAGGCCATATCACCACCGATAGCCGACGTATCCGAATCGCCCAGCGAGAAATCCGCCAGATGCGGCGCAAATTGCCACGTGGTGATCGACGGGTCAGCGGCCAGATCGGCCTCGAACCGGTTCGCCAGCCAGAGGAAATCAAATTGCTGGATGCGCTTGTTCAACAGCGGATCGGCCGAGTTCGGGGCGTAGCCCGGCATCGCTTCGGCAATGATTTGCAGCGTGCTGACCGACTGATTTTCTTGCCATGCCATCCAACTTCCGAAAGTGATTGATTCACTATTGCCAACATTGAGTGTCAGGTCATACCCGTTGGAAGTCGAAAATGACAAATCATCGTAAGTAATGCCACCGCCCAAAGACAAAGTGTCGCTACGTTGTGCCAAAGGAACACCGTTCTCTGAATCGCTATAGACCCAATCATTTCCATCGCCACGATTGAACAGCACCACGTCGCTGCCGTCATTACCGGCAATCTCATCTTCACCTGCGCCCCCCATCAGTAAATCGTTTGAGATGCTTCCGTATATGTAATCATCACCAGCGCCCCCGTCCAGAAAATCATTGTTGATGTCGGAATAATTCCAGTCGCCACTGATGTCATCAGAACCGCTTCCGCCAATCAGGATATCGCTACCGCCGCCACCATCAATGACGTCGTGCCCTGCGCCTGCCAATACGGTATCATTTCCCATCCCGGCGAGGATGGCATCGTCGCCTGACAGCGCAACGATGGTATCGCGGCTGTTCGTGCCGTTGATGTGATCGCTGCCTGCGGTCGGTGCCTCCGAAAGCCTGGAGCGGATGTCGTCGACACCCCACACCGTGCCGTCTGCGAAGATCACTTGTTCGACCTTGGCCTGATCGGAATTAAGCCAGCCTTCCAGCGTCAGGTTGTCCGTTATGCTTGTGACGCTCAAGATCACGTCTCCCCACTGATCTTGTGAAATACTGATGTCCCCCGGCAATACGTCGACAAATTGCACCGCATCGGCTGGCGAATTGTCCCAATCATAGATATATACATTGCCGTCGCCGCGCGCAAAGGTGTAGATGTCATCGCCACCGCTACCGTGCAAAAAATTATCGTAATTGGGCCATACAAGATCAGCCGTACCCATATCGGTCGGATCGGCCATGGAGTTTTGCGGCGGTGCGGCCTGCGACAGCTCATAACTAAAGCTCTGACCAACCTCCACCGACGCGTCCAGCAACGGCATTTCGACGGTTGGGGCATCGTTGACGTTAAGCACATCAAGACGGAAGTTGCCGCTCGACTCGTTTCCGGATTCGTCGGTCGCGGTCACTGATACATCAAGCGAACCCACATCCCAATTGCTTGCGACCCCGGTGAATGTGCCCGTGGCGGAATTGAAAGACAGCCAGGAAGGAAGCGCACTGCCGTTCGCCAGGACGGCGCTGTAGGTGTAAACGACCCCGTCCGGCTCAAAGAAGGGGTTGTTCGGGACGGTGAATTCAAATTGGTCGTCCTGCCAAATAAGCTGATTGGTCAATCTTTGCTGAAGGACTGCACCATTCAACACGTCGTTGATCGCGAATATCCCGCCATCGGCGAATCTGATCTCCTGAATGGCGGATCGATCTTGCTCAGGATCGCTGGAATACTCTCCGATGTTGACGCTATCCCCGTTCCCGAAATCCAGCACGGTGTTTCCACCTTCTACATGGCTGACGAGCATATCCGCAGTAATGCCGCCGCCCAGCGCCAACACATTGATATCCTGCATGCGATCACCCTCTCCTACCCAATGCCAAGGTTGGTCATAGATGACATCCTCGCCATTGCCCCGGTTGAATACATAAGTATCGTTCCCATTGCCGCCATTCAAATAATCGTTGCCCTGCCCGCCGACCAAGGTATCTTCGCCGTCATCGCCGTACAGACTGTCGTCACCGGCCAGGCCAATCAACCGGTCGCCCATATCTGTGCCATGCAGCGCATCGCTTTCGGCGCTGCCGATTTGACTGAACCCGCCGCTCATGGCGATCAACTGATCCAGCGTCAGCATCTGCCCGCCCGCAAGCTCGACATTCTGAATCGCCAAATCATTGATCGAACCGATATTGATGCTGTCGCCGTCGGCCCCGACGATCAGCGTTGCTGTTTGCGAGTCAGGGTCATACCATGGTTCAATCATGTCCGGCGTTATGCCGGAATCGAACTTGATCGTATTGCTATCTGACAACCACTCCATGTAAGGGATATGCCTGCTATCCTCAATCGTGTCGGCGCCATCACCGAGATTGAACGCATAGGTATCGTTCCCGATACCACCCACCAGCAAGTCATCCCCGGTTCCGCCCGTCAGCATGTCGTTCGCCGCGCTGCCATACAGTTCGTCGTCGCCCGCGCCACCCTGCAATGGCAGCCCATTGCCGAACGTCGCCATCACGTCGTTACTTTCGCTGCCGTCTTGGGTAACGATCCCGCGCTGCACAAGCAACTCGGCGACCGTAATGGATGCCCCGTCACTGAACACGATGTTCTGCACCGCAAGATCATTCAGTATCCCGATGGCAACGTTGTCGCCCGCCCCGAAATTCAGGGTGAGCGCCGCTCCATCCCAAACCGGATTGATCATGTCCGCAGTGATGCCTACCCCAGGTTCCAGCGTGTTCGGCTGCCAGAACTGGACCCTGTTTCCGTTAAAATCGGACGTATTGAGTACGCTCGTATCCCTGATCACGTCGGCGCCATCGCCCAGGTTGTAAACGTAAGTGTCGCTGCCGACGCCGCCCATCAGCACATCGTCCCCCTTACCTCCGTTTAGTACGTCGTTGCCGTTGCCCCCACTTATCCGGTCATTAATGTTGGTGCCAGTGAGGGTGTCGTCACCTGCTGTTCCGTCGATGTCGAAGCCGCGTTCAAGCAACTGGGCGTGACTGAGTGTCGTGCCCTCCGCGAACTGGAAGTTCTCTATGATGGGGGAAGCCTGGACGTTGTTTGGATCGAAGCCCTGGATATGGATCGCGTCCTCGCCGTTGCCAGTCTTGATCAGCAGCGAGCCGAGACCCAGCGTCACCGAGGCAGGATCGACGCCCGCGCCGAACACGATCTTGTTCTTCCCGGAAGTATCGGCGATGGTATCTGCGCCACTGCCGATATTGAATACATAGGTATCGTCGCCCATGCCGCCCATTAATATGTCGTTACCTGCGCCGCTGTAGATGGTATCGTTGCCGTTCCCGCCGTAGACGGTGCTGGTTTCGTTTGCGTTGCGGCTCAGCCGTATGGTCGTGTTGCCGTCCCCGGCATAGATGGTGTTGGCGCCCGCACCACCATAAATGGTGTCGTCGCCATTGCCGCCGAAGATAGTTTCGTTGCCATTGCCAGCGTAAATGGTGGTGGTTTTTCCGGAGCCCGCTTCGCTGCCGCTGACCAGCGTATCGCCTCCTCCGGAACCATAAATGGTGGTATTGCCCGCACCGGAATGCACAAAGTTGTTGCCCGCGTTGATGTCCGCCCAGTTCCATGCGCCGATGCCGGAGTAAATGACATTGTCTCCGCTGCCGCCGTAGATGGTGTTGTTTCCGGCCCCACCCCAAATGCGGTGATTGCCGGAACTGGCGACAACATAGTCGTTGCCGCCTTGGGCATTGATGAGGCTGTTGCCGGAACCGCCGAAGATAACGTCGTCCCCGCCCCCCGAAAATACATTGCTGTTGCCGCTCCCGGCATCGATGTAGTTGCCGCCGTTCGACCCGATAATCAGATTGTTGCCGCTGCCCGCGAAAATGGTGTCGTGGCTGTTGCCTGCCGGCGTGCTGGGATAGGTTTCGTAATATGGGCCGTAAGGATTGAATTGGGATTGGGGGCTGGATGTGCTGATTGACCACGAAGTGGTAATCAATGCTGGGTGAGTAGCGGTTGCGGGAGAAGCTATCCGCCGCATGCCAGTAATGTCATACCATGAGTTATTGCAGTTGTACTGGTTGTACGATTGCAATGATGCTAGCTGCGTAGAAGGTGTGAAGCCGCCGCCACCTTGGAGGAACAAGGCCGGCATCGAAATTCTATATTCAGGCATATTGTTGTTGATCGTCACACTGCTTGTAAGCAACGGCCACCAGAACTCAGTGTAGGTTGCCCCCTGAATGAGTGCTGTGCCCCCGATGTAAGTATTGTTCCCAGGGCCAAGGACCACCGTATTGCTGCCTGCGCCGCTAATAATGAGATCGTTTCCCGTGCCACCGACAATGGTGTTGTTGCCGCTGCCGATAGGAAAGGAATAGAGTCGCTGCCCGCCGGTTATGCCGCCGTCTGCAAGCGAAGCGTTGCTGACAGCACCGACAGCGATGAAATCGCCCGGTTGCCCGGTAGGGGCAAGGGTCGCTTGCTGGGCAAGGGCGGTGGCCATATCCACTTGGGTGCCGGCATAAATTTGGTTGTTGCCGCTGCCGGCGATAATTATGTCCCCCCTTTCTCCCCCTGTAGAGAATATGGGGTCTGGTGAAGAAGGTGCGCCGTTGCCGACGATGAGGTTGTTGCCCTCCCCGGCGTTTATGAAGTTGAATCCGCTATCGCCAATGAAAGTGTTGTTAGTAGTGGATGGCGTAACGGCGGCGCCATCAAGGGTAAGGCCAAGGTCGCCTGCGTGGTAGTGCTTGACGGTGAGCTTGTCGTCCACCACCAGTGTCGCGCCCTCGGCGGCATTGGGATCGCCGGAAATAAAGGCATAGGTGTGTTTGCCGTCGCTGCTTTGCCAGATGTGGCCGCCGTCTTTGCTCATGCCCCCGTTTAGCAGGTCGGCGCCCAGGTAGATGCTGCCCTTTCCGTCGCTGTCTAGAATAGTGTCGAGCCCTTCGCCGGTGTGGTAGGTGTCGTTGCCCGAACCACCCAACAGCGTATCGTTGCCCGCCCCGCCGGTGAGGTCGTCATCGCCGGCATTGCCTTCGAGGTAGTTGTTGCCTGCGCCTCCATCCAGGCTGTCGTTTCCACCCATGCCGTAGAGATGGTCGGCTTTGCTGCCGCCCTGCAAAGTATCGATTATGGTGTCTGAGCCGAAGCGGATTTGCTGGATGTCGTCCGGCGGCTGGGCAATAAGTTGGTTGACCAGCAGTCCGCCGCCGAGCACGACGGTGGTGGGGGTTGTCCCGCCTTCGTCCCGGAAATATTGTTTCGTACCGGCATAGTCCACGTAGCCCATGCCGTTGCTGAGGTTGTCCTGGGTGTTGGAGAGGTTTTTATCTACGAGGAAGGCGGAGCGGTCTTTGAGGTATTGATCGGTGAGGGTGCCGGTATGGGTAGCGGGGTTGTATACGTCTAGTTCGCCCTGTGTGTTGTGTGCACTGTAATCCGCTCCCACCACGGCGAAGGCATTGAGTTCTTTGAGGGCGTAGCGGTAGGCAAGGTTAGCCGGGTCGCCGGCACTGGCAACCAGTGTGGCAGCATCCATGTTCGCCAGGTTGACTACGGTGTAGCTGGCGGGGAACGCGGAGCCAAGCAGTGCTTGCATTTGATTCAGGTTGGTGTAGTAACTTTCGCGGTCATCGCTGGCAGTGGCAAAGGTTTGCCCGAATACTTTACCCAAAGCGTCGAGAGTGGTTTCCAGGCTGCGATCTGCGGTGTTGGATGAGGCCCTGAGGATATCTCCGATCTTCGTCAGTCCCGCAGGGTTGGTATTCAGCGATGGATCAAGAGTGGCCAACAGGTTGTAAACTGCGAGGGAGTCGGTCATCTGGCTTGAGCCATGACCCAGTGTCGTTCCGCTTCCCGGCAAGTAGCTCTCGGTATATATCTCGCTACGTCCGGCAGGTTGTTGCAGGAACAGCCAGTCCTGCGAGACAAGATTCATCGCGGCGGTACCGACTACGTTGGTGATCTTGACTGCATCGAATCCCGCTGCGCCGTTGAGCTGGCTAAACAGCGTGTTGACGTTACCGTTGTTCAGGTCAAATCCTGCGCCATTCACGGCAACTACATCGCTGGTAGCAGACGGAAACAGGCGCGAGAACGCCATCGCCAAGTGTCCACCCAGACTGTGCCCAGCCGTATCCACCGTATTGACACCAATCAGCTTGCCGGAACCGACGGCCAATGGCGTACCCGTCAATAACACAACGGAATCGCCGGAAATGAGTTTACGAACGGATGGGCCGAGCGGCCCCATGTCGACAATCAAGCCGGCATTCTGTAGTTCGGCGCGGTATGCGTCATAGACGCGTTTTGCGTAAAGGCTGGCGCCGGGTATGGCAACTTGCGCCCAGAGCGCGGTGAGTTGCACTGTCTCGGCCAATTGCGTTTCAAGTTTGTAGGCGGTATAGCCAAGGTCGTGGTGTAGGCTTTGCCAGTAGTTGTACATGTCGACGATCTGATCCAGCGCCAAGCCGTCCGACAATACATCTCCGGCATCAGCAGACAGGTCGGTCAAACCAGCCGTGCCGCGCATCGCAATGCTGTATTGCCCCGGGTTGTCTATGCTCTCAAACACCGTTGCGGAGAAACCGGTGCCATCGGTTATTCCGCCCCATGCGGAGGCGGTATATTGGTCTACCACGCGCCAGTGGGTGACGAAGGTGGAGGCTTGGGCTTGGCTAAAACTCATGTTGTTCCCTGTATCTTGCAGGGCGGCACTGACATCAACGTTGCTAGTAAGCAGCACTCCTGAATTGCTAAGGAAATTTGCGTATGCAGCTTCGGCCAGTTGTGCTTGTTGAAATAGGTCTCGAATGGTGTTCATTTTTCCGCTCCCATAAAGAAGTTACGAAAATTTCTCAATGCATCCTGATTATTTCCACCACCAACGCAATGCCCGTTATGCAACCAAAACTTCATTGGCCCCGGCGGGCCGACCGTATTCTTCACTGAATTGCCAGCCGCAAAATCCACATAACGTGCCAGCATTTCATTTTTCACTACATCCTTGACTTGCTGCTCGGTTCGTATGATGGGCAACAAACTGGAAATGTCTTGTTGTGTGACTATCCAGTTGAAGCGGTCATTAAGCAGGTATGCATTTACCTTACCATGTCCATCATCGAATATTTCGTATCGAGAAGGTGTTCCTTTGTTTGCCACCAGCCCCTCCATCACCCCCGGATTCTCTGCCTTCCACTGGTCAATGGTTTTATAAACCCAGAAACCGGAATCCTTCGCGCAGTAAAACTGATGCACCGCCACGGTCGGTATCCAGTCCCAGAACACCGGCAGGTAAACGATCAGGAAACCAATCGCCGCCCCGAGATAGCGCTTGCGCCCCGTCCAGCCTTTTTTCTCGATCCCCCAGCGCCAGCCACGCCGTGTCGCCCAGACAAGCAGCAGGAGGTATATCCCCAACAGCCCGAATACGATCAGCCCGAACATTTACGCCACCTTCCTTTCGCATTCATCGTGCGCATCGTTCGCTGCAATGTCCATGCGCCCGGCGGGTTGTTGCAGGAACAGCCAGTCCTGCGATACCACGTTCATCGCGGCGGTGCCCCGTCCGCGCGTCCGCTGTACCATTTCATGTAGTGATTTCTTCATTTTTTTCGTCCTTTCACTCAGTTTTTGTGGTTGCTGTTTGCTCTCTCGTCCAATATTCCTATTCGTTCTGCTCGTTTTCCATCATTCATCCGCCCGTTTCACGCCTTAGGCGCGATTTGTCGCGGACACTTCCAGTGCCATCACCTGCAAGTGTTCACCCTTCTATACATCAGGGCGAACGGTTCTATTAACGCTTCAATTCATATCCCATCAGTAGCCCATCCCATGCTTCGAACCGGCGTTCCTGCTTCGGTGGTTTCTTATATGGGTCGATGCGGCCCCACGCTTCAGCGGGTGTCCTTCCTTGCAGGTTCTGGTGTGGCCTGATGTGGTTGTACCAGTAGCGGAATGTATCGAGGTCACGGTTGAGTTGCGCGATGTTTGGCACTTGCCATTGGTCGAGTTTTCCTTTGAGGGTGCCGAACAGGCGTTCGATCCTGCCGTTCTGCCAAAGGCATCCCGGTGTGGTGCGTTGGTGGCGAATACCGAGCATCTTCAATCCACGACGGAAGATATGAGAGGTAAAGATGGCTTCGTTGTCTGTGCGGATAATCTTTGGTTTACCGTAGGTGTGGATGACTTCATTCAAACAGATCAGCAGGGTACGAGAGGTTTTGTTATGTAATGCTTGCAGGTGCAGCAAAGCACGGCTGCCGTGGTCGACGATTCCGAGCAAGGCATGTAGTTTGCCGTGTGCGTCTGCCTTACCGGTGAGGTCGAGTCCCCAAATTAGATTGCGTGCAACGGGGCGTGGCGTTGTATGTTTCAGGTTGCGGCGCAGGATCTGGATTTCGTAATCGTGCTGCTGCAATACCTGGTGGACCCAGGTCTTGCCGACGGTGACTTTGCGGGATGCAGCGTAACGGCGGTTGCAAATGTCGGAGATGCTGCGGCATCCGGCCTGGGGCATGAGGGCTTTGAGCCGGATAATTTCAATCTTGATCCACTCTGGTTTTTGCGGGGAATGGCGGTGGTTGTGTTTGCTGGTCACTGATACCTGTTTGCTGCGGTAGTGCGAGCGATGCGGTGTGCGCATCCATTGCATCGTGCCTTGGGTGAGCGAGTGCAGAAATTCGATGATCGCCAATCTGGCGCGCATAACACAAGCGCATACGGCGGATAACGCTGCGCTCATCCGCCCTACGGACTGTTTTTGCAGGTGCGAATTTATTCGCACATAACCTATTGCTCTTGCGAATGAAAACGAGCGAAGCGAAGTTTCGAGCTTGCGGCCATTCGCACCTACATACCCCTCAATTGCGGTTTTTTGATTCATTACGCTCACCGCTCCCTCCCCGCTTCCTGGAATGCTCCCATCACCGGCGAGAGCAGGTATTCGAGGATGGTGCGGGTGCCGAGGTGGATCTCGGCGGTGACTTGCATGCCGGGCGCGAGGTTGTGGCGCACGCCGTCGGCGATGAGGTGTTGCGCCTTGAGGTCGATCAGCGCGCGATAGGCGAACGGCAGGTTGCCGCCGGTCTTGTTGCCGGTTGGCTGTTGCTGGTTGTTGTCGCTGGCATCGGCGCTGAGGTGGGCGACCCGGCCTTCGATCATGCCGTATTTCTGGAACTGGTAGGCGGCGAATTTGATCTTGACCGGTTCGCCGGTGTGGATGAAGCCGACGTCCTGGTTGCCGACCCAGACTTCGGCGCGGAGGATTTCGCCGCTGGGCACGAGGGTCATCAGGATGGTGCCGGGACTGATGACGGTGCCGACGGTGTGGGTGGCGAGGTCCTTGACTATCCCGTCCTGCGGGGCCTTGAGCTCGTGGAGGTCGCGGCGGTATTGCTGTTTGGTGAGTTCGCCCTGGGACTTGTCGAGTTTATCTTCGATGTCGGCGCGCTCGGTTTGCAACTGGCGGCGGTAGTCGGCGGTGATCTGGGCGAGTCGCCGGGTTGATTGGGTGAGGCTGGCATGGGCGCTCTGGATCAGGTATTCCTGCGATTTGAGGTCTTGTTCTTTTTCGATGCGCTCGCGCGCCTTGTCGTTGGCCATGATCTTGCTGGCGAAGCCGTCCTTGGCGAGTTTTTCATAGGCCTCGTCCTGCTGCCGGTAGTGCGGCAGGGTCTTGAGCAGTTTGGTGCGGATCTCTTCGGCGGAGGACAGGTCGCTCTGGGCCTTGTCGTGCAGGCTGCGTTCCTGCGCCAGGGCGGTCTCGTAGGCGGTGCGGTTGGCGCGGTATTGGGCGAGGGTCTGGGTATAGAGGCCGTCGGGTTCATCCGGTTGTTTGGCAAAAGGGCGTCCCGCCAGTTCGGCATCGATGCGGCGCAGGGTGAGGCGTTTGCCCTGTGTGTCGGCTTCCAGTGTCTTGCCGTCGGCCTCGGTGAGGGTGGTGTCCATGCGCATCAGCACTTGCCCGGCTCTGACGTGTTCACCTTCGTTGACGAGGATGTCGCGGATGACGCCCTGCTCGGAGGGCTGGACGATCTTGAGGTAGCTTTGCGGGAGGAGCTTGCCTTCGGCGCTGGCGACGACGTCGAGTTTGCCGAAGACGGCCCAGATCAGCAGCAGCCCGAGCAGGGTGAGCAGGCTGTACAGTAATGCGCGGGCGAAGGGCGCGGGCGGTTGCGCCTGGATGCGCAGCAGGCCGGGGGAGAAGTCGAGCGGGTCAGCGCCCGTGAGTTGCTTCTTCCAACGCTTGACCCGCATCTGCCACCCCCGTGAGATTGTGGTGCCCGTTGCCTGCTGTTCATTTACGCAGGCACGACCATAAGCCCATGACGGGTATTAAACAATAGGCCGAAATGCCTATGTATTTCGGCCTAATCTTTTCTGACAGGTATCGGCAAAAAGACTGGTTACGGGATATCCGACCGCCCAAGGATTGGGGATTGCCCGCAAGAGTCAATTCGCAACTGGCGCCGGCCTCGCTCCCGCCTCTTCCTGGCCGAAACGGATGATTTCGTCCACCTGCAACGCCTTGGGTAACTGGTGAGTGATGAACAGCATGGTGACCTTGCCCTTGAGCCTGTTGACGGTGTGCGCGAAGTGTTCGGCGGTCTGTATGTCGAGGCTGCTCACCGCCTCGTCGAAAATCAGCACGCGCGGACGCTTGAGCAGGGCGCGCGCGATGGCGATGCGCTGGCGTTGTCCGCCGGAGAGGCCGATGCCGTTCTCGCCCACCGGGGTCTGGTAGCCCTGCGGCAGTTGTTCGATGAACGCATGGATCTCGGCCATCTTGCAGGCGTGCACGATTTCCTCGAAGGCGGCGTGCGGGTTGGCCAGTTGCAGGTTGTCGTACAGGGTGCCGGAGAACAATCGCGTCTCCTGCGGCACGACGCCGAAGTTGGCGCGCAGTTCGTTGGCGGCGAGGTGGCGGATATCGTAGCCGTCGAGCAGGATGCTGCCGTCAGTCGGCCAATAGAAGCCTTGCAGCATTTTGGCCAGGGTGCTCTTGCCGCAACCCGACGGCCCCATCAGCACGGTGAGCTTGCCTGCCGGCAGAGTCAGGTTGAGGTTGCGGTACAGCCAGGGATGCTTGTCGCTGTAGCGGAAGCTGACGTCCCGCAGTTCGACCTTGCCGCCTGTCCCGCTGCGGGCGCGCGCCGGAACCAGCGCATGCGGTTCGGCGGGCGCGTCCATCAGGTCGCCGAGGCGCCTGACGGCGACGTCGGCCTGCTGGAATTCTTGCCACAGCCCGGCCAGTCGCAGCATCGGCTGGCTCATGCGCCCGGCAAACATCTGGAAGGCGATCAGCATGCCGATGGTGAAGCCCTCGTTACGCATCACCAGCAATGCGCCCACCACGAGGATGGACAGGGTCATGATCTGCTCCAGCGCGTTGGCCACGACGTTGTAGTTGTTGGAGAGCTGGCGCGTGGCGAATCCGGCGGCGAGATAGTTCGACAGCAGGTCGCCGTATTTCTGTTCCAGCACCGGTTCCATTTGTAGCGATTTGACGGTTTCCACGCCGGCGACGTATTCGGTGACGAAGGCCTGGTTCTTCGCGCCGAGCAGGAACTGGTGGTCGAGTTTGCTGCGCAGGGCCGGGGTGACGGCGACAGCAGCAACAGCGCGATCAGCGTGAGCTGCCAGCTGTACCAGAACATCACGGCGAGAAAAATAAGCAGGAACGGCAGGTCGAGCAGCAGGCTTACGGCGGCGCCGGAGATGAATTGGCGCACCGTCTCGACGCCGTGCAGGCGCGCCACCAGCGTGCCGGTGGCGCGGTGCTCGAAGTAGGGCAGCGGCAGATGCAGCAGGTGGCGGAACACCTGGCTGCCCAGCACGGCGTCGATGCGGTTGCCGGTGTGCAGCACGAAGTACTGGCGCAGCCATGTCATCGCGCTGTTGAACAGCATGAACATGGCCAGCCCGGCGGCGATGGCAATGAGCGTACTCTGCGTCTGGTGGACGATGACCTTATCGATAATGACTTGGGTGAACAGCGGTGTGGTCAGGCCGACGAGCTGGATGGCGAACGAGGCGATGAGGATGTCGCGCCAGATGCGCTTATGCTTCATCAGCTCCGGCACGAACCAGCGGAAGCCGAACGGCGTGTGGCCGGGTGCTGGAGGGCTTGGCCTGTCCTGAGCTTGCCGAAGGAGGGCGGATGCGGCCTGTTCCTCCTCGAGCTCGGCAGTCGTCTGCGCGGTGTCGCGCGCGACCAGCAGGATGTCATTGCGGAAGTGCCGGGTGAATTCGGCGAGCGGCACGGTTTCCGGCTGCTCGGCCCCGGCGCGGAAAAACAGCACGCGCTCTTCGTCGGCCTTGATCAGCAGCACGGGGCTGGCAGGTTTGGGTGGTGCGCCGGCATCTCCCTCACCCCAACCCTCTCCCGCTTGCGGGAGAGGGGGCGAACGAGAAGAGCCCTGTTCAATCCCGGCAACCGTAGGGTGGGCTACGCCTACCATGTCGGGCATAGCTTTTGTAGGGTGGGCACGCTTTTGTGCCCACGCGGATTCAGAACTGCGTGGGCAGATAAAATCCCTGCCCACCCTACCCAGCTCACTATCCGGTTCTACAATCGGTTCATCTTCTCGCACAAAGGCGACCACCGGAAACGGAATGCGCTCAAGTGTGGCAATGCCTTCTTCGTCCAGTTCCATTTCCCCGACCTTGAAATCCAGGGCCTGTAGTGCGTTGAGCAGTGCGGTACGGGAATACGGCGGCGGGAACTGCTGTCTGATGAGTTGCGGGTCGAACGGGAGGCGAAACACGCGGGACAGGGTGCCGATCAGCCACAATATGTCCTGCCCGGTGTAGTGCATCTCTTACCCTCTCAAAAAATTATTTGGTCGAGCGTTGGCCAGACATCATGCGAATGAACGCGGCCTGGGCTTGGCTGTTTCCGCAACCGGAGCCTATGGCGCGATTCTGCAACAAGCGCTCCAGCCTGACCATAGGCCGAATTATCTAGGTATTTCGGCCTATGGTTTTATTCAACGCGAACAGGACCATGGTTTTATGAGGATAAAATGTTTCGTCGTGCATGCTCCATGGCAAGGTAACGATTGCCATGGAGTCGTATTGCAATATGTAATGCTGGGCTAAATGGTGCCCCCCTTTTTTGCTTTATTGGCTACGATTTGGCTACGGTTGTCATGGAATGAAAAAAGGCCTGCATCGCTGCAAGCCTTATTCTATATGGTGGGTCGTGAAGGACTTGAACCTTCGACCAAAGGATTATGAGTCCTCTGCTCTAACCAACTGAGCTAACGACCCGTAAACGGCTAACCTTCGCTGTCGAGGAAGCTCTTGAGTTTCTCGGAACGCGACGGATGACGGAGTTTGCGCAGCGCCTTGGCTTCGATCTGGCGGATGCGTTCACGGGTTACGTCAAACTGTTTGCCGACTTCTTCCAGCGTGTGGTCGGTATTCATTTCGATGCCGAAGCGCATGCGCAATACTTTGGCCTCCCGCTGCGTCAGGCTGTCGAGAATGTCCGACGTCGCGCCGCGCAGGCTCTCGTAAACTGCGGCATCAACCGGCACGGTGGTATTCGAGTCTTCAATAAAATCGCCCAAGTGCGAATCGTCGTCATCGCCCACCGGCGTTTCCATGGAGATGGGCTCTTTGGCAATTTTCAGAATCTTGTGGATTTTGTCTTCCGGCATTTCCATCTTGATGGCCAGAGTCGCCACATCCGGCTCCAGGCCGGTTTCCTGCATGATCTGCCGCGAGATGCGATTCATCTTGTTGATGGTTTCGATCATGTGTACCGGGATGCGGATGGTGCGCGCCTGATCGGCGATGGAGCGCGTGATTGCCTGGCGAATCCACCAGGTTGCGTAGGTCGAGAATTTATAGCCGCGCCGGTATTCGAATTTATCCACCGCCTTCATCAGGCCGATGTTGCCTTCCTGGA
>Ga0209212_1004364_pt1 | contig 17535 bp, 11 predicted proteins | sample RifGroC2_FD_183996 | JGI IMG/M metagenome (GOLD analysis project Ga0209212, IMG submission 183996) | Groundwater microbial communities from Rifle, Colorado, USA - Groundwater C2 (SPAdes) (version 2) | ecosystem: Environmental > Aquatic > Deep subsurface > Groundwater | place: Rifle, Colorado...
GACGGCCTTCACGAGCCTGCTTGAGGGCCTGCTGCATGATTTCCTTGGTAACGCCGCCGATCTTGATATCCATCTGCAGAGCGGTAACGCCTTCGGCGGTACCGGCAACCTTGAAGTCCATATCGCCGAGGTGATCTTCATCACCCAGAATATCGGAGAGGATGGCGAATTTGTCGCCTTCCTTGATCAGGCCCATGGCGATACCGGCAACCGGAGCCGTAATCGGGATACCGGCATCCATCATCGACATGCAACCGCCGCAGACGGCAGCCATTGAGGAAGAACCGTTACTTTCAAGCGTTTCAGACACGATACGGATCGTGTAGGGGAAATCATCATGAGCAGGCAGAACAGCTGCAAGAGCACGTTCGGCCAGCATGCCGTGACCGATTTCGCGACGACCAGGTCCGAGACGGAAACTGGTTTCGCCAACCGAGAACGGAGGGAAGTTGTAGTGGAGCAGGAAGCGCTTGCGCGAACCGCCGTACAGCGTGTCAATACGCTGCTCATCGCTTGATGTGCCGAGGGTGGCGGCAACCAGTGCCTGCGTTTCGCCACGGGTAAAGAGCGCCGAGCCATGAACGCGCGGCAAAAAGCCGGTTTCAGTGGTAACGGGACGAATGGTGCTGGTGGTACGGCCATCAATGCGGATGCCGGTATCGAGGATGTCGGCGCGGACGCGCTCATACTCGAAATCGCCCAGAAAGCCTTTGATCTCTTTTGACGAGCCTTCAAATTCTTCTTTAAGTGCTGCAATCGTATCAGCCTTGATCAGATCGATCTGATCATGACGCTCATTTTTAGCCTTGAGTTTAACCGCTTCGCCCATACGGTCGTAAGCAAGCTCGCGTACCCGTGCCTTCAGCGCTTCGTTGACGACTGCCGGAGCCACAACACGCTTCGCTACGCCGGCCAGTTTCTGCAACTCAACCTGGGCATTGATCAGCGGAAGCATCGCTTCCTTGGCAAAGAACACCGCTTCCAGCAGGTCTGCTTCGGATACGAACTTGGCTTCACCTTCAACCATGATGACCGCATCGCGGCTGGCAGCAACAACTATTTCCAAATCGCTTTTTTCAAGCTGCTCAGCGGATGGGTTACAGATAAACACGCCATCGACACGTGCCACTTTAGCGCCGGCAATCGGCCCCTGGAACGGGATGTCGGAAATCATCAGTGCTGCGGAAGCACCCAGCATTGACAGAATGGCCGGATCATTGTCCTGATCGGCGGAAACGACTGTCGCCATAATCTGGGTATCATTCAGGAAAGTTTCCGGGAAAAGCGGACGGATCGGACGATCGATCAGACGGCAGGTAAGTGTTTCAGGGTCGGAAGGACGTGCTTCACGCTTGAAAAAGCCGCCCGGAATCTTGCCGCCGGCATATGCCTTCTCGGTGTAATTAACGGTCAGCGGGAAAAAGTCCTGACCTTCTTTTGCTTCTTTTGTTGCAACAGCTGTGACCAGCACAACGGTATCGCCACAACTGACAACAACAGCGCCACTGGCCTGTTTTGCCATCTTGCCGGTGGACAACGTAATTGTTCTGCCCCCGAACTCAACCTGGACTTTCTGTTCCATATTCAATTCTCCTCTTCGGTTGTGTTGGGGCCGTCGTTGCAGTCCCTGCCCGGCTTCGGTGCAGGAATTCCAACCACGCCCCCAACAAATATAAAAAGGGCCTAGAAAGCCCTTTTCTTAAATGAGCATACCATAAAGAGCAAAGCGGTATCCCTGTACCAGCTACAAGGATACCGCCGCTTACTATCTACGAATGCCGAGTCTCTCGATAACAGTTTTGTAGCGAGCCAGCTCTTTGCCCTTCAGGTAGTCGAGCAGGCGTCTTCTCTGGCCAACAAGCTTGAGAAGGCCGCGACGGCTGTGATGATCTTTTTTGTGTATTTTGAAGTGTTCGGTCAGATACGTAATACGCTCTGTCAGGATAGCGATCTGAACTTCCGGTGAACCTGTGTCACTCTCATGCTTCTTGAATGCGTTGATGATTTCCTGCTTCTTTTCAGTTACCAGCACTGTAAACTCCTCCGTGAAACTAATTGATGGGATTACGAAATCGGGGGGGGAGCCCCGAAACGTATGAAACTAAGTTGTTATGTTTATCACAGCGCCAACTCATTTGTAAAGTACTAACTTATAAAGACACGCTGCAACACAATGGATGGCACATCTTCACTACCCGCCTTCAGCCGGGCAACGGCAACCAGGGCTCCGTTGTGCGAGAGCCTCACCAACTCCTCGCCACCATGAAGGGACTTGATAGTACCTGTCGTTTCCTGCCAGAGTGGTGAACGGCCAAAGGACACGCTTTTCACGCCGGAATCGGTCAAAAGAATATCCGGAAGGTGTGATAGAGCGGCAAAAGGTGAGACACAGAGAGATGGCGCATTTCCCGCGCCCGCAGCGTTCTCCAGAGCTTCAAGCGTAAGAGCGGCACCGATTACAAACGGTCCGCTGGCGGTTCTACGCAACTCCTTCAAAGCGGCGCCACAGCCAAGCGTGGCCCCGATATCATCAGCAAGCGTGCGGATGTAGGTTCCGCGCGAACAGGTGACCCTGACAGAAACAAAAGGAAAGTCAATGGAGATGAGTTCAATGGCATGTATTTCAACCGAACGCGGGGCACGCTCAACCTCCTGGCCCAGCCGTGCCAGTTTGTACAGCGGTTGACCACCTTGTTTAATGGCAGAATACATGGGAGGAATTTGCTGGATCGAGCCGGTAAAACGATCAAAAACATCACGCAACAACTGTTCGGTAATGGAAGAGCAGTCTCCTTCCCGCAGCACGGTACCGGTCATGTCAAGGGTATCCGTCGCCACACCAAGTTGCATTAACGCTTCATAGCACTTGACACCCTCGTCAAGAAACGGAATGGCTTTCGTTCCGTCATTCACCGCTATCGGCAGAACGCCGGTGGCAAAAGGATCCAGCGTGCCGGTATGCCCGACCTTGCGCGTCCCCAGAATGCGACGCACCCGGCTGACGACATCATGCGAGGTAATACCGGCGGGCTTATCGATAACAACAAAGCCGTTTATCAAAGAGACTCTTCCACGATCTTGTACACGGTGGCCTTGACGTCGGCCAATGATCCATCAACGGTGCATCCGGCAGCATTATGATGCCCACCGCCGCCCAATGCCTTGGAAAAGGCCGCAACATTTACTTTGCCCTTGGAGCGGAAACCGATTTTCCACTTCAGCGGATCAATCTGACGGAAGAAGATGGCCACCTCTACCCCGCGGATGGAGCGCGGATAATTGACGAAGCCGTCAGTCAGCTCGGAATCCGCACCGGTTGCGGCATACATGTCAAGAGACACCGTAACCGACGCTGCCTGGCCGTCCTTAAAAACCTCAAGAGTAGGAAGACACTTCGCCAATAACTCAAGGCGCTTTTGCGGTTGATTTTCATAGAGCTGTTCAGCCACATCCCAGGCATTAACACCGCACTCAATCATTTCGCCGGCTACCGTAAAGGCCTCACGATTGGCGTTGGAATAACGGAACGAACCGGTATCGGTAATAATGGCCACGTAGATGCAGAGCGCCGTGTCACGGTCAAAACGATAACCGAAGGCATGGGCGATCCGGTAGACAAGGATACCGGTTGCCGCAGCCTGCGAGTCGATGATGTTGAAGTCGGCAAAATTATCGCACGAAAGGTGATGATCGAGGTTAATGGTCGTGGTAACCCGTGAGAATGCACAGAATTCCGCACCGGCCCGCTTCCGTTCACCGATATCAAGCACAACGGCAACGTCATAATCCCTGTCGGGAATATGCGACAGAACCGTATCAGCACCGGGCAGGAACGCATACAGGTCGGGGACAGGATCCTGATAATGAACCGTTACATCTTTGCCGATAGAGCGGAGAAACGACGCCAGAGCCAGCGATGATCCGATGGCATCACCGTCCGGCCCTTCATGGGTAGTGAGGAGAAAAGAGGAGTTGTTACGAATGACTTCAATTATCTGCTGAACTTTTTCCGTCATCTTCAGTATGTATCTCCTTGAGAAGAGATTCGATTCGACTGCCGTAATCAAGAGACTTGTCATATTTGAAGACCAGTTCAGGAGTATGACGGATTGTCAGTTTCTTGCCGATATCCCGGCGAATGAACCCTTTCGCACTGTTCAAACCGGCTTCCGTATCTTTCTTGACCTGATCGTCGCCGATAACAGTAAAGAAAATGCGGGCAAGACTTAAATCATCCGTTACCTCTACACCCGTGATGGTGACAAAACCAATACGCGGGTCGTTAAGCCCGCGTGAAAGGATGGAGCAGATAATTTCATGTATGGTTTCAGCTACTTTATCCGAACGCTTGTGCTGCATATAAACCTCAAAGGATGAGGGATGAAGGATGAGGGATGATAAATTCTTTCAACCTTCAACCTTCAACCTTAATAATTGTCTTATAGTTTTCCGGCGATTTTTTCCATTTCAAATGCTTCGATAATATCGCCGAGCTTGATGTCATTGTAATTTTCAAGTCCGATACCACATTCGTAGCCGGTAGCAACTTCTTTGACATCATCCTTGAAACGGCGCAGCGAGGACATCTTCCCTTCGTACACAACCACGTTGTCCCGCAGCAAACGGACCTGGGCATTGCGAACCATCTTGCCGTCGGTAACGTAGCAACCGGCAACATTGCCGAATTTAGGCACGGAGAACACATCGCGAATTTCGACACGACCAAGGAATTTCTCTTTGAACGTCGGATCGAGCAGGCCTTCCATGGCTTTTTTGACATCTTCAACCGCATCGTAAATGATGCTGTAGAGGCGGATATCCACGCCTTCACGCTCGGCATGCCCCTGTGCCTTGACTTCGGGACGCACGTTGAAGCCGATGATGATGGCATTGGAAGCCGCAGCCAAATTGACGTCGGTTTCGGTAACCGCACCGACAGCCGAGTGAATGACATTGAGGCGGACCGCTTCGGTGGACAGCTTGCGCAGCGATTCGCTAACAGCCTCGACCGAACCCTGAACATCGCCTTTGACGACCACGTTGAGGTCCTTGACTTCACCGCTCTGGATACGCTTGTAAAGATCATCCAGCGACAGCTTGGTATGCTTGGCAAATTCGACTTCGCGCTGTTTGATTTGACGCAGGGTTGCAATTTCCTTGGCCTGTTTTTCATCTTTCATGGCAACGAAGATGTCACCCGCATCCGGTACTCCGGAGAGTCCGACCAATTCGACCGGCATGGAAGGACCGGCTTCCATAACCTTCTCGCCGCGATCATTCTGCATAGCCCTGACACGGCCGGAATGGATTCCGACGACACAGTAGTCGCCTGTTTTGAGCGTACCTTCCTGCACCAGCACGGTGGCAACCGGGCCACGACCCTTGTCGAGCTTACCTTCGACAATGGTACCCTTGGCAAGTTTATTCGGATTGGCAGTCAACTCCATCAGGTCTGCCTGGAGAAGAATCATTTCCAGCAGGCCATCTAGGTTGATGCGCTGCTTGGCGGATACTTCCACCATGGTAACATCGCCGCCCCAATCGGAAGAGACAAGACCCTGATCGGTCAACTCCTGCTTTACACGATCCGGCTTGGCGCCCGGTTTGTCGATTTTGTTGATGGCGACAATGATTGGTACGCCGGCAGCTTTGGAGTGGTTGATCGCTTCCTTGGTCTGCGGCATAACCCCGTCGTCGGCAGCGACAACGAGAATAACGATATCGGTAACCTTGGCACCACGGGCACGCATAGCGGTAAACGCTTCGTGTCCCGGTGTATCGAGGAAGGTTATCTTGCGGCCGTTCAGTTCGACGTCGTAGGCGCCGATATGCTGTGTGATGCCGCCGGCTTCGCCTGCAATGACGTTTGCTTCACGGATCGCATCAAGCAGGGAGGTTTTACCATGATCGACGTGACCCATGATCGTCACAACCGGTGACCGTTTTTCAAGAGTTTCCGGAGCGTCAACCGTGGATTCGAGAATTTCATCCAGGTCAACCGCTACGTTTTCCACTTCATAATCGTACTCGGAAGCCAGAATCACGGCAGTATCATAATCAAGCTGGTGGTTGATGGTAACCATCATTCCCATTTTCATCAGCGACTTGATAAGGTCGTTTGCCTTGATGCCGAGGCGTTTGGCAAGTTCGCCGACCGAAATGCTTTCAGAAATCTTGATGATACGCTTGATCGCCTTTGGTACGGTAATCTCGGTTTTTTTAGTTTCAGGAGCACGCTCTTTGCCGCCACGTTTTTTGTTCCCTTTATAGACAGGATCAAAGGCGCGTTCACGTTTTTCAATAATCTCGTTTTTGCGCGGTTGCTCTTTTTTCTTGGCTGGCGGAGCACCCTTTTTGGCGCCTTTGCCGGCATCACCGTAACCGGGGCCGTCTTTCTTGCCGCCACGGCGATTATCTCCGCCCGGAAGAGCTGCCGGAGCAAGCTGCACCTGCTTCATGCGTGAACGATCCAGTTCGGTTGTTGGAGCAGACGGCGTTGCCGAAGCAGGGCGTCTCTGCTCAAAGCCTCCCGGTGAAGGACGTCTGGTATCTGCACCAGGAGCAGGCCTTCTCTGGTCACCAGCAGCAGGAGCAGGACGGCGTTGCTGAGTCTGGTCCTGTCCAGGACGTGGGGGAGCGGTGCGCGGTGCAACGGGAGTATCCTTGGTCACAACCCTAGTCGGACGGTTGGTCACACCGGGGATTTCCATCATACCAAGTATTCTGGCCTGGTTTGGTCCCGGCTTTACTTCGGCTGGTTTTGGCGGCTCAACCGGCTCAACCGGTTTTTCAGGAGCAGCAACGGCTACTGCAACCGGCGCGGCTTCAACACGCTCCTCAACGGCACGGGGAGCAGCAACAACCGGGGCAGCAACTACGGCAGGCTCAACAGATGGTTTTTCAACCGGAGCAGGAGCCGCAGGCGGTTGCACTGGAGGCGCTTCAACAACCACCGGTGCTTCAACTTCTTCAGCAACCGGAACAACCTTGGCGCGACGACGGATAATGTTCGATGCAACCCGAACCTCGTTGGTTCCGGTCTCTTTTTGCTGGGGGGCTGTCAAACGCGCAACGACTCCCTCATCAACCTGCGATGTAGCCGTTTTTGCGTCAACACCAATTTCCTTAAGCCTGGCAATAGCATCCTTGGGCTCGATGCCCAACGTTTTTGCCAAACTACCCACACTGATTTTACCCATATCCTTTATACCTCCCCCAGGAAGTTTTTGTATCTGTCAATAGCCTTCAGCAGCTGAGCAACAAAGCCGCCCGATGTTACCGCAATCGCGCTTCTGGGCGCTTTGCCTAATATATCTCCAAAATCATCTTTTGTTACGGCAACGCGATAAGCCACCTTATGCGCTGCTGCAGAATGTATGATTTTATCGCCTATTGCCTCTGAAACGTCCGAGGCAACAATAACCAGCCCCGGCCGTGTTTTGCCCTTTAACGCATCAGTTACCATGGAACCGCCGGAGATTATCATCCCCGCTTTGTTCGCCAGCCCGATCAAGTTGATGATACGGCCAAAAAGCTGCCGGCGAACATGTTCAACCAATTGATCCGACGGCATGACGGTCACATCTTGCTTAAAGGAGCGCTTAAACTGGCGCTGGTCAACAGCCGCAGCAAGACACTGTTTGCTGATGCACGTATATGCCCCTCTTCCGGGAAGGCGATTATCCAGATCCGGCAGTATTTCCATGTCGGGCGTCTGGACAAACCTGAGTAGAAGATCCTTGTCCTTGCTCGTCCGGCAGCCGAGACAACTGCGCTGCGGAGCATCCGCATTCCCTTTACGGGTCATGTTTCGCGTTACTCGGCGGTTTCTTCGGCGCCACTTTCGGTGACGACGGCTTCAGTGACCTGAACCGGCTCTTCTTCATCAGCATCAGTACCGTCAAACGATGAGAACTCCTGGACTTCAGGTTCGGCAACTTTCGACTCGCTCTTGATATCGATGCGGCAGCCGGTCAAGCGGGCAGCCAGACTGACGTTCTGGCCGCGCTTGCCAATGGCAAGCGACAGCTGATCATCTGCAACGATAATTTCCAGAGCACGTTTTTCTTCATCAACGAACACTTTGGAAACCTGTGCCGGTGAAAGGGCATTGCAGGCAAAGCGGGCAATATCTTCTGACCAGGGAATAATATCGATTTTTTCGCCGCGCAGCTCGGACACCACATTCTGTACACGGGCACCGCGCATCCCGACGCAGGCGCCAACCGGATCGACATCACGGTCATTGGAAGACACCGCTATTTTGGCGCGGCTGCCGGCATCGCGGACAATCGCATTGATCTCGACGATTCCTTCTGCAATCTCAGGAACTTCAGCTTCAAAAAGCTTGGCAAGCATGCTTGGGTGCGTACGGGACAGCATGATCTGCGGGCCTTTGGTGGTCATGCGAATTTCCGTGATGATGGCACGAATGCGATCTCCCGGACGGTAAACTTCACGCGGCATCTGCTCTTTGGCCGGGAGGACCGCTTCAGCACGTCCCAGATCGATGAGCAGCTCGCCTTTTTCAAAGCGGCGTACCATACCGGTAATAACTTCCCAGACACGGTCGCTGTATTCATTGTAAATAGTTTCACGCTCGGCGTCGCGCACTTTCTGGATAATAACCTGTTTGGCAGTTTGGGCGGCGATACGGCTGAAACCGCTGGCATCCAGTTTTTCGCCGAGCGAGTCGCCAATTTCTGCTTCCGGGTCTATTTCATGTGCTTCATCAAGCCCGATTTCCTTGTAGGAATCTTCAACTTCTTCCACAACAGTCACAAACTCAAACAGCTCGACTTCTCCGGTTTCATGATTGTAGTGAGCCTCAAGATCACGGGTATTGCGATATTTTTTATTTGCAGCCGTCAAAACCGCTTGTTCCATAGCTTCCAGGACGACCTGACGGTCAATGCCCTTCTCTTTAACAAGTTGGTCGATAGCGTGCTTGAGATTAATGATTGTATCCACGGTTGCTTCTCCTTGCTGGCATATATGGGTAGTTCAAATCAGAATTCAAATTCGAGGTTGGCTTTAGCGACCTTATCAAGAGGAATTGAAGCGGTCTGCCCTTCGGTCAGTGTCATCTTTACGATGCCATCAACAAGACCGTCCAGTTTTCCCAGAAATGTCTTGCGCTTGTTGCCGCTATCATCAAGAAACGGCTGATAGGTGCGGACTTTAACAAGCCTGCCGACAAACCGGTCGTAATCAGCCTGCTTTTTGAGCGGACGATCAAGCCCCGGAGATGAGACCTCCAGAGTATAATTACAGGCAATAACATCTTCCACATCAAGAATCATTGACAGTTCCCGGCTAAGTCCGGCGCAATCGTCAAGCATTACGCCGCCTTCCTTGTCAATAAACAGCCGCAGGACCGCATCCGGTCCGACTCTGCCAAACTCGATATCTACAAGCTCAAGGCCCATCGAATCAAGTATCGGCTGAGCAATCGCAGTGACAACGGTGACGGTATCTTCTTTTTGATTGGCCATACGTATCCCGTTTTAGACAAAAAAAAGTGAGCCTTGCGAGCTCACTTACTGAGTGAACATAAATTGTGTTTCTACCTACCATGCTGACATGAGGAATGCAAGTATATTTTTGATCCAAACTGTTATTTTATGCAGACCCGCCGCACTTCATGAATATCGGTCACCCCCTGGAGGACCTTGAGAATGCCGTCCTGTTTCAGGGTAGTCATACCGTCACTGGCGGCCTGGTTCCTGACAAGATCAGTATCGGAACGGCGCTTGATAAGCCCCTTCAAGGCATCGGTACATTCCAGCACTTCATGGATACCCAGGCGGCCGCGGTATCCGGAATGGCCGCAACGATCACAGCCGACCGCATGAAACATGACGACATCAGCAATCCCCAATCCCGTGTTGGCAAAATCATCTCTTCCGTATTCATCAACCATTTCATTGTACTCAGCTTCTGAAGGTTGATAGCTTTCCTTGCAATCCTTGCAGAGTCGTCGCGCAAGCCGTTGCGCAAGAATACAGACCAGAGAATCAGAGAAGCTGTAGGGATCAAGGCCCATTTCGAGCAGGCGCGTTACCGTTTCAGGCGCTGAATTTGTGTGCAGGGTCGAGAAAACCAGATGTCCGGTCAGTGAGGCTTCAACCGCCGTACTGGCGGTTTCCTCGTCGCGCATCTCGCCAACCATGATGACATCCGGATCGAGGCGGAGAAAGGAACGGAGCGCAGCCGCAAAGGTAAACCCGATACGGGGATTAATTTGCACCTGACGAAGACCGGGTTGGGTAATTTCGACCGGGTCCTCTGCCGTCCAGATTTTTCGGTTGGTCTGGTTTATCTGGGCAAGACCGGAATGGAGGGTCGTAGTTTTACCTGAACCGGTCGGGCCAACAACCAGAATCAGCCCATGCGGGCGCGACAACGACTCCTTGAAAACCCGCAGGTTTCGCTCCGTCAGACCGAGATCGTTGAACCCGAGCGGGTCACCACTGGCAAGAACACGGATAACGACATCCTCCAGTCCACCCACGGTCGGCATGGTTGCCACACGAAGTTCAATATCAAGCGGACCGAATTTTTTGAACTCTATTTTCCCGTCCTGCGGCTTTCGGCGCTCGGCAATATCCAGATCACCCATTATTTTTATACGTGACGGAAGCGCGAATTTATATTTGTAGGGAATTCTTTGATAAATCGAGCATTGGCCATCCACCCTGGTGCGGACAATGACATCTTTTTTCCCCGGATACGGTTCAATATGAATATCCGATGCTTTGTTCATGTAGGCATCGTAAATGATCTTATTGACCAGTTTGACGATAACGCTGTCTTTTTCAGTAACTTTCTTGGTTTCTTCCTCAACTTCCGGCTCATCACCGGCAGATGTTTTGCTGAGCAGATCCACGATACTGTCGGGAACAAGGTCAAGGTTAACTTCGTCGTGAGCCGACGTCGTACTGACCGTATCAATATTATAGAGCCGCTTCAGAGATTTGGAGATGCTCGTCTCGGTAGCAATGGCGGAAATTATTTTCAGCCGGATACTGTCTTCAAGCTCACGAATGTCATGTGACTTGAGCGGCTGTGCCATTGCCAGTGTCAGCGTATTGCCTATTTTTGAAATAGGAGCGATGCGCTGTTTCTGGGCATAGACAGCACTGATATATCGGGAAAGCGAAACATCCAGATCAACGGAATTTATCTGGACGTACGGCATATCATACTGGCTGGCAATCGCCTTAGAGAGGATCTCTTCGTCAACGTAATTCAGCTTCAGCAGCGCTTTTTCCAACGTAATATTGTTTTGCTTACCCACTTCACGGGCATGGGAGATTTTCTGCTGGTCAAGAAGTCCGCCCGCCACCAGAATATCCGTCAGTTTGCGCCGTTTATTCTTCTGATCAAGCACGGAACTAAGATCGCTTTCCTTTATAAAACCCAACTTGCAGAGCAGTTGTCCGACCGGTTGATCCGGGAAAACTTTTTGCAGATCAAGTGCTTCAATCAGCTGTTCCTGAGTGATCAGCTTTTGATCAACGAGCAGTTCGCCAACTTTTTTCACATTCATACCGCATGCTCCCGTACAATAAAAAACGCTCGCCCTTTTCAAAGGTACGAGCGTTATAGCAGATTAGTGAGTAAAGTGAAACGGCTTTCACTTTGTGGCGAGACTGAATCCATTTTCCGTAAACAGATCCCGGATAATCCGGTCCATGGCGCGATCCGTGAGAAAAATCCCCCCGCCGGGCAACAGTGAATCATCCAGTTTAAAACCGGACATCTGCAATGAGTAGCCGGCCGAACTGTCCTGAATTAAATTATGCTGCGCAAAAGCACCCTTGATTTTCATACGGGAAATGAGTTTTTCAGATATCTTGTGGAAATCATCCTGAGCTTCCAGAATGACAACGTTGTATCCCTTGGTTTCAAGAATTCTGAACAGGGTATAATTAACCGGATCGCCGTCAAAACTGGTAACGACATAACGCTGTCCGCCCCGTTCGAAATAACGTTCTGCCTTGACCGCCAGGGAAATACCGTTATTGTCAGCCGCAAAAACATCCACACGACGATCACGAACCGGTGTCACGGAAAATGCCGAAAGAATAGAATCAATCGTTTCCGGCTGATTTTTCGCTGAGACGGAGTGGATCGTACGAGAATCACGTTGAGCAAACGGCTTGAGTGATGCAAACGGCTCATATAGGGAGAAGCCCTCTTTTTTGAGGAATTCGCCAAGTGAAGGCGGCAGTGATGTCCGCCCGCTGTTTACCAGAACAACATCCTGCTTGATAAGACTTTCAGCCGTTTTTTCGACTTTGAAATCAGCTTGAACCGTAAGCTTCGGATCTGCGCCGAATTCCATGGTAAAATTATCCTCCACGGAGTAAAAACCGGCGTTTTCGAGCAGTGCCGCCATAAAATGCCTGTTTCCAGACGGACTCTCCGAGACGATGCGAACCGAAGCATCTTTATCTTCAATCAGTGATTTTACGAGCGGCGGAATAGTGCCGTTTTGATCAACCACAATGCGACCGCCGTCCATTCTGGCGAAAGTGGGGTAGCGTTCGGGATCGAGGGTTAACGAAAATGTTTGCGTTTGAAGTGCCAGCGGTTTTTGCTGCTCTTTTTTTGATGGAACGATACTGTTCCAGACATCATGAGCCTTGGTGACAACTTCCTGCTCAGAGAGCGGGGCAACCGGAGACTCCAGCTTGAATGACTGTCCGGGAGTAGCGCTGTCATTGCCTGGCCGGGCAGCCTGAATCAGTTTGAGCGAACCGTCAGAGCGACGATGAACCGGAGGAATGGTAATTTTTTGACCGACCTTGAGGCGTTTAATGTCGTAAATGTTATTTTCGCGCCGTATTTCTTCAATAAACGATTCAGCCTCGTCATTGTTCAGGCCATAATCCCGCATCAGTATTTTAAAGAGGTGATCACCCTGTTTTACCGTGTAAGTTCCCCCTTTGGCTGGGGTAGATACAGATTTATGAACCACGGTACGGCGGGCGGGCTTTTCTTTGGCTGACTGGGTTTTAGCAGCGCTTTTGGCACCGGACAGCGTCTGCGGATCCAGCTCGAATCGTGGATCCATGGTTGCGCGGGCAGCAGATACGCAAAGCATTGAACTCAAGCAGACGGTAGTGACAAAAAACAGCGGTTTTTTTACTAGGAAGGGCATTTTGTCTCCGTACAGGCAAAATTACTCTGACAGTCAGTTACCTAATCGGGAACGTATATATCACACCACGAGAAAATGCAAATTAGTTAACCGATACAACAAAGGCTTTCACAGCTCCGTTTTTCCGGTATATCTTTACTTCAGCCCTATCCTTGACCCTGCCGTTCTCAACATGCACACCGGCCTTCACGCTGCTTGAAGTCCGCTGATATTCTGAAGAGCCGGTATATTCCTGCAAAACAGATTTAATATATGACTCTGAGAACGGTGCACCTTTGACCGCGATAACCTGCAGAGCCTGTATGCGACCGGAGGCACTGAACAGCCTGAACTCGGCATTTTTCCCGACATAACGTTCCCAGCCCGGATTTTTTGCCGCATATGAAGAATCGTGACCCTCTTTCGGAACAAATGCCGGCAATGATGACACAGCCGCCGCCGGCGCAACAACTGCCACAACCGGCTTGGGAGCAGGAGCAGCGGGTGGAGGTGACGGTACTGCCGGAGTCTGTTTTGTTCCGGAAGCCGGCATGAAGCGTTGTTGCAGAGATGTCAGCAACCGGGGCTTTTGTGTGAACAGAAACCATCCCCCGGCGGCACAGACAACACAAACCAGGACAAGTACGACACTACGCCGAAAAAATGGCGACTCCGACCGGTAGTTTTCCTCAAATGCCAGCAGCAGGTCTTCTGGAATATGCTCTTCATCCGGGGAAGCGGTATGATTAATTCGAAATTCAGCCGCTGCCGGGGGGACTGAGACGGTCACCGGGGGCACCGGCGCATGAACTGCGTGCGGTTGTGTGACCGATGCAGCAACGCTCTGGTCTTCCTGAATCCCTGAGAGTGAAGCTGCCGGCTTTTTCGCTGTTTTTCTGACTGTAGAGGACTTGACTGGTACAGCGTTTTCGGAAGCGGCAGGAAGCGGCGGTTTTTCGACGATCGGTACGGGTTTCGGCACATCGACCGGCGCACCATCCGGCTCGGGAGCGGCAGAAGAACCAGGAACAAGAGTCTCACTGTGACGGGCTTTATCCACCTCCAAAACAAGCAGTTCAGCCAGGTCATCGTTGATCGCTTGGGCTCTATCAGACTCAGCAGTTCCGGAAGAAAGTTCCGGATCACGGGGAACTTCCGTTTGTGGAACGACTGGATTTTCGTCCAACACAGCGCCTGGGGTCAATAAAGCCGGCGGGGGTTCGTCACCGACAAGAAAACCGGACGTTTCAAGATCCGAAATAAAATCATCCACCAGCCGGTCGGCATCTTCACGGGATTCCTCCGGAACCGAAACCGATGTCCGGACTGAAGCGGGTGCCGATTTGGGAGGGATATAGACCTTTTCCCAATTATCTCCAAGCAGTGTTTTGAGGGTATTTCTTATTTCACCGGTAAGTGCATCATCCGTCTGGTTCAAATCGATAAGATGTTCAAACAGGCCATTGATTGCCCGTGCCTTGCCATTGCCCGAATGCAGAAGTATAAATCTCGGAGAGCTCGCACCAAGCAGCATTTGAATATGCCGGGCAACACTCTCGCCGGTAACTCCGCCAATCTGGTCCTGAATACAGACAGTTGCAGGACGTTTTTCAAAGACATCCTTCAAGCCATGATCAAAATCATTAACAACATCGATTATGACCTTGAGTTCGGGCTGTAACACGCTTTTAACGTGTTCAGTCTTCGGGCTGTCTGATATGAAAAGCAGATTGAGCATGAATAGCCTTTAAATAAAGTGACTGTTTTTGTACACGGACTACCTGTAATTGTCAACTGCAATGGCGGCCAGATTCAGCTGTAATGCGTATCTGAAGAAACTTTTACATAAAAGCTCTTTTAATAATATCCGCCTGCTGTTCGGCATGAAGATGGTGAGATCCGACCGCAGGACAGGAATCGGCTGGACGGCCGATATATTCTACAGAAGCTGGCAACGCTCTGAAGTGCCGCTCAATGTGATGCCAGGCCCCCATATTTTCCGGTTCTTCCTGCACCCAATTCAATCGAGTGCCCTCACCGCATGCAGCAACAACCGCCGCCACAGTAGCACTGTCAAAGGGATAAAACTGTTCGATCCGAACAATGACCGTATCGTTTCTGTCAAGCCGGGTACGCTCTGCTTCAAGTTCGTAATAAATCTTGCCGCTGCAAAAGAGAACCTGCCGGGCGCTGGACAGTTCACCGGGAGGAACAATACACGTATTAAATGTGCCCCTACTGCAGTCGGCAACGGTCGACGTGCAACCCGGATGACGCAACAGACTTTTCGGAGTGAACACCACCAAAGGTTTTCGAAACGGCTGCAGCATCTGGCGCCTGAGAAGATGAAACATCTGAGCCGGCGTTGTAGGACAGGTTACGACCATGTTGTCAGAGGCACACAGCTGCAAAAACCGCTCGATCCGGGCGCTTGAGTGTTCTGCTCCCTGCCCCTCATAGCCATGGGGAAGCAGCAGAACAATCCCGCTGGCCCGATTCCACTTGGTTTCGCCACTGGCAATGAACTGATCGATGATCACCTGGGCGCCATTGGCAAAATCACCAAACTGGGCTTCCCAGAGCGTCAGGGTATGCGGTGTTTCCAACGAATAGCCATAGTCAAAACCAAGCACGCCGAACTCGGAAAGCAGGCTGTTGCAGGCCTGAAACAGAGCGCCATCACGAACAACTGTCGTAAGCGGCGTATAGCTGCGCTCACTGTTACCGTCAATCAGAACGCAATGGCGGTGATTAAAGGTGCCTCGCTGGGAATCCTGACCGGAAATCCGGATGGAATACCCCTGATCAAGCAACGTCGCGTAGGCAAGTGTTTCGGCATTTCCCCAATCGATCCCTTCCCCTTTCAAAACGACCTCACAGCGGCGCTGCAACAGTGCGCCGATTTTTGCGTGCGGCATAAATCCGGCGGGAAGGACCGCCAACCGGCGGGCAATAGTCATCAGCTTTTCAGCAGGCACAGCAGTCTCGACCGCATCGGCTGAGTAATCAGGACTCATACCGCTCCAGCGATCAGAGAATCCTGCCGCATCAATCTCAGGAGCTTTCGTAAAGGAAGCTTCGAGCGCTTCGCTCACACGAACTTCGACCTGTTCCAGCACGTCTGGTGACACGCCATTCTCTTCAGCAAGAACAGCAGCGTAGATGCGGTTTACCGCCGGGCGGACCGCAATCTGCTGATACATTTTAGGTTGGGTAAAGGCCGGCTCATCCCCTTCGTTATGACCATGCCTGCGGTAACAGATCAGCTCTATCACGACATCACGGCGATACTGACGGCGATACGCCATGGCAAGGTCTACAACATGCAGCGCCGCTTCAGGAGCTTCACCCTGTACATGAAAAATCGGGCAAGAGAGCATTTTTGCCACATCAGTAGCATACCTGGTGGAACGGGCATCTCGCGGGAGCGTCGTGAAGCCGATCTGATTGTTCAGCACGATGTGAATCGTCCCGCCGGTACCATAACCTTCCAGCTGCGACATATTCAGAACTTCCATGATGCTCCCCTGCCCTGCGAAAGCGGCGTCACCATGAATCAGTACCGGCAGTACACGTTCCGAACCTTCATCACCATAGCTGTCCTGCCGGGCGCGGCACTTCCCCTCAACGACCGCATTTACCGCTTCAAGGTGACTCGGATTTGCGGCAATCGTCACATGCACCCGATGTCCGTCAAGGTCAACGTCGCACGAATGACCCTTGTGGTACTTCACATCACCGTCACCAAGAAATCCTGGCAAACCGTTTTCCAGAAACTCTGCAAAAAGTGTTTCGTACGGCTTGCGCAGAATGTGAGCCAGCACATTCAGCCTGCCGCGATGCGCCATGCCCATCACCACATCACTGACTCCGGTCTTCGGACAATCAACAACAATCCTGTCCAGAACCGGAATAAGAATCTCGCCACCTTCCAGCGAAAAGCGTTTTTGACCGACAAACCGCCGGTGAAGGAACAGCTCAAACAAGGCTGCCTGGTGAAGTTTTTCCAGTATATGCAACTTTTCATCTGGAGAAAAAACGGGGCGGTTCCGGGACGGCTCCATGCGATCAATCAGCCACTGACGCTCGTCAGGATCCTGGATATGCATGAATTCAATGCCGATTTCCCGGCAGTATGTTTCACGCATGGTCTCCAGAATTTCACGCAAGGTCGCACGCGGCTTCAGAAAGCGGCGACAGGCAAATGACGAATCGAGATCGTTTTCGTCGAGCCCGAAGGGTGAGAGTTCGAGCAGGGGATGAAAGAGCTGACAGGGGGAGAGCGGATCGGTACACGCCAGAAGATGGCCAAGCGAGCGATAGCGATAAATGAGGGACTGTACACCCGACAGCTTCAGCGCCGCCTGCTCGTCCCCCGCTCGGACTTG
>Ga0209212_1004365_pt1 | contig 17535 bp, 17 predicted proteins | sample RifGroC2_FD_183996 | JGI IMG/M metagenome (GOLD analysis project Ga0209212, IMG submission 183996) | Groundwater microbial communities from Rifle, Colorado, USA - Groundwater C2 (SPAdes) (version 2) | ecosystem: Environmental > Aquatic > Deep subsurface > Groundwater | place: Rifle, Colorado...
TCTATGTCATTAAGTGACGTTATCGTTCCGGAATAGCTCAATGGTAGAGCATTCGGCTGTTAACCGACAGGCTGTAGGTTCGAGTCCTACTTCCGGAGCCTCAAAAGCCCTTGACTTTCAATAGATTGTCGAGGGCTTTCTTATTTCCCTGTGTAATCCCTGCGTAATTTATAATTTCTCGATCGCAGAAAATAAAAAAGAGGCGGAGCCGTAAAAGCCCCGCCTTTCTTTATCTCTGATATATTTTCGGATTGATCTGAACCGGATATAAAACTGTCGGTGATCCGGCGGATCCGATTTCCCATCGAAACCCGATATCGGTATCGTCGCTCATCGGTCGGTAAAACTTTCCGAACCGGACGCGATCGATCTTTATGTTCGGCGTTTCGACGATACCGCCGCGGCCGTCGAGTACCGACTGACCTTTAACCAACGGAATTATATATTTATTTTGAATTTGCTGGAAGAAACCTGTCCCGGATGCGGGACGCGATATCTTTAACCTCCTGGGCGGCTACCTCATAAAGATCCTGGCCGAGTCCCTTCATCAGATCGCCGGTGCTGTTCGTTTCGGCCTTGATAAAGCTGTCAACGGTCTTTTTAGCGATATCGACCAGATCCTCTTGCGAGATCACGCCGTCTTTTTTCTGCTCCGCGCCCAGGCTCATCATAAAATCCGTGAACGCAGCTTCTGCCGCCTTCCTGACGCCGGCGCGCCCGTCCTGCAATCTCATCGCGATACGCTGATTGTCTATAAGTTTAATTCGCTTTTCGGCCTCTTCGTCGGATCGCGCGAAAAATGTTCTTACTTTCGGCTCGAGCCAGCCCATGAACGCCATGAAAAGAACCGTAAACGCGATCTGAAGCATTTCGCTGACGCTCATGTTTTTCGCGTCGCCCGGGGCCAGGCCGCCGGGACCGAAGGCGAATACCGCGCCCGCGAAAATCATCATTAAAACTACGATCCCTAAAGTTACGCTAAATTTTTTCATTTGAAATACCTTGCCTTTCTTTTTATTTCGATTTTCGAGAAATATAATTTTTATAAGCGTGATAAATCCTGCATAAAATATATACGTCAATCACGGTATATATTAACGTGCAGAATAATATCCAGACGATCATTTGATCGTCGCTTTGATTCTTGCCGGCGAGATCGAGCAGCGTATAGTTAAATCCGAATACATAAGACGGGATGAAATGTATCGGATAAGCAACGACCACGAACATCATCAGCAAAGGAGCAATTATTAATATCACCCCTGACATACCATGCCCTTTATTGTTCATAAATCACCTTTCTAATTAAATATCTTGTCCAGATTAGCCCATACCGCGACGATTGCGGCGATTAAACCGAGCCACGCTACAAAATCCGTGCGAATGCCCAGAACGCTCTTTTCCTTTGTTTCGTGGACGAGCATAAAATCGCCGGCCTTTTTCAGATCTGTTTCGTGAATTCTACATTTTTCAAGCATACCGTCAACGCGAGCAGACAAGGTTTTAGAATTTTCGTTTAACAAAGAGAAATTAATTTTAATGTCAATGAGCGCATCGCTCATGTCTTCCTGTTTTTCCTGTATCTTTTTGAGAAAATTAAATAGTGCTTCAAGATCTTGATTACTCATTGAAATCTGCCCTTTCGCTTGACAAGTAGTCATATTTCATCCTTTATTTAACATTATCACAAACGGATTGGCGCTGCCGTCCTTGAAAGGACAGCCAGGCTTTCCGAAATCTGCATGACAGCATATTTTTTTGACGTTATGCCGCGTTTTTATGTCTGCGATCAATGCAATGACCGCCGCTTCCTGGGCGTCGGTGAATTTGGTCCGGTTCGTGGATCCAGCGACCTCGATGCCGATCGAATTTTTATTGCCGTTCGTTCCGGCGTGCCATGCGACGGCGTCCTCCGGAACGAGCAGATGAACGTCACCGTTGAAGTTGACGAAGTAATGCGCCGAGCTTTTGCCGGTAGCGCGCGGGCTCGTAAACCAGTTCGAAATACTTGAAAGAGCCTTCACGTCGCCGAAGTTATCCGGCACGCCCTGGCTGTGAAGAACGATCTTGTCGATGTCTTTATTGGAGCCGCGCGCGCGGGCATTGCCGGCCAGAATAACGCGATCGCCGAGCGTCGATTTGATTATGAGCTTCGGCGGATCCGCGCCGTCGGTGTTTTCTTTCCCGCAAAATTTACAGATCATTTGACCATCCCCTTTATCCTTTATTTTGAAGTGTTTTAAGAATCGTGAAGTTATAATTCAGCAGATAAAACCGCTTCCAGTCCGGAAAAATGCTCGCCGCGAGCGCTTCGAAAGTGTTAAACCCGCCATACATGCCCCAGTTGCTGATGTGGTAGTAATTCCCGCCGAACATCACGATGCAGACCGCGTGACCCTCATTATCGCGAAAGCATGTCGCAAGGTAGCTTTCAGCCTCCGGAAATTTAATTCTAAAAACCCAGAGCGCAAAAAGCGCGAAATCGTCACAGTCGCCTTTTTTATCGCGCGCGAATACGAGCGGGTGCTTTGCAAAGTCGAGATCACCGTCAGATGCGTAGTAAAAATTGAAAGTCAAATATTCAGCGAGCTTATATAAAAAATCGATGATCCCGTTTGCTTCAGGCAGCGTTTCAAGGACCGCCTTTTCTGACGGCAGCGCCGAATAATTACTTGCGTAATCGAGATAACGGACGAACCGTTTTAGCCAGAGTTTAAGCTGATACATGGGAGCCTCCTTTATTTGCGCTGCAATGATACAGGCGCAGTTGTTGATGCGGTTGTTAAAAAATACATTGGGTCTATAAAAATAGATGTAGCGTCTAGAGCGAAGCCAACATAATAATTTGCATCTACTGCGGTTTGTAATTCGGAATTTGAACCAACAAAATAAGGGACTCCAGCCGTTAGTGATAATGAAGAATTTGTGATTTTAGTATAAGGTTTTAGTATTGTAAAATCACCAGAATTTCCAGATGTTATCGTTTCGTTGGCTATTGCCGAAATGGTCGATATGGTTGAGATTGTCGATATTCCGTTGAAATAAACTATTTTGCCTATACCTTTATTGGCCGAGTCCTCGTTCACAAGTAAAAGGTGTTTATTGTCTATTAAAGCACAAGAATTAAAAGTAACGGAAGACCCACTTGGCGGATTTGTGTAATATTGGGTTCCGAAGGAAACAACGTCTGGCGAAGTAAATTTCGCAATAGCATGAAGGCCCTTCGGCGTGCCGTCTGCAAAGGTAACGTATATTTGATTAGAATCTATTTTTGCACAGGCTTGGTCGCTTACTGCCGACCCAGTATAGGCAACTGGCGTTCCAAATGCTATTGTACTTGGTGCAGTAAACACTCCAATTACGCCATAGCCATAAGTAGTAGATTGATTTTTATACATTGTAAAAACGTGGGTAGAATCTATCGTTGCCGAAGCATGATGAATTGAATGAATCCCGCCAGATGCCAAGTAAACCGGAGTACCAAAGGCGATTGTACTGGGTGCGGTAAACACGCCCACTACGCCGTAGCCTTTGTCCTCCGCGTCGTTTCGATAGGATATAAAAACATGGGTGGAATCGATTGTCGTACAGGAAACATAATCTGTATCAGCGCCATCGGTTACCATATAAACCGGAGTTCCAAAGGCAATTGTATCAGGAGCGGTAAATACACCGATTACGCCATAGCCCTTTGTATTTGAAAGATTATTATATGCTATAAAAACATGAGTAGAATCTAAAGTAGAACAAGAGATTGAATCTGCATCCACGCCACCTGAAACCAAATAAACAGCAGTTCCAAAAGCAATGGTGTTTGGAGCCGTAAACACGCCTACTACACCATAGCCTTTTGTATTTGTTTGGTCACGAAAGGCCACGAAAACATGAGTAGAATCTAACGTGCAACAAGAAATATAACTGGCGTCAACACTTGATTTTAATAAAACCGGCGTTCCGAAAGTTACCAAATTAGTAACCGTATCAACAACACCGATGACTCCGTATCCCTTGCTACCAGCTTCATCTCTATATGCTACAAAAATGTGAGTTGAGTCCAATGCCGTGCATGAGGTATAACCCGTGGCTACGCCACTTGATTGTAAGTATGTAGCCGTATTCGCCGTTGGAATACATCCATTTAAAAACTTTGCCGCTTTCACGCCGCCGCTATTTATAATTTTAACTATATCTCCAACGGTTATATTTTCAGATGCGGTTGCTTCAATTACAATGTTCTGACCTGCGATCTGGTCGGGATTAACCAGACCGCTCTGCGCCATGCAAATATTTGCCGATATTAATATAATCGCTATTGCTAAAAAAATCTTTTTCATTTTATCCCTCCAAAATTATTTATTACTGATTAATATGATTTCATCACTGTCGTTTACTGCACTGATAAATGTAACTCTCGTCTTGCTCGATACATCTTCGGTAGTGAACAACCTTCGTGGCTGCATAATACCATTGCGGTACAACACTACTGCCGAGGTGTCATAGTCGGTATCGAATTCAAAAACATTTGAGCTGACAAAAACCGCAGTGTCTTCGATCGCTGTCGCTAATGGTATGGCCGCGAATTTTGCAAGGTGCGCGTTCGTATCTTCGTTATGCACCGCGACCTCTTCTGAGGTCATAGCCTTAGTCGCGAGCGCCGTGGTATCCGCTATGCCGTGAACATTTGTGGTGACGGCGTTATGGACGAGCACTTCTTCGCTAACCTGAGCTGGTGTCGCCTTCGCAGCCACTTCTGCGGTGGTCGCCGCGTTCACGTCGATCTGCTCAAGCGCAGTCTGGCCGTTATTCGCCAGGCTGTTCATCAGCCGTGAAAACGAGCCGGTAGCGACGTTAAGATCGACGGCGTTTGTGACGCCACCGCCCGCGGCTGCGACCGATGTTAGCATCCAGCCGCCGGCGCCGTCGGTTACTTCGAGGCGATTGGCGACCTGGCCGACGGGACTTATATGTCCATGCGCCGCGACCTCCGCCGTGTGATCTGCCAGGTCGCCGGCCACGGCCGTCACGCTCGACGTATCAGCTTTGTCATCGAGCATGAGATTTATCTCGCCGGTCGTATAAACATCTGCGCTATTGGCTTTCAAAGCCACACTCGCGGTAGTTGCGTAATCGGCCTGTGCCGTCAATATATCCAATTTTAGCGCGACGCTGGCGGTCGTGGCTTTATCGTTTAAAAGAGCGTCGGTTTCCAATTTCGTATAATAGGACGCAATATCAGCCGCGTCGAATTTAAGCAATAATTTGCCGTCGACTTCGCCGGTATCGTAATAATCGCCAAGTTTTAAATCGACCTCGGCCGTGGTATAATAATTGAGGAATTTAAGATCGATCTCGCCGGTGGTGTAAACATCCGCGCTATAAGCCTTCAGAGCGACTTCACCGGTTGTCGCGAAATTATTGTCGACGTATGTTTTATCCGCTTTTAACGCCACCTCGGCGGTCGTAGCATAATCAGCAACGATTCCGTCAATCAGCTCTTTCAGCGCGTTGAAATTTTCGCGGATCAGCGCCGGCGCCGCCGAAAGCAGTTCCGTGTTCGTCGGCCTGGTGCCGTCGAAAGTATAAGCCCACGCGATAAGCGGAACGATTAACGCTAAAGTTAAAACGAAGCATAAAAATATTTTTTTCACTTTATCACCTCTGATTTTTCAGGCCATACCGGATTATAAGGATTGCACGTTGCCGGGAAGTCACGCAGCGCCTGACGATAATTCCGCCAGGCTGTTTTCTGATCGTCCGACATCGCGGAATCCGCGAGCTGCGTCCAGTCCGTTTGTGTCAGGAGCTGGTTGCGTCTGTATCTTATGCCGGTCAGACACTCCGCGCGCGTCGGCGTCGGAAGCATCGTTTCGACGATCTTTAAATTTTCCATGCTCACTTTTCGCGTGTGCTGATTTGAAAGCGCGTCCTGCCATTCTTTTTCCGTAATGGCGATATTCGGCGTCGGTATATTCTTGCCGTGAATCTCGTCGGCGTAAAAGCCGAGAATTTTTCCTGTCTTTTCTTCATAATGTGCGTAGTATTGCATTGTTCACCCCTTAATTTCCGATCGCTATAACGTAGCAGCTTTTTATTGCAGTAGATCTATTAACCAAAACTACCCCGCTTTTGCTCGGAGTATAATATTCTATCGCGGCGCCATAAAAACCGCCGTTATCACCCGATGCCAGAGCGATCGAAAACCAATTATTTGGAAAGGCCAGGGCGAAGGTAAGGCTTTTATTTCCGCTATTCGCGGGGATATCTGTAACTAATCCCCAGTTAATGATCATGCCGTCGGCGAATTTTTTATAGCCGGTCGCGGCTATACTGGATGCCTCGCCGGTGTGCGTTGTATGAGAAGCTGCAGCGAAGGCCGCCGCGTGAAGGCCGTCGACCGTGTCTGCATTTGCGGCGTAAGCTGCGCCGGAGGCCGCCGGAACGGTTCCAGAAACCGCAAACGTTATTGTTTTATTGACTGTGTCCGGCGTTATCGTTATATTCGCGCCATCGAGTAGTTGTACCGAGTCCGTTTTTGACGTCGCAAAAATATGATAAAATAAACCTGCGTTTCTTACGATAAAATCGTAAAATGCGTTCTGATTAACCTCCGCGCCTGACGCCACTCCGTCGAGTTTGGCCTTGTCGGTATTCGACATAAAGCCGTCCGTCGAGGTCGTAGCGTCGTCGTGATCGTGGTTAACGCCCGCGAAATCCGCCGCATGGCTTCCGTCGAGCGTGTCCGCGTTCAGGTTTGTGTTGACCATTCCGTTATTTAACGGGATATTTCCGCTTCCATTACCCGGAGAATATCCCATTATTTTCTGTGCGTCCACGTTTCGGCCTGTTATCAGGCCTTCTAAATTAGTTCGAATATCGCCCGGCCCCAACGCGATATATTGATCGTCCGCCGGTTTATTTGCATCGTAAGCCATTAAAGCACCCCTTTATATTAATATCCCCGTGATATCCAGACTACTTCGCCGCCGACATCGTTTCCGCTCGGATCGTAGATCCTGACGTTGAAATTCGTGATGCTGGGCGTCCCACTTAACGTCGCGCGATCGCCGAGCGTCGTAGCAGAAGGCGCCACAGAAGGAGCCGACCAGTAAGTGTAGTTGTAATTTATGGTCGAGCCTCCGACCGCGACGGTCGTTTTTCCGTTTTTGATGGTGTCCGGAACGTCGATATTTATGGTGAATTGATTGACTTCCGGTGTTTTAGATCTGTCCGTGGTCGTTAAAGTAACCTTAAACTGGCAATATCGGAACGTAGCCGTGATAGATATAAACGGCTGATAGTCCGTCCAGACAACGTTATCATTGCTCAAACGATATTCAAGCAGCGCCGTCGTGCCGAGCGTTAAAAGCGTGCTCGAAACGAAATCAACCGCGATATTTGCCGTTATGCTTTTCCCGACGTCTTTGACCGTCGTTTCGTATGTGCCTGACGTAAAGTAAAATCCGATATCCGCAAAGGTCTGCAACGGATAACTTTGAAATGTGCCGGGAAGGTTCGAGAAACGCCCCTCTTCGGCTTCCAGTTTTAGAACCGACGCGCCGCCGATATCGCTGAACCGTGTCGTCGGCCAATCGCTGAACTTACCGCCCAGGGTTGAGTATTTATACTGCGATCCGCCGAATGCAGTATGCGCCTTCGTGCCGGTCTGAAGCGTTATTTCGTCGAAACTTAATATAACGTTTCGCGGCAGCAGATTAGCGATCGTAACCGACGCCCACGCCGCTTCCTGTGAATACCGGCCCGTCCGGTTGACCGCTTTGATCTGGAACGTCCTTGTCGTTTCTTTATCCGCCGTGAACTGAAACGCCGTTCCGGTGACACCCGTCGCAACGAGCATACCCGAATCGAACGTGCCGCCCTCGCGGATCTCATAACCTACAACATCGACGTCCGCCGATTTCGTCCAGGTCAAAAGAACGCTTTCGCCGTTCTGCATCGCTCTGAATTCAGTTACTTTCGAAGGCTCGAGCGTCGCCGAGTAAACGTAAAACTCTTCATCGCTTTCGAAAAGAGCGTTATTTCTGGCCCTTATTCGTATCGCGTATGAGTTCGACGACGGCGGGGTCCATATCAGCGAGTTTTCTTTTGTCTTCGCGATCAGCGTTGAATTTATCCAGTCGATACCGTATCGCACTTCGTATTCTTTCAGATCGCGGTCCATGTTCGCGTCCCAGGTGATGATCGCTTTCGAGCGGTCCGTCGGATCGGTCGTAACCGCTAAATTTTCCGGCTGATCCGGATTGAGCGACCATAACTGGCTGAACAGCGTCGCGCTAATGCAATAAATCGCCGCTTTTGAAACAGATTTGATCCAGAATTTATATGTCCGTTCCTCCGTGACCGTCGCGTCATAGAAGGTGCCGACCACGTTTCCGTAAACGAGCGTTCCATTTTCCCAGGAAGTCCCCTCGCGGATCTCGTAATGATTAACGTCACGCTCCGAAACGGGATTCCATGTCAACCTGACCGTTGTATGATCGTTTTCCGACTGCGTTCCGGTGAAGCCCGTAACGGTCGACGGCTCGATCGTGTATGCACCCGAGACGTTAAGCGTCGCAGAGTAATAGCCGGCCACGTTCTTCGCCCGGATCATAAAGTTATATGTGCCGCTCGCGCTCATTACATACGCTATGCTTGCCTCTTTAACGATGCCGACAAGCGTTCCGGTGGCCCAATCATAGCCGAGCCGAACTTCATAGCCGCTCACGTCAGCATCCGCGACCGCCGTCCAGGTAACGACCAATCTTGTGCGATCATTCGCGTCCTGGGCGATAACCGCAGCCGTCGGCGCCGCGCTTTCGAATTCGAACTGACCGGCCGCGCCGGCCTCCGTTACCGAGTAATGTCCGCCGAGCGTTACCGCCTTTATCCAGAAGCGATAATACCCGCCCGCGGGCAGCGCATAGGTGAATGAAGTCGCTTTCGTCTGCTGAATTACGGTCCCGTCAGCCCAGGTATCGCCGCGTCTTATTTCGTAGAAAGACAGGTCGATTTCCGTGAGAGCGTTCCAGGACAATAAAACTTGCGTTCTGTTGTACGGATCCACGACGACCGCGAATCCGGTTATGTCGGACGGTTCGACCGTTACGCTCACGCTTGCCGTCGCCGCGGTCGTCGATAAATTGCCCGATCTATCGACCGCATAAACGGTGAATACATGCGTTTTCGTTTCCGTCGCCGTGTATGAAAATGCCGTGTCGGTTAAGTAATTCGATACCTGAACGCCGCTTTCATATACCAGATAGCCGCGCAGATCGACGTTCGTTACGCCGGTCCATGCCAGCGCTATTTTGCGCTTGTCGTTCGGATCCTGAACGGCGGTTAAGGCCGTAACGTCGCTCGGCGGAAGATCCTTGCCGGTTACATAGCACGATGCCGATATAATGCCGGGTGAAAGAATATTCAGTTCGTTCAACGTGCATATTTTTACAACGTATGTCTCGAGCGCTTTCACGCCCATGATCGTTATAGATGTCTGGTCCGTCTCGCCCCACTTGAGCCAGTTAACATTATCGCGGGTATAAAATACATGAAAACTTTTCGCCTCTCTGTTGCGCGGAACGTTCCATGACACATATAAAACCGACATAGCCGTACCGTCGCGCTGCGCGTAAGTTTCCTGGCCGACCCGCAGATCGTAAGCGTCGATATATGGAGTCAGCGCGCTGTAACTGGTAGTCGGAACGTCGGTCGCTTCGGTATAAACTGCCTCGACATATTCGAGCGCCGTAATGCGCCTGGTTAAATCGCTCGCGCGCGTGATGTTGGCTACTCTGAAAGGTTTTGCTTCTACATCGATCTCGCCCAGGGTATAAACGTCGTGCTTCGCCGGTTCGGTCGCGAAATCGGTCGTTGTAGTCACCGTCGCGGTCGTGGTCTCGACGCCGAACTGGACAAGATTTTTCTGAACGATGGCGTCCGTGGCGCTCAATCTTACCAGGATCGAATAATCGGTTAAAGCCGCAAAAGTTATTGAACGATCCAAAGTTAAAATCCTGCCGACCACCGATATGATACGGCCGCCGTAGCCCCACTGTGGAACGTCATGCTGGACGAGAATAACATCGCCGACCTGGCACGCGATCGCATCGGCGCCGGCCTCGAATGAAACCGTTCTGGTCAAATACTTATTGAGCCGGAGCCTGTACGCCGCTTCTTTATATGCCTGGTCGAAATCCGTTATTCCGTCGAATGTGATCTGCGTCGGATGTTTTACCGTGGTCGACGTGTCGTATGTATCGCCGTAAACGGTTATAACGTCGCGCTCATAGTTTTTATCTTTATTATTGAAGGTGATTTCAAGCGAGTTCGCGCGGTCCTTCATCGGTAAAAATTCTTCGCGGAACGTGTCTTTTATGATGTTTCCGACGGTGAAAAGCTGAACCGGATCGGCCGCGCTGTCGCAGATCGCGCCGAAGCGCGTTCCTCTTAAAATAACCTTGCCGCGTCCGCAGTTTTCGAGTTCGCGCAGAGCGGTCCAGAGGTCCGTGGCTTTTTCCAGAAAGTAATTTACCTTCAGGCTCTTTGTGTCGCAGAAATCGCCCCAGTCTTTGAAATCCTGATAAATCAGTTTTTCTTTTGCGGCGCCGCGCACGATATATTGATATGCGGCCGCGTTGACGTTATATAAATATTTCGCGCGATGAATGAGATCGTAAGCCGCCCATGCCGGATTATCCGCGTCCTGCGTTTCATAGGCCAGCGTCGTCGAATTCCAAACGTAAACCGTCGAGCGCGTAGCCAGACAGGTGATGTTCGGCATTGAGCCGGAGAGTTGACCCGTCGCGAGTATCTTCATGCCGATGAGCGCTTTGCACGGGCGGACGAAATCGTCGTAAATTATCGATGAAAGATTCGTCCAGAAAACGCGAGTAACGTCGCGCGTGGTCGTGCCGCTTTTGGCCGTGCATCTGACGCGGACATCGTACTGATCGGTATCGACATTATCGACATTATCAACGCGGAAAACGCGCCTTATCGCCGACGTGCTGGCCGCGCCGATGGCTTTGCTCGTCTGAGCGCCGATCGTGATCGTAAACACATAGCCCGTGCCGCAGTATTGCGTTTCGGTAATATCGAAAGCTATATAGCCGTTCGTGTACCTGGTGCCGAGAACCGCGTCGGCCTTTGCGCCCGAAACGGATCCAACGACCGAGAATTTTTTAGCATAGCTTCCAGGCTGGCCCCAGTTGCCGCTTGTATTTTGTGATTCCGTGCATGTTATCGTCCATACCTCGGCGGCGGCGCTGATGCCGAGCGAAATATTGTATATCGGACCCGTGCCGGTATAAGCGACGCCCTGCTGAGTCATGGCCGTTATAAAGACGCCCGCGTCCCAGAAATTCGTCCATACTTCGTCAGCGGCCTTTTTATATTCAGCCTCCACGGTAACGCTTGCCGCCACTGTGGCGCCGTCATCGTTCACATGATAAAGCCCGCCCGGCATACTCAATTCAATTTCAAGGCCGTTGGCCGAATTGCCGTCGGTCTGATGCTCGACCCAATCCGCGGCGAGCTCGAGTTCGTAAGATAACGGCTGATCGGCGTAAGTGTCCAGAAAATTCAAGACCTTACCGCGATCGAAGCCTTCCTGATTGTTCGTTCCGAGCCTTACTTCATATAGAGGTTCCTGATAATTTTCAATCGGGTTGTCATTGATTTTAATTTCCGTGATGCTGTCGATCGGGCCGTCGCCGACGCATAAGACAAGGTTTAAATACTGCTTTTCGCCGTCCGAGCTGATGTGTTGTGATAATACGGTCATTGTCGGTCTGACGGTGCCGTAAATGATGCCGACGGCATGGCCCTGCCCCTGCAAAAGATAGCCGGGGTTCCACGAATAAGTTACGCTCTGCTGTTCGATATCTAATTCGGGTTTCGGCGTCATTCTCGATACGAGCATACCGCCTACCCACATTACGGCCATGGCGGCGAGATAACCCGCCCAGCTCCATGACCCCATAGCCAGAGCGCCGGAACCCATGAAAGCGCCGCCCGATACGACGGACCCGACGCCCATGGCAACAACCGAAAGCGCGATACCGGCGATCAGCGCGAGCGTGTTTTTGCCGCCGCCCTCGCCGCCCCGAATCGTCGGAGCCATAGCGATATACGAGCCGGCCGCGACCGGAAGGCCCATATTGTCAACGACATGGCCGTTCATGCTCAATATAATTTCGTTGCCGCTGTCCTGAAATCCTTCGTTTCTGGCGTAATCGCCTACCGTGGCGCCGGGGATATATTCAATCTGCTTTATTTCGCGATCCGAATGATTGAACGGATTGCTGATCTTTATAAAAGTGACTTTATGGTTCTGGTTTTTGTTCATTTTGTAAAGCCTCCGGCCCTGGTATATAATATCCCTCGATTATTCTCCGCCAGGCCGGTGAGTCAACGCGATCGATATTCACGCCGATTTTAAGCCTGGTGTGTATGAACCGTCCTCCGCCGATGTAAACGCCCACGTGATTGCATAAAGTTCCGGTATTGAAACGAATCACGACGAGCGCCGGAACCGGAATCTCTTCCATTTCGTCAATGTGTTTCCAGAACGGCCGATTGATGTTAATTTCCGAATTAATGACGCTCGATTCCGTGCAGCCGATTTTATAATCCGGAAGGCTCACGCCGTGTCTCCGGAAGACCTCGAGCGCGAGCCCCCAGCAATCGAAACCCGTCTTTTTGTCGCGCCCGCCGTCGACGAACGGAACGCCTATGAGATCGTTTGAATCAAACATATAAACCGCCTGGTATTGAAGGCTCGCCGCCATAGCGGGCCGAATTAGCGCGATCGCGGCATTGCAAAAGCGTTTTCTGGCATGTAGCATGATCCAGCTTTTCAGCCGCACTCACGCCGCATTCTATACTGCCGTATTCGAACGGGCAGAAGTTTTTCAGCATTCGTTTTTCGGGCCGTCTGGCCATGAGCGGATAGCCCGCGCCGAGCGAGAAAGTAACCCATTGAGCGTCGGCGCTGCTGTCCGTTATTTCAAAACTTTCCTCGAGCTCGGCCGTGGTCGAAGCGAGGTTTTTCGAATGCACCACAAAAAGCGTGACCGTCGCGCCCACGCCGCCGTTACCCTGCTCGAGATAGTATTGAATTATCCTGGTCACGTTCGAAACTCTTATCGTAACGGACGGCAATTCGCCTTTTCCGTCCTCGCTCACGTCGTCCAGGTCGAAAGGAAATGCGGACCATGTATTACCGCGCCAGGTTATATCGTCGGTGTTACGAACGAGCCTCAGCGTGGTCGCCGGAGTCGTTAAAACGATCTCGAGTAAAACTAAAAATACGCCGTCGGTCGATATCGAATTTTTTTCGACGATAGCCGCAGCCGAAAGGCTCAACATGGCCGCTCACTCCCTTTCTTATACTTCCCTTAAACCCACTGAAACGCTGTAATAGTTATAGTCAACCAGCTCGACGGTCGGCGGGCCGATAAACCGGCATTCGATCGTCGTGCTCGTGATTGGATGCGTCCAGTTAAAGGCCAGCGCCCCGCCGGCGGTCGTTGTGTTGTAAAACGTTTCGAGTGACGTGAAATCCGTCGCGGTCATGCGCGACCATTTAAGCGAATAGCCGGTGCGCCGCCTCGTAAAGCGCGCGCGCGTCTGTTCCACGCCGTTTTCGAATTGCGATCTTATTATGGCGTCTTCGAGAAGCGTTTCGAGCGGATACCGCGGCGCCGCGATCGTGGGAAAATTCGTTGACATCGTTTTTTACCCCCTTGCCCCTGCCATTGCAGTTCTCAATCCGCCGATATTTTTAGTGTATGCGTCCATGAAAACGCTCACGATATAACGCTGACCGTCAAACTTCGATTCCTGACGAACCTCAGCCTTAACGCCCGTGTTGTTGACTACGTTTATAACTACCGGCGATGATCCGCCGCCTAAAGCATGATTCGGAACGATAGAACCGTTAGCGGACGGCACGAATAACTCGGGCCCGCGCTCGCCGACGATATACGGAGTGTTGCTGTAAACGGGACCGCCTTCGGCCTTGAATAATCCGCTAATCAATGAGAATAAACCGCCGCCGGAATCGTTTGAGCTTCCGCCGCCGAGCATGCCAGAGATGATTTTTTGAGTAAACGCATTCGCGAGAGCGTTCGAAATGGCCCGCGCCACGCCCTTCAGAAACGAATTAATATAATCGCCCAAACTTTTTAATTCGCCGGTCATGGCGTCGAAAAAGAAATCTTCAAAGGCGCTTTGCATTGACATAGCCGTTCGCCTTCCGACTTCTTCCATGTTTTCAGCCCAGGTGCCGAAAGATTTTGAAGTTTCCTCGAGGCCTTTAAAAAAGCCGCCGCCCGCCGTAGTTGACGGAATCGCGTCTTTAATATCCGCTAACTCCCTTAATATTTTTATCCGTTCTTCAGCGTTTAACTTTTCGTCATTGAGCTGTTGTGTAAGGGATTCGCGCCGGCTTAACATTTCAGCGCGATTTATCTGGTCTATTTCTTCCTGCGTTTTCCAGCCTAAATCGATTTGTAATTGATTGCTTTCGATAAGCATTTCGAAATTTCGGGCGTCCGCATCGCGCTTCTTTTCGTCGCGTTCTTTCTCGAGTAATGTCACCTGGCCGTTGTACCATTTGTCCAGCTCGAGCTGATCCGAAGCGTCTTGAAGGCGTTCGTCACGCTCTTTCGCCAGTTTTTCGACTTCAATCTGATATTCAGCGTCAGCCAGAGCCTTTTTATCGCCGAGCAGTTTCGCGGATATGATCGCGTTTTCGTTTTCGATTTCGCGGAAATTATCTTCGAACGATATAAACTCATCGTCACCCGCGCCGCTGCCGCCTCTGGATCTGCCGCCGCCACCGCCGGATGCGCCGGAGCCTTTATAACCGCCGACGCCCGCGCCGGACGCTGCCAGATCATTTTTCCCTTTAAGTTCGTCGGATCTTTTAGTGACGATGCTTCGCGTTTTTTCGAACCGGTTCTGTTCCGCTTTGAAATCAACGGGCGGGACGTAACCGGCATTTATGTTGACTCCCGGCATTACGCCAGCTTTTATTTTTTGAGTTCCGCCAATAACGACCGTGCCGTCAGAGCGGGTTGCCACATCGCCGGAGCCTTTGGCCCAATCCGATTTAGGCTGAAACATATCGGAAAGGCCGGCCATCGATTTTCCGATTTCGTCTATAATTCCTAAATAAGAAAGAATCGTGTCAACGACAGACTGCATTTTATCGCCGGCCATCTTAATTATCTGGTCCATTATTTCGCGGATCGTATTATAAACGCCTTTGAAAACATCAAAAACGGCCTTGCCAAGAGGACTTAACGACGAACGAGTATCGCCGACGCATTCATCCCAGCCGCTCTGAATAAAATCCCAGGCCGCTCTTAAAATTTCATATATGAAATCAACGGTGCCGGTAAACGACTCATTAACGGCGTCGTAAATAGCCTTGCCGGTTTCAACGAATGCGGAAGCTAAATCTGTTGCTGATTTTTCGAGTTCTTTCCAGCCTTCGTTCGCGACAACTAAAATAGCGTTACCCAAAGATAGAAACGTTTCAGTCGCAGCAACCAGAACATCATTTAAAAGAATAAACGCCCCGACAACGGCCGGATTCGAAATTGCCCTGGCGAATAATTCGAAGGCTAACATTACCGTGTCGCCGAACATCGCGAATGCGGGCGTCCAGGACTTGAATATTTGTTCAATGACGCCGAAAGCGGTCTTTATTTTTTCCTGCCATTCCATAGGGACCATTTCGTCGAATACTTTTGCGAGCCCGCCTTCGCGGATTGTTCGCGCCAGGCCGGCCGTTATATCGCCGATACCCTTCAGGCCTTCTTTCGCTATTTCGAATATGGGTTTTCCGACCTCGCCCAGGATCGTCGCGGTCTGATCTTTGACATTCGAAAACAACTGTTCATAAGTGCCCTGCTGTGTTTCCATAGCGCCTTTGAACTTTTCGTTCATGCCCTTGATCAGCGTGTCAACGACTTCGTTAACGTTTTTACCGGATTTCTGAATTTCCTCTATCGACATTCCATAAGCGTCTTGAAGTATTTTGGTAGCGCCCACGCCGCGGCGGTCGAGTTCCTTCAGATTCTGTGCGTCGATCTTGCCGGCGCCGCGCATCTGAGAGATCGACATCACGATATTTGATATCTCGCCGCCGCTCAATCCGGCGTTCGCCGCTGCGTTGCCGACGGCCTCGAGGGCCGGCAGTATGTCTTTTGCCGCCCAGCCGAGGCCAAGCATCATTTTAGAAGCCTGTTGAAGCTCCGGAAAGTCGAAAGGCGTAGATTCTGCGAAGGCCTGTAATTGATTTATAAAAACAGCCGCGGCATCTTTGCTCCCGAGCATATTTTCGAACGATTTCCGCGCGGTTTCCATCGTTGCGTTAAAATCAATAAAGGCTGATTTTGCATTGTTTAACCCGGCGCCGAACGCATACATTGCCGCCTGCGCGCCTATGAAACCCATTGCCGAACTCGCGGCGGAGGCTAAACCGCTCGAAAGCGACGAAAGCCCTTTGCCGGCATTATTAACGGAAGACAAAGAGTCGCGTACCTGATTTAACGCGGCAGAAGCGTTATCTATCGCCTGTATTTGTATCTGGATGTTGTTCATTTGGTTTCGCCTCCCTGGCTTTCGTTATTACCGCCCATTCGACGGCCTGAAGCGCTTTAAGTTTTTCGTGATCGATCTCGATTTCGAGAATTTCGGCTATTTTAAAAACGGTATTGTAGTCCAGTCCCATGACATCGCCCATCGCGCTTATTTTCCATTGCGTAGTTGAGGCCCGCAGAAGCTCGTAAACGTCTAAATTTTCTTTATCGAGCGTCGGCGGGTTATGTTCGCATCCTTCGCAGGGCGCTTTTTCATTTGTCCGGGTAAATGATAACCGGCATTGCACGCAATATGCGGCCCGCTTTGAATCGGTTTCCATTACCCAGACTTTGGTTAGTTTTTTATTGATTCGGGGCCGCGATATGCGCGGGTATAAGTGTCCGTGGCGAGTTTGACGAGTGCAGAATATTCCATGTCGTCGGCGCCGTTCAGCTCGGAATATACATGATCGATGATCCAGTCGACGAGTTCGGCGTTTTTATCCGAGCCGCCGCCGTTTAATGCCGGATCGAGTTCAGCCGCGCGTAATTCTTTTATCTGCTTTCTGGTCATGGATTTTACTTCGGGAATAGTGTTGTTATTCGCCATTTTTTTTAGATCTCCTTATAAAATTTAAGGCCCGAATTTCTCCGGGCCTGTAATTCACTTCTTATTTAATTTTTATCTGTGGTTTAATAGTCGATGGTCGTGTTTTTCAGCGTGACCACTACGGCGGAGGCGTCTGCATCGTTGGTGTAGAAGCCGCGCCATGCGAGATTGACCATTGCGCCGACGGGACCGGTTACGACAGGGTCCGTCACTTCGTACTGGATTTCGGGGAACTCGAACGATAACGAGGTCACTGTATCTTTGGTGTAGATGACTTCGAGCGAGCTTTCCGTCGCGTTGATGCCCTTGTTCAGCAGCGTGGCGTCGGTGAAG
>Ga0209212_1004366_pt1 | contig 17528 bp, 9 predicted proteins | sample RifGroC2_FD_183996 | JGI IMG/M metagenome (GOLD analysis project Ga0209212, IMG submission 183996) | Groundwater microbial communities from Rifle, Colorado, USA - Groundwater C2 (SPAdes) (version 2) | ecosystem: Environmental > Aquatic > Deep subsurface > Groundwater | place: Rifle, Colorado...
AAGGTTCACGCGGGAAATCGGCGCCATGAGCACGAAACAGCGGACAAAATGCAGCAAACTGAAACCATCGTGTATAAAGCTCTTTAAATCCCTCGTCTTCCTGACCTTTTTCAAACACTCCGTTGGCAAACCACCATCCTGGTTGATGTTGGATAAAGTAACCGGCTATATCCGTTGTCCAATAGGGAACTCCTGTCATACAGAAATTAAGTCCGGCAGGAATCTGCATCCGGAATTCTTCCCAGTTTGCAGAAACATCACCAGTCCAATAACTTGCGCCATACCTTTGCATCCCGGCAAACGATGATCGGGTAAGAATATAAACTCGTTTACTAGATTGTGATGAAAGCTGACCTTCATATAATCCTTTTGTATGCATCAAAGCATAAGCATTTATATAACGACCGCTGCCCAACATTTTCTTTTGCGTTCTGGTATTTGCTTCAATCAACCTGGCATTCGATAATTTAAAAAAAGGTGAGTCCCAATCGGAATCATACCCCTCCGAACAATCAGCCCACCAGCCGTCTATACCAGTTGAGAAAAGACTATCGTTTACTTGTTGCCAATAAATTTGTCGTGCTTCGGGCATAAGGACATTCAAATGCTCATCATCATTAAGCAAGCCATGTATCTTGCTAAGTTCAATTTGATCCGGAGTTCCTTTAGTCATATTTGGCCAGATAGATATAATTATTTTTGCATTCATGTCATGAATATCCTTCACCATCCGGGAAGGATCTGGATAATTTTTATGATCGAAAGATTTTTGACCCCATTGCCCTTGCGGCCAGTACATCCAGTCTTGAACGATTATATCTAATGGAAACTTCCTATCGCGAAAACCTTTCACAATAGAGACAATTTCATCTTGTGTATTGTATTTTTGCTTTGATTGGATATAACCAAAAAAATTTTTGGGATACATAGGCGCTTTGCCGGTAAGCTGACGATATGATGATACGATGCTATCAATTTTTTCACCATAAATAAAAAAGTAATTAATTTCATCAGCCACTTCAGACCATAAATAATAGCCGCCTCTTGTGTCGTTAAACTCACTGTATGAGTAGTTATCCCAAAGCAGGCCATAATGATTAGTGGAGATAATAACAGGGACAACATCTTCCCGATTTTTCTGATATAAGACTATTTTCTTTCCATTCAAAGCAACATCTGCATCTTGAAAACTTCCAAGACCATAAAGTGTTTCCCCTGTTGAGTACAGAAACGATTGTTTGATATGGAAACAATCTTCTGAAACAACCGTTGATGCATAAGCTTCTTTGTTATTTTCGGTTAAAATTTGTTGCCCATGTTTATCAAAAAAACTTACTATTAAATTATTCTTATCAATTTTCGCTGTAATGGAGTTTGTCGATAAATTCAATTGGTCCCCGGTTTCGGATATGTTCCATTCGGTCGAAGGTTTTACTTCCCCGCTGATAATTAAACTTTCCCTAATAGAAAATTCATTTGTTGGTGATGATATAACCTGAATGATATTGTCATCCCAAACTTTTATTCTCAATTTTTTAATTCCATTAACTTCTTCTTGGACGGTAATTGCAATTCCGTCTGATTCCTTCTGAACTGACTGACCAAACATGAAAGAACTACAAATAAGAAAACCTAAAAAAATGAGACTGAATATGGTTCTCATAAAATTTCTCCGATTAATCAACTATGAATATCTATTGCTAAAACTATCTATTGTATAGTAATGACAATCGTTTTTAAATCATTATTATCCGAGCTTGTTCCAAACAACAATTCATACTCTCCTGTAGTTACATCCATCTTACCGCTTGCCCTATCGAAAAACTCAAACGAAGAATAAGGCAAGTTGATAACTGCCTGGCTAGTTTTTCCAGCATCCACATCTATTCGCAGAAAACCTCTTAAGGTTTTAATTGGTCCGTCAGAATCATTAACCTTATGCACATAAACCTGCACGATTTCAGTTCCATCACGTTTACCTGTATTTGATACAGGAATTGTAAGATCAACACTTTCATCTTTATTAATTATGCTTTTACTTACTTTTGCATTACCAATCGAAAATGTTGTATAACTTAATCCGTAACCAAACGGAAAAAGAGGGTCGGACATAAAACGATAAGTGCGGTTTTTCATTGAATAATCTTCAAAGTCAGGTAACTGTTCTGAATTTTTATAAAACGTTATAGGAAGTTTACCTGAAGGATTATAATCACCGAATAAAACATCGGCAACTCCCTGTCCACCTGACTCGCCGCCATACCAAGCCTGAAGTATTGCATCACAACTTTCTGTTTCAGGAGTCAATGCAATTGCAGAACCCGAACAGTTTACGAAGATCACTTTTTTTCCAGCCTGTTTTAACGCCTTTAATAAATTGCGCTGCACCGAAGGAAGTTCGATATTAGTACGATCACCACCTTTGAAACCCGGATATGATACTGGCATTTCTTCACCTTCAAGCAGTGTGGAAAGTCCGCCTGCATATACTACAACATCAACTCCTTTAAGTTTATTTATCAGCCCGGTGAAATCAACATCTACTTCTTTACCAAAATTAAATTCGATGTTTGCTTCCCAATTATTTAACTGAGCATAACGAACTTCTATTTTATATTTTTTCCCGGCTTCAACTTTAAAAGGAATACGTGATGGAAGAGTTCTCCAGTTATTATATCCTCTGATAGATTCCCCGTTTATCAGCAGCTCAAAGTATCCCGTAGCGCCACATTTAAAAACTATTTCTTCACTTATAGTTGGAATGAATTCAGTTTCATAAAGAGCAGAAAATCTTTCGAGCTTAACTCCGGAGGCAAATTCATGCTGACCAGCGGTAGTTAATTTTATAGGGAACTCGATCTGTTGTGTAGCAACAGCATCTCCCTCACGTTTGGGATTATTCCAGTAGGTAGCTTTAAAACCTTTCTTACCATCAATCGAACATTTTGAAAAATAACTTTCGGTTACTTTATCCTCAACAAGATCGCATGCCTTATCATAAATAATTTTATCTTCTGAAAGCTTTGTTTTTATTCCATCTAAAATTGTGATTGTACGAATAGGTTTTCCATTATAGTTACCCCACAACATAGATTCATCATCGGCGTTGGATCCTATAACAGCAATTTTATTGATAGATTTTGATAACGGCAGAATATTATTTTTATTTTGAAGTAGCGTCATCGTTTCAAGTGCCATATCCAAAGCAAGTTTCCTGTGCTCTTCATTATTGATAATTGATGCAGGTATTTTTGTCCAAGGTACAATATCATCGTTATCCATTTCACCGAGGTCGAAACGCCCGACTAAAGCGTGCATTAAATGAGTATCAACATCATCAACTGTTATCAAACCTTTTTCAACAGCTTCAGGTATTGTTCTGAATGTGTGATTTTCCCATTGGCATTCTACATCGGTTCCGGCTAAAATACCTTTTACAGTAGCGTGAATTTCATCCAATGAAACTTTATGGCTTCTGTAAAAATCTGATATCGCACCGCAATCAGAAACAACGACATATTTAAAACCCCAATCATCACGAAGAATTGTTTGTAATAATCTTGAATTACCGCAGCAAGGTTCATCATCTAAACGTTGATATGCACACATTACCTGTCGAACATCGGCATCCTGCACTAAAGATTTGAATGCAGGAAGATATGTTTCCCACAAATCACGTGGATCAATGTTGTTAAGATTTAGAGTATGACGACTCCATTCTGGTCCTGAATGAACGGCAAAGTGTTTTGCACAAGCTAAAAGTTTTCTATACCTGGCATCGGGTGGTCCCTGCAATCCTTTAACCACAGAAATGCCCATACGTGATGTGAGGTAAGGATCTTCGCCATAAGTTTCCTGCCCACGTCCCCAACGTGGATCGCGGAATATATTAACATTTGGTGTCCAGACAGAAAGACTTAAGAAGCGTTTATTTTCTATACCACGATCTATTGCCTGCTGATACTTTGCACGTGTCTCATCTGAAGTAGCATTAAAAATTTTAAAAACTAATTCATCATCAAATGAAGCTGCCATACCAATCGGTTCTGGAAAAACTGTAACACTATCATTATTTGCAAGTCCGTGTAAAGCTTCACTCCACCAGTTAAATTTTTTAATACCGAGTCGCGGAATTAGATCAGAAACATCACACATCAATGCTGCTTTTTCTTCCAAAGTCAAACGTGATATTAAATCTTTAGCTCTTTCCTCCGAACTTAAATTTGGATTTTGATAAGGCAGTTGTTGCCCGAATAAATTTACCGTCAACAAAATACTTACAACTAATAATAATTTATTTCTCATATTTCAGAGTCCTTTGATTTTAATTTATTTCCTGATTGTAAACATAGTTTGATTTTATCTTCATTTTATTTCATCAAAAACCATCTTATCTATGTTAAAGAAATCACCATCAATAACAAGCTTAAGTATATGCTGGCCCGCATCAAGTTCTACTTCCTTTTTTACAACTTCCCAGTTTTGAAATCCTGCACTATTTGGAACTGAAATTATTCCTGTCTTATCTGTACCATCACATTCGAGATGCAACTTCCCACTATCATAAGCTGAAGCAACGTAGAATGAAACCTCGTATGTTGCAGATTTACTAACAGTAACAGTATATGCCATCCACTCACCGGAATGAGTCCAACCAACGTTGTAACCTCCGGCAGAGCATTTCTCAATATCAACACTTTCGTTTTTACGATATTGTCCGCCCTCATTAATTTCATCCCTTTCATAATAAGCCTCGCCCGGGCAGCCGGTATCAAAGTGTTCTGCTTCTATTGTTCCCGGAATAGTATGTGGTTTGTAAGAATCCATGCCTTCGGCATAAGCTTCCTGCTTCATTTCACAAATTTCCATTAATTTCCAATTAAAAGAACTGTTTTCAGAATTGATCAATTCAGCTATACTGTCCTTAGTAGAATTACTTACAGATAATATCATATCCGGAAATTGTCTGTTGGATATTTTTAATAACCCGTTATGTGCATCATCAATTTTCCAAAGTTGATTATCCTTCCCTGTAAAATTTGCAACAGCAAGCTGCTGATTTGAAGCATCGCACTCGAAAACTTTTTCATCATTTTCACGATTCATAATTTTATAAATACCTTTTCCTAAATGCTCCAACTTCCATTGATTTGCAATATCTTTTCTTTTATCGGTCAGTGTCAAATCAGAACCAAGAAATAAATCACCTCTATTGTTTCCCGGAACTATATAATAATGTGAAGAGCAGTTAATGTCGGCATACATATCAAGCGGCGGAATTTTCCCGTCGAAGCTAAATTTTATAACGTATGCCATTTCTTCAAATGAGCGTTCCGGTAAGCTGATAATTAATCCATTTTTATCCTGTTTGTAAACTAATGGCAGATATTTTCCTGCTTTATCATTAATTAGTTCAACTGATTCCAGGTTTTTTAAATCAATTCTATCGGAAGACAAAGATCTTAGCGTTACTTCTTGCTGATCTTTTTCCCAACCGAGCAAAATAGCATAAAGTGTTGTGTTATCTTTCGATCTTGTAAATCGAATATCTTCTGCTGTTCCTTCGAGCGGAGCTCCCATTACACCATGAACAGCTCCCATTTTTGTGGGACCTTCTCCGTATTTTTCCCACGCACGTGTTCCATATACTGCTTTACCATATTTTTTTAACCAGGTACCAATAGCAAGTAAAATATCTCTTTGTTCCTGGGGTATAGTTCCATCGGCTTTAGGAGAAATATTGAGAAGCAAGTTTCCATTTTTACTTATTCTATCCAGGAAACCATGAAGTATCTGCTTTTTAGAATAATATCCTATTCCTTCTGTATAACACCAGCTTGATGAACTGATTGCATCATCGGTAAGCCAATAATTATCTGTAATATCAGGCGGACCTCCGCGTTCATAATCCAGAACAGCACATTCGGTATTCAAACCGTCTTTATATGTGGCGACAACTTCTTTGTTCCATTCTTCAGCTTTGTTATAGTAGTAAGCTAAAAATTCTAAAAGAATCGGCTGTGAAATAAGATGCAAATTAAAATCCTGCCAGATGATATCCGGTTTATAGTTATCGATAATTTCTTTATGCTTTGCTAACCAAATCGCTTCGTTCTTTTCTTTTCCTTGCTGTCCAAAGAGCATTTGCAGTTTTGGATCATTTGTTTTTGGTACGTGGTCATAATATCCGGTGATGTTGTAAGCGTGATGCATAGAAAGAATTATTTTCATATTCTTTTTTCTGATGGCATCTGTCAGCAAAACTACAACATCAAGTTTAGGCCCCATATTTTTTGCATTCCACGGATTGATCTTGCTTGCCCACATTGAGAAGCCGTCGTGGTGTTCTGCTACCGGCCCGACGAATTTAGCTCCTGCATCAGAAAACAATTGTGCCCATTCTTCAGGATCGAATTTTCCACCTTCTGATTTTAGCTTAGGAGCAAATTGTACAAAGTTACCATTCTTATCTTTTGCTCCTGAGATAAAATAATTGTACGGCCATTCTGATGACTCACCATAAGTTTCTTTATGATGTTTATTTTCCGGCGTGCCTTCGATATACATAGTGCGAGGATACCATTCATTTCCAAAGGCAGGAACAGAGTAAACTCCCCAATGAAAATAGATACCAAACTTTGCGTCTTTGAACCACTCAGGTGCAGGATTAGCTTTATCCAATGATTCAAAAGTGGGTTGAAAATCTTGCTTTTGAGTCTGGGGTGTAATTGTGTCAATTATTCCTGTGGTAAACAGGATTAGAAAAAACGCAATCAAAAATATTTTAGTTTTCATAATAGAATTGTCTCTCATTCTGTTTACTGAATAAATTCTGACTTTATATCAATATTCAACGCATTGCTTAGTCCATGTTGGACCATTTATAAAAAACATACCATTTTTATAGTATATCGGCTCAATTCCCATTTGAGGTGTTAACTCCCATGATTCGAAAGTTTGGCTGTACGGATAAGTTCGTTTCTCATACATAATATAATGACATGAACTCCACAATTTATCATCCGGTCCTTCGAACAATGCATTATGCCCTGTTTCGCAATATGGATCTTCGCTGTCCTGGAATTTTAAATCAGCATATCCGCCTTCGATTGCAAGTTCCGGACGATATCCTTTCTTTCGGGTACCAAATATTGGTTCGCGAGATGCAAACTCCCAAGGTCCGAGAGGTGACTTTGATTTTAAAAGTCCAATTTCATATCCTCGTGTCCAGGATGAAAAAAACATAAAATATGTGCCTTCTCTTTTCACAACAAAGGGACCTTCTATACCGCCAACCATCCAATCCGGGTTACCGGGTGATCTTTTATCAAGAAATTTCTGAATGCCGCCAATGAGCTTACCTGTAGACAGATCTATTTTAGCCTGGAAAAGACCATTGCCGCTGCAGTATAGATAAGTCTGTCCGTCCTCGTCTTCGAACAAAGTTGCATCATTGTTATATTGCGGAGTTAACGGACCGTGCACGAGTTCATAAGGTCCCGTCACTTTATCTGATGAAAACAACCAGATGCTGTGAGTGCTCATGCCTTTTGGGTCTTCTTGTGTAACTTTTCCGCTGTTTACAGTAAGCCAATATTTATTTTGAATGTAATGAATCTCTGGCGCCCAGAAACGTCCGTTGTAAGGACAATCTGGAGGCAGTTTGCTTGCATCAATTAGCCATGAATGCATTTCCCAGTTTATAAGATCGTCAGAAACCAATAACCGAACACCAGGATTAGGTCCTGTCCACACAGGTAATGAAGTTCCGGTACAATACAATTTATCACCAACTTTTATTATACAATGATCACGCATAGCAATAGAGGTATCTCTTGTAATTGGATTGGTATAACGGAAAATATACGTAGTATCACTTTCTGTAGATGCATTTTTATTAGTTTGTTCCTGTGCAAAACAGAAAGTAGTAAAAACAAAAAAACTCCAAAATAAAATAGTCCTAAATTTCATAGTAATTTTTTCCTGATTATTTACTAAAATCTAAATTTCACCTATCATTCCAGCAGTTAATAGGAAAAGAAAAAACACTATCAAAAATGTTTTAGCTTTCATAAGCATTATGTCTTCAACTGATTTTCATTTTCTATATTAAGCTGAACTTTAATCCTTAAATATTAACTGTGCGAATTCATGCAGGCTGCGTCTCCAGCTCTGCCATTCATGAGCTGTATTGGGTGAAACATAGAAATGAGAATTGATACCTTCCTTTGATATCGCTTCTGTACTTTCTTCAGGATTTCCTCCAAAAGCCCAACCGCCTTCCCTCATACGATCGAGTTCACGACTGCCATAACTTACAAATACGAGTCTTACTTTATCTTTAAAACCCGGAGTATTGTTAACATCATCTAAACTTATACTGCCTCCACTGAACAAACCGATATGAGAAAAAGTATCTATATTACTTAGTGTTACTAACCTTGTTTCAAAACCACCCATTGAAAGACCTGCCATTGCACGATGCGGCCGATCGGTAAGTGTACGGAAGTTGGCATCGATATATGGTATTAACTCATCTACAAGAACTGTTTGAAATGGTTTGATATCGAAATTTCTGAGACCACCGATTTTAACATCGTTGGTCATTCCATAGGTCATTACAATTATGAATGGTTTTGCTTTTCCTTCAGCAATCAGGTTATCCATTATTAGATTAGTTTTACCTTGATTCGGCCAGCCATATTCATTTTCACCCCAGCCATGCTGAAGGTAAAGTACAGGATATCTTTTATTTAAATCTTTTTCATAATCAGGTGGTGTATATACAAATGCTCTTCGGGAAGTATTTGTACTCTCAGAAGGAAAATAAATCTCACGTATCTGTCCGTGAGGTACATCCTTGAGAGAATAAATATCCTGATCGTGTGCCGGTATTTCTATGCCGCTCCCCCAACGCATAGCGCCATAATAATATAAACTGTTTGGATCTGGTACCGCTGCTCCATCAACCCAAATCTGGTAGTAATGAAATCCTTCGTCCTGGGATCCGGATTCTCCTGTCCATACACCGTTCTTATCCTTCGTCAGGTTATATTTTACAGCGCTAATATCTAACAATACACTGTCCGCTTCAGGTGCAGAGATGCTGGTACGAACCCGACCTTCTGAATTAACCATAGGATATTCTTTACCCGGCTGATTTGTTGAAGAAGGCACAAAATCTTCCTTAACTGTTTGCTGGTCTGTTTGAGCTAAACACAATGAACCTGAAAAAGTTAATATTATTATTAAGTAAGCTATATGTCGTTTCATTGTTATTCTCCTTTAGCTTATAAATTAAATTTGAATACTTCCTTAAATTTTTCCGCTGACTGTACTACCCATTTGATTTTTTGGCCAAATATTAAAATGAGTTTTTATCATTTGTAAACAATTTTTCAAAATTAATTTTTCGTTTTTAAAATTACCTCTGATTCCTTCAATCCATCAGATGTTGCAGTAAGATTAATCTCTCCTATTTTACCGGTATTATTTTTCAGAATACCTCTACTTATGCATAGTTATATTTTATAAGTGAATGAAAAATTATTTTATATTCAACTTTCTTGTCGATTTTCTTATAATTAGTTCAGTATCAAACATAATTCGTTCTATTGGAACTATAGTCGACGATTCAATATTTCTTATTAATATTTCGGCAGCTTTTTGACCAATTTCTCTTTGAGGAGATCTGATTGTTGTTAGTGGCACAGAATATATCTCGGCATAATGAATATCATCATTGCCAATAATGGAAATATCTTTAGGAACTTTTATGTTCAGGTCTCTCAGAGCAGTCATAACTGCTAATGCTTGTAAATCGTTAAAGCATACAATAGCAGTCGGGCAATCATTTCGTTTCCTGCTTCTAAAATATTTTATAGTATTTTCATAACTCACTTTATTATGGGATCCTATAGGAACAATCATTTCTTTATTAAAAACCAAAGGGCTTTCGCTAAATGCATTATAAAATCCATCAATACGCTCCTTGGTGTGAGCCGATTCCGGAGGGCCCGCAAAATGTACAATTTTTTTATGGCCGTTTTTTATTAAATATTCTACTGCTTTTTTGATTGCTTTTATATTGTCTATCTCTACAACGTTCGCCGCTATGCCTTTAACATCAGCTAATAAAACGAATGGATAATTCAACATCTTCAATTTGAAAAGATGTTCAATTTCTGAATTGCCATCCACAATCGGTGCTATTATTGCGCCTCTTATATCCCTTGTTGAAAATAAGTTCGTAAATTTTTTTTCGCTTTCATGATTATAGTCAGAACTTGCTATCATTAGGGAATAACCTTTTGAGCTGGCATATTCTTTTGCACCTTCCGCAATAGCGGTAAAAAAAGGATAATTCAGTTCTTTAACTATAATACCGATACATTTCCCCGCATCGTTGATTTTCAGATTTCTGGCAAAACCTTTTGGACGGTAATTCAGGACTTTCATTATATGCAAAATGTTTTCCCTGGTAGAAGGCTTCACTACTTTTTTTTCATTTAGAACTGCCGAGACTGTTCCTTTTGAAACCCCCGCTCTTTTTGCAATATCTCCTATAGTTATTTCTTTTACCTTGTTCATTTGTACTAACAACAAAAAAATAAAAATTTACTTTTCTTATGATGATTTTAGAATATTTGTTTTATAAGCCGACACAAATTTCATTATCATCCTTGTTTTAATTGTATTATACCTCTTAAATTAATTTCTCTTGTAATTGGATACTGCAATCTCTGCTTTGGTAATTTGCTATTTATCTTATTCTGACAATGTTTTAATAACAAATCCGCCTTTTGGAAACATTGTTATTTCCAATGATTTTGAAAAATCAATATCCTTTTTTATTAATTCTTTCTGATCCGAATCAGTAATAATAGAACCTTTGGATTTATTATTTATAAAAGAAAGATTCATTTTTATTGTGCGTTCGGAATTTTCACCATTGATACCTGCGATGTACCATATGTTGCCTTTTTTCCTGGCAAGGACAACAAATTCTCCGGGGAAGCCGTCAATAAATTTGACATCGTCCCAGGTTTCGTGCAACGAGCTCATATATTCTTTTACAAAATCTTTTTGAGATGCCAATCCTTCTGGAGTCTCGGCTATATGTTGAATTCCCGAAGTAAATAAAATCGATAAAGCTATTTCAAAACCGCCGGTAGTTCTTCTTGTTATGTTTGGTATGCCTGAAAAGTTTACAGGTGTAAAATCCATCGGATCAAAGAGGTTTCTTGTAAATGGAAGGACTGTACAATGAGAAGCTTGATTATCTGCAAAGTATTGTCCAAAAGTAACATATTCTTCTCCTCTTATTGCCTCCATAGTTACCAAATTGGGATAGGTTCTGTACCATCCTCTTGGAAATGTTGCACCATGAAAATTCACAGCAAGATTATATTTTGCAGCATCTTTTAAAATGTCTATATAATATTTCATCATTGACTGTCCATCACCCCCAAAAAAATCTACCTTTATGCCGCCAATGCCCATATCCTTCAGTTTCTGAAACTCAGCACGTCTTGATTCTGTGGTTAACATTTTATCACGGGGAGTGAGTGGAGTAGTATTCCAATCCCCTGCGGAATTATACCATAATAAAATTTTTACATTCTTGGTTTTGGCATAATCTGCAAGTTCTTTCATCTTTTCATATCCGATTTGAGCATCCCAAAAAGCATCGATAAGACAATACTTCCAATTCATAGCTGCGGCAAAATCTATGAATTGACGTTGAGTACTATATTCAGTTGCGCTGTCTTTCAAAATAACCCAGCTCCATGATGCTATACCAGGCTGCAGCCACGATGAAACATCATACTTTGCAGGTATGGCCAAATCGGTTTCAATAGTAGATTCGATAAGGTCTGCAAGATTATCTGTTATTGCAATAATTCTCCAGGGAGTAAGCCAGGGTAAGTTCGATTCGGGCAAATAAGATTCGTTATATCTGCATTCCTGTGGCTGAGGAAATTGTACCGAATATTCGCCATCGGGAGATACCTGGCTTAAACGGGTGCCGCAATAATTAGTATCCACGGCGGTCTCCGTAATACAAATCCAGTATTTACCGTAATTAAAAAGTGCAGGCATTACCCATCCAGCCTGATTAGGGGCACTCGTACCAACAGGTATATTTATATCATAATATTCTTCATATGATGGTTGAGAATAATTCCAACCTGTTCGTGCATCAGGACAAGGCTGTAAAAAGGCTTTTACAGAGATATCAAAGTAATAAGATGTAACTTCTTTATAGATTTTTATTATTGTATCTGTCTTCTCAGGGAAATGATACCTGAAAGCAAATCCGTCGTTAGATACCTGGAAAATGATCTCTATTATTTTTGATTTTGCATTTTTTAGATAAAAGATTCGTCTGCTTCCGGAATAACTACAATTCAATCGCTTGCCATGCAAAAGTGTATAATTGTCGTAAACAACACTTTCATTTGAAACCGAATCGAGAGTAAGATGGGTAGAAAAATCATCATCGGTTCTGATAACACCCAACTTTGACTGCTTCAGAATTGTTGAACCGGAATGAGAAACAGTGTAAACAGGTTCTCCGTCAGAAGTGAACCAAAAATTTACAGAGATTTTATTATTAGGGCTTTTTATTGAATAGCTCTTCATGCAAATAGCATCATTAAAGAAAGCAATTAAAAATATGATCAGTAACATTTTGAAATTTTTCATGTTTTTATTTATCTAATTATTAATCTGTATGTTAAATAAAATTGTAAGCAAAATTCTTATGGTTCATTTTTATCTTTTATTCGCATTCTCAAATTTAATCTCCTTTATAGCTGCATTTAAATCTTGAAACCATGTTTTTATTTTCTGGCACTGTGGTCCCAAATGCGGGTGCAATTGGTTCGTTGCCCGGCCGGATAGGTACTAGATAATTCTCTTGAGCCGAAAGATAAAATGGTAATAATAAAATTATGACTAACAGTATTTTAATTTTCATTAATCTTTTAACTATTTAATTGAATTTTCTATCTATAATTATTTACCATTATTCTATTGTAATAGTTTTTTTCAAACGGATATCTTTAGATGAACTTCCAACCCGAATTTCCCATTGCCCCGTTTCAGTTTTAAGATCATTAGTCTTTATATCATAAAAAGACAATTCAGATACAGAAATTTTGAATGAAAGCGTCTTTTCCTCTCCAGGTAGAAGTGTAATTCTTTCAAAACGTTTTAATTGATTGATCGGTACTTTTATAGTTGCATCCATACTATGGACATAAACTTGTGTTACTTCATCACCTTTCATTTTACCAGTATTCTTTATGGTAAATTGTATATCAACTTCACCATCTTTAGTAATTCTATCTGTTGTAAGTTTCAAGTTGCTGTAATCAAACTGAGTGTATGAAAGTCCATGCCCGAACGGATATAAGACCGGCTGCTCAAAATACATATATGTACGCGGATGATTAATTATGTCATAATCATACATAGGAGGAAGCTGTTGTGTTGATGCATAAAAGGTTTCAGGCAGTTTGCCGCCGGGATTTACATCACCGAATAAGACATCAGCTATTGCTTTACCACCTAATTCTCCGGAATACCATGCTTCAACTATTGCTTCAGCTTTGTCTTCAGTTCCTGCAAGAGCAACGGGACCTCCGTTTACAAGTACAATAATAATATTAGGATTAACAGATGCTATTTCAGCAATTAAATCTCTTTGAACCTGAGGTAATTCAATCTCTGTACGGTCAAGTTCTTCCTGCGATATACCGGGAGAAGTCCCAACAACAAGAATAACAACATCATTTTTAGCTGCAACTTCTTTAGCTTTACTAAAATCCTTTTGACCAAGATCCCATGTTAACCTCGCACATGCACCTAAACCATTTTCAAAATATTCGAATTCAATATCATATTCTTTACCAGGTATTAGTTTGACTTCTGCACCAATAGGTTTTTCACCATGTTCAGTCCAATCATCAATTAATAACTTTCCATCTAAATAAAGGCGTGAACCATCATCGCAGCTTGTACCAATATGATAGATAGTATCAGGCGGAATTATTTTACCTTTCCACCGGACGGAAAACTGATCTTCCGGAATACCGTCTGCAGGTGAATTAGTACCGAAAGTAAAATCTATCATTGAATCAATTCTGTTTACAACAGGTACTCCGGATAATTTCATATTATCAAAATATTCTCCCTTTACACCTGTTCTTGTTCCTTCAACATTAGCAAAATACTGTGGTTCAATAGGTCTTAATAACCCGCCGCCAATATTGCATCCTAATGCATATTCTACCTTAATCCCAAGAGTACCAGCTTTTTCTATTATTCCTTCAAGAGGGCTAACCTGAATATTAGGGAACCCGCTGTAGATACCAAGCTGAGCATCTGCAGCATTTGGACCGATAACTGCAATTGATTTTATTTTATCCTTTGTTAAAGGTAATATCCCTTTATTTTTTAGAAGCACTATTGATTTCTGCGCAACTTCAAGCGCCAGATCACGATGTTCTTTGCAGTCAAGTCTTTCTTTCGGAATGGAAGAATAAGGTACCATTTCAGGCGGATCGAATTCACCTAACCTGAAACGTGCAGAAAGAACTCTCGACAATGCAGTATCCAGATCTTTTACTTCCAACAATCCCTTATCAAGAGCTTCTTTCAGGTCTTTACGATATTCCAATCCGCAATCCAGGTCACAGCCGGCAAGAATGCTTCTTGCAGCAGCTTCGGCTCCTGTTTCAAAGAAATGATGACCGTTTACCATGTCATTAATAGCTCCGCAATCTGATACTACATAGCCTTCAAAACCCCATTTACGTCTTAACAGGTCAGTTAATAAAAATGTGTTTGCATTGCAAGGGACATGATTTACTTCATTATATGCACCCATAATTGAATAAGCTTTACCTTCAACAATAGCTTGATGAAATGCAGGTAAATAATATTCAAACATACTGCGCATATCAATATCGGAAGAACCTGTATGTCGGCGTTCTTCCTCATTATTTGCCACAAAGTGTTTTGGAGTTGAGATAGTTTTTAAATAATAAGGATCATCCCCCTGCATTCCTTTTATAAACGCAACTCCCATTCGGGATAAAAGATAAGGATCTTCACTGTATGATTCTTCATTCCTGCCCCAGCGCGGATCACGTGCAATATTAATGGTAGGACTCCAATAAGTTAAACCTTTACCTCTAATAAGATTTACAACACGAGCTTCATCAGATATGACAGTTGCAATACGATGAATAAGGTCAGGATCCCAGGTAGAACCTAATGCAACGCCTTGCGGAAAAGAAGTTGCCCCACTTTCAAGTAATCCATGTAAAGCTTCACTCCAATAGTTGTAATCAGGAATTCCTAATCGGGGAATTGAATCTGTCTGGTTAGTTAATTGTTTAATCTTCTCATCAACTGTCATTAAACTTATCAGATCAGAAAGTCTTTCTTTATAAGAATTTGGTTTAAAAACATTTACAATTACAGAACTGCTTATTGAGTCTTTGCTGTTTCCTTTCCCAGTAAGAAATAATAAATAATAACCGGGTCTTGGGAAAGTAACTCCAGTTACAGGATTAGAATCATCTTTAAAAATAACTTCGGAATTTTGCGGACATGTCCATTCTACTTTTATTTTATCTGAAGAAACGCTTCCTTTAAGTTGTGCAAAGTGTGTCTTTTCCCAATTTATGATTTGATTACTACCGGCATTAATTGTGATAGTTTGTGAAAAAACCAGAGAAGAGTTTAGAAACAAGAAAATTATTATTGTAAATTTTGATTTATTGATTCTTCGTTCCATTTAATTCTCCATAAAAAGAATTTTTATTAGAATATGATTCGTCACATTGGAACTTTCGCTTAAATAATAATTATTCAAAGCTTACCCAGTCTATTTGAACATTTCTATCATCCTTTAGTAGTACAATCAGGTTATGAATTTCTGGTTGAAATTCTGATAAAGGAAAATTGACAACTTTCCATTCGGTTTCTTTAGGAATTTCAACCTCGGCAAATACAGGACCATCCGTTTTATCTAACCGTAATTGCAGAGTCCCTCCCGTATTTGACAGCGCTCTAACTTTAACCGATTTAAATTTATTGCTTCTAAAATCAACACTGTTATATTGTATCCATGCATTTGCAGTATCAAGTATTGTCTTCCACCCTCCGAACGTATTAAGTGTATCAAAAAATGCAATTGATGAACCTTCATTACTTTTAAGACTGTATCTATCAATCTGTATTTTGTTGGAAGCATTTGTTACTCCTACACCGCGTAAGGTAGGAATTACTTTTTGAATTGTACCATCTTCATTGAAGAACAAACTATCAGCTCTGATAGATCTGTTTTTATCAAAGTACGGGGATAAATCGTTATGATGATAGAACAGGTACCATTGATCTTTGAATTCAATTATTGATTGGTGATTAGTCCAGCACCCTGACTTTTCATCCATTATCACTCCTGCAACCGTAAAAGGACCCATCGGATTATCACTAATTGCGTATTCAAGTCTCTCTGTAGAGTCCTCTACATGAGGATAAGTAAGATAATAAATGCCATTGCGTTCAAACATATAAGGACCCTCTTTCAGTCCTGCTTCAGGCAGATTAGGTATCACCATTGGTTCGGAATCAAGTTCCAGCATATTCTCTTTCAACTTTGCTACAAATATATTTCTCGATGACCAGTATAAATAAGCTTGTCCGTCTTTATCTATAAATAAATTAGGGTCAATCCCCCGAACACCTTTAATAGGTTCTGGCTGTGGTACAAAATGACCATAAGGTTTATCTGAAACAGCAACTCCAATAAAAAAACCTCTTCCATTGGTTGTATCTTTGGCGGGCGCAGGAAAATAAAAATAATATTTTCCATTTCTGTAAATGCAGTCGGGAGCCCACATGGCATATGCTTTTGAATTGACCCAGGGGACATTATTCTGACTTACGATAACACCATGGTCTATCCAGTCGGTAAGATTTTCAGAAGAAAAGACATGATAGTCTTCCATACAAAACCAGCCGGGGCGTCCCCGTTCCTCGTTTGCAAGAATATCATGAGAAGGATAAAGATAAATCTTACCATTAAAAACTCTTACTGAAGGATCCGCTGAAAACTGATTTGTAATAATCGGATTTTGAGCGAACATATAACTATTGGAAAAAAATATCATCGAATTCAGCATCAGTAGATAAATTTTGCATTTTATCATTGTATAATTTCCATCAAGATATTCTTTTCATTAGTAGTTCATTTTTTGTATATGTTATTTCATTAAAATCATTTTTTTTGTACTGATGAAATCTCCGGATTGAATTCTATAGAAATAGACTCCGCTTTGGAAATTGCTTGCATCAAAATTAATTTCGTGATAGCCCGTTTCTAACTCTTTATTTATTAGTGTCTGGATTTCGCCGCCGAGAAGATCGTAAATAACTATTTTTGTTAATGTCGTTTGCGGTAAGGTAAATTTAATTTTTGTAGTAGGATTAAATGGGTTAGGATAATTCTG
>Ga0209212_1004368_pt1 | contig 17527 bp, 19 predicted proteins | sample RifGroC2_FD_183996 | JGI IMG/M metagenome (GOLD analysis project Ga0209212, IMG submission 183996) | Groundwater microbial communities from Rifle, Colorado, USA - Groundwater C2 (SPAdes) (version 2) | ecosystem: Environmental > Aquatic > Deep subsurface > Groundwater | place: Rifle, Colorado...
GTCATCCTGAACAAAGTGAAGGATCTCGGATCGCTGAGAGATTCTTCGCCTGCGGCTCAGAATGACACAAGTCATTCAACGGATTTCTGAGACACCATACTAGGTAGCATTCGGCGATCAGGGTTTAGGGGAATGAGCCCTACTTATGGAATAATCGAAAATCGCCCTAGTTTCTGTGGCCGGTAGACCGTAAAGCCCCTTCGGTCGAGACTAAAGATGCGGTGGACAGATCACGAGGACCGCCACGAGCGCAACCTATCAAATGGGAAATGGCGTCGTACGGACGCGACGGCTTCTTGCCTGCATCTTGACCCTCCGCCAGGGCCTGGATGGCTTGGCGGATCACCTCGGATTTTGTTCGGCCCTTTTTTCTCGCCAGACGAGTTACAAGCTCCTCCGTTTTTGGGTCTAATCTCACACTTACAGGCATGCTTCACCCCCTGTCCTACAAAAGTGTAGGACAAATCGTATGGCCTGTCAACAATGGGTAAGGCAAAAACTAATGCCTATCGCCTGTCTATGGTTGGATCAAACCGTGACGGATGGCGTACCGCACGAGGCTGGCTATCTCGTGAATATCCAACTTTTTCATCAGGTTGGTTCGATGGGACTCGGCGGTCTTAACGCTCAGATCAAGAATCTGAGCGATCTCCTTTGTGCTTTTCCCTTCGGCAATGAGCTGCAATACCTGGCGTTCGCTGGGGGTTAGAGGATCAGAGACTTCAGAGACTTCAGAGACTTCAGAGACTTCAGAGACTTCAGAGACTTCAGAGACTTCGCCTCCCTTTGCGAGCCAGGCCTTCACTAGGGCTCCTGTGGCTGCGGGACTGAGATAGATAGACCCGTTTAAGACTTCCCTTATCGCCAGAACAAGATCGCGGCTTGCCTGGGACTTTAATACGTAGCCCTTGACTCCGGCCTTTAGCGCCTCCAGGACATATTGGTCCTCCTTGTACATGGTGAGAAGGATTGTTTTTGTCTGAGGACAGATTTTGTTGATCTGGCGAGCAGCGTCGAGACCATTTAGTAAGGGCATGAAAATGTCCAGAACGGCTATGGCTGGGCATAATTCTTTTGCCAACCGGACCGCCTCGTGGCCATCCGACGCTTCGGCTATGACATCAAATCCTTCGCGGAGCAGCAGGTTCTTTAGCCCATCGCGGACAATGACGTGGTCGTCGGCCAAAAGCGTGCTGATTCGCATATTATTCCTCTAAGGGAATCGTAACGCAGAGTTGTGTGCCTTGGCCAGGAGCTGACTGAATTTGCAATTTTCCCTTCAAAATCTCAACTCGCTCCCGGATGCCGACTAACCCCAGACTCTCTGCGCCCGTTCGGGACAAGACCGTAGGCGCATCGAATCCGATCCCGTTGTCTAGAACGAGGCAACGAACTATCCCATCCTCCTGCTGAATTTGGACACGAACAGTGGTAGCCTGAGCGTGTTTGGTTACGTTGTTAAGAGCCTCCTGAACGATCCGGTAGAGCGCTGTTTCAATCCGGAGAGGAAAGCGCTGCTTTGGCACTTCGTCCAAGGCGATGTCCATGCCTGTTCGTTTCGAGAATCGTTGGGCTAGAGATTGGATCGCCGGAAGCAGCCCTAAGTCGTCCAGGATAGTGGGGTGGAGCTCGTGGGCCAGACTCCGCAGTTGCTCTTCGATTTGATCCAGCATCCCTATCACTTTTTGGATACGTTCTTTGGCCGGAGGTTCGACTTCGCGCGCAATATCATCCAGCACGATGTAGACGGAGGCCAGGAGCTGTCCTGCCTCGTCGTGCAGCTCGCGGGCGATTCGCTTCGCCTCCTCCTCTTTGGAGCCTATCATCTTTACTGTCAGCGCGCGGAGTTGGTTGCGGTAGACCAAGAGACCTTGGGACTGTTTCCTGATCTGCTCGTAGAGCTGCGAATTATGGATCGCAATAGCTGTCTGGTCCGCAAAGGTCGAAAGAAATTTAATCTCATCACTGGAGAACTCGTGCTCGTGTCTTGTGTTGAACCCAATGAATCCCACGGGAACATCGTGAGCGATGAGAGGGAGTCCCAAAAAGGATACCAGTCCGTATTTGCGGACAAAGTCCCGGTTCGCGACACGGGGGTCCGTCGGTAAATTCTTTATTGCCAAAGGGGATTGGGTTTCGAGGACGATCTTTGCCAGGCCCCCTCCAGCTTCCCAATGTGCCTTCCATTCTGTCTCGTCGGGGTTGCGGCAAGCTATGGGTTCCAACTCGCCACTTTCCCGATTCGTTAACATAACGCTCGTAGCAGAGTAGGGGAGGAGAAGATTCACCTTCTCTAGCAGGAGCTTTAGGACAACTTGAAGATCCAAGCTCGAACTGACGGCCCGGTTGATTTCCTGGAGCAGCCCCATCTGCTCCAGACCACGCTTGAGTTGCTTCTCTGTTTGCTTGCGCTCGGTGATGTCCCTCATAAAGCAGTGATGGCCGATGAAATCGCCTTTTTCATCGACGCGCTTGACCATCAAAACCTGCTTGTAAAACAAGGACCCATCCTTGCGCGCCGCCCTCGCTTCGAATTCTCCTTTGCCCTCGCTTAACATATGATGGTATGCGGCAAGCGCATTCTCGTGATCATCGGTGTGTATTGTCAGCTTCCAGTCCATCCCAACCATGTTGCTGAGCGCGTAGCCCATCATGGACGCGTAGGTTTCGTTGACTTCCTCATACCGCCCCTCGATGTCCAGGCGGGAGATGCCGGGCATGGCATTTGAAAGCGCCACATTCATCTCGTGTAGCTTCTCCTCCGCCTTCTTGCGCTCGGTTACGTCGTTGAGAGAAAAAACGAGTAATTCGATTTCCCCGGCGGTGTCGAGAATCGGCACCAGGGTCCAGTCCCAATAAGTTATCCCCCATTCTGGATGATCGGGAAAAACAAAAGGATGGGCGAATGACTGAAAAGGCTTCTTGGTTTTGACGACCTCCTCGAAGATGGCTTTGGCGTCCGAAGGGTAGAATTCAAAGTGGTTGTGTCCTGGAAATTCTGAAACGTCTCGTTGACACGCGCGGGCGTAGGCCTCGTTAACGCGAATAAAATTGAAGTCGCGATCTAAAAACACAACCGGGTTGAGCGCGTATCTGAAGTAAAGGTCTAGCAGCCGTGATTGCCGCCTTAGGGACTCCTCCGCGTGCTGACGTTCGGTGGCAGCGTCTTCGATGACTCGCGCTACGTTATTCACCTCGATAATGGGAGATGTTAAAGTCTGCGGCATCTCGGAACGTCCCAGAGCGGCGGCCGCGTCGGAAAGAGCGGTAATGGCATTGGCGATTCGCCGTCCAAAGATAGTCGCCACCATGACTCCTACCAGAAGAAGCGAAAAGCCGCCGCCAATTACGGTTAACAAAATATGCCGCATCGGACTGTCGAGAACCGTCGCGTGTACAGCTACACCCACGGTCCAGCCGGAGAGCTCTGAGCGGTGGAGCGCGGCATAGACCGTTTCTCCTTTGTCCAGGACGTCGCGCCACGCCACCTCTTGCTCTTCGCTTTTGGCCGCAAAACGGGCAGCTGCCAACTTGCCGATAGGGTTGTCGCTATTCCAGGTTTGGGCAATGATCTTTTTGTTCCTGTCGATGACCGTGGCGAGCCATTCTGCGGGGATATTTTGCTCTTTCAGGAGTTTCACCAGGAATGTCGGACGGGCGGCTGACGCGAGAAGGTACTTAGCTTGTCCGTTGCGAATGACAGGCACGTTGACGGCGATGCGTAGCTCTCCCGCGACCCGGCCAAAAAACAAATTCGAAATGAGGGTGTGTTTTAGCTCAATCGTGTTTTTCATTTCCGGATCACCAGCGGGCTCGGTGGGGAGTGGTGAGCCGAAAGGGCGCAGGAGATTCAGAATCTGACGCGCTTCGGGATCGAACAGCGCGATTGTGGTCCAGTATGGCTGCGTTTTCAGCACCCGGTTGGCCTGCTCGTAGAACTGTTTCAAGTCCCCTAAGTCAAGATGCTCGGATGTCGCGAGCGCCTCCAGGGTGCGGATCGAGGCCTGAAGCTCCCGGTCTACGGCAAGCGAAAGGGCTCGGGCCGTATACCGCAGTCCGTTTTCCACATCGGTTCGTTGCTGTTTGCCGAACACAACGATCATCACGCCGGCGAAGATCAGCACCGGCAGGAGCGCGGCGACTACAAGGATGATAAGGTGCGAGCGCAGCTTCATGAATTTAGTCTCAGCTTTCAGCTGTGTTCATAGTATTCTGATTTTTCGTTCATCCCCATAAGCAAGGTTACTTATCGTATAAGCGAGGCTAATTATCGCCATTAGACAAGGAAGTTGTCAATGACCTATATCAAGCTGTTGATATTCGAATAAGGTTGCGTGAGGGACCGGCTCTTTGCTAAGGAAGACATACCGCCGGAGATCAACGCGGCAGGAATAATCTCAGATATCACAAGGAGGAGAGAGCTTTGAAGATCGAGGGAAGTTATACTTTTAAGGCGCCCAGGCAAAAGGTCTGGGATGTATTGCTGGATCCAAAAATGATTGCCCAGTGTATGCCGGGATGCGAGGGGCTAAAAGAGATCGGCCCGGATCAATACGAGGCGACTATGAAGGTCGGCATCGCGTCGGTTAAAGGGACCTACAAAGGCAAGGTGTCTATCAAGGAGCGGCAGGCCCCATCCCACTATGTGCTTAGCGGTGAAGGGTCCGGTGGGCCCGGGTTCATGAAAGGTGACATGAGCATCGATCTGGAAGAGAAAAACGGCGAGACCACGCTGAAATACAGTACCGACGCCAAGATAGGAGGACTGATTGCCGGGGTAGGGCAGAGGATGCTTGGGGGAGTAGCCAGGATGATGGTAGATCAGTTCTTCAAGAAGATGGAGAGCCTTGTTTAAGAAGATTGGCTCGTGGATCGATGGGAATGCCGTTAACACGCACCTCATAATGGAGGTGAGGGCTTGTGGTTTTACCCGTATTCCCGCTCTCCGCAATCTGCTGGCCCTTGTGTACCCGATCTCCCTTCTTGACGTTGGCCTTGGATAGATGCAGGTACTGCGTCGTAATGCCCTGACCGTGGTTCAGGACGACCATCTGACCGTTACCGTTGCTCACGCTGACTGATTCCACCAATCCGTCCGCCGGGGCGTATACCGGTGTCCCTACGGGATTCGGGAGGTCGAGCCCGGAGTGAAACTCCGGTTTCCCCGTCCATGGGGAGAGGCGCGTGCCTACACCGGACGTTATCCGGCCTTTGATGGGCATGGAAACGGGGACAGAGGCGATCAGGCGCTCAAGCTCGCTTCGGAGCGAGGCGAGGCCTCTTTCCAACTCTTTTATGGCGAGGTGGCCGTTGAAGGAAGATCTGTTCTGGGATGGGAGGGAGGCCTGGACTCCTTGCTGGATCCCTTTCCAACCGGTGAGAAGTAGCTGGAGATTTTTTGTCTGGTCCTGCAAGACCGAAAGCTGCTCTCGCTGGGCCAGGGCTTCCATCCTTAGCTCTTTAAGCCCTTTTTTCTGCCATTTCATCCACAGGTAGTCGCCCAGCAGCCACCCGCCGATTGCCACCAAAAAAACGCCTCCCGCAAGAAGGTAGCGAATGGACTTTTGCGATAAGACGAGGCGACGCATCTCGGTCCCTCGCCGTGGAAGAATTAGGATCGAATAACTCTTGTCCATGATATAGCCCTTTTAGGAACTTTTCTGAACGGCCCGAAGCTCTTCGTTTTTCATCTTACAGCGGCCGTCAAAGACGACGCCTTCATCCAGGACCAGCACGGGGGTTACGATGTCCCCGAAAATGCGGGCGCTGCTCCGCAGCTCGACGCGCTCACGGGCGATGATGTTCCCTGTGACTTGGCCGCTTACGATGGCGATCCCCACCTGGACCTCTGCTTCCGCCTGTCCGGTCTCTCCCACGAGGAGCGTGTCTGAGGAAAAAATTTCTCCGCGGAATTTGCCGTTCAAAACAAGCGTCCCGACGAAGGTGAGACGCCCTTCCAGTTCACACCCCTGATCGATTACGGACGTGGATGCCTGATCGGGGGCTGAATTGTTCCCTCTCCAGCGCCACATGAGATCTGCTCCTTACTGTAATCAGTTGCCAATACTAAGCTTATCTCTTGACGGCTACTTGTTTTTGGTCCAGTAGCGAAGGGCCGCGGCGCTCTGCGGCTATCTCAGCCCGTTGAATCTTGATCACGTTGCCGTTGAAGAAACCACCCTGGGAGATGACCAGGGAGTCCGTTTCAATATTTCCAGATACCCGGCCGGTTGAGGTGATTTCTACGTTTCCGGTGGCAACCATATTCCCCTCGTATCGCCCCATGATCAGGGCGTCAGCGGTGTGGGCATCGGCCCGGACAACCCCTTTTTCGCCGATCACCAGCTTCCCCTCTACATTGATCTCGCCCGCTACCTCACACTCGATCTGAATAGAGTCCGCGATGTTGAACTTTCCCTCCAGACGAGCGGTCTCCCCCATGACCGTGAGCAGGGGGCCCTCCCGTCCTGGACTGCCGGAGTTCCTTTTGCCGAACATAGCAAACCTCCTTTTTTAATGCCTAACCATTAGGCGCAGTTAAGAAAAATGACTCACGCGAAAGCCGAAGGATACTATCCCGACTTCTCACGGCTTGTCAATATTAAATTGGGGTGCTAGGAAGGATGAAAATGCAGCCTTTAGTGAGCGTTGTCATCCCCACACACAATCGCTGGCCGATGCTCTGCGATGCGATCCAATCCGTCCTGGGCCAAAGCTATAAAGGATTCGAACTCATCGTGGTGGACGATGGGTCTCAGGATGGAACGGCAGACCATTTGAGGAGATACGGCACCCACCTGCGGTTCTTTTCCCAGCGCCGGCGTGGTGTGGCCGCCGCGCGCAACCTCGGTGTTCGTTGCGCACGCGGCAGATATCTGGCTTTTCTCGATTCCGATGATCTCTGGCAGCCGAAAAAGCTTGAAGTCCAGGTCGCTTTTATGGAAGAGCGGCCGGAGGCGCAAATTTGTCAGACGGAGGAGATTTGGATTCGGCGCGGGCGAAGGGTTAATCCGAAAAGGAGACATCGCAAACCTTCCGGAGATATCTTTCGCGCCAGCCTCGATCTCTGTCTGGTCAGCCCTTCGGCGGTGATGATGACCAGGGAACTGTTTGAGAGGGTAGGGGGATTTGATGAAACCTTCATTGTGTGCGAAGACTACGATCTTTGGCTTCGAGTAAGCGTTGATACTCCGGTTTATCTGATCCCGGAGCCGCTGGTCTTGAAAAGGGGAGGACATAAGGATCAGTTGTCGCGCTCCACCTGGGGACTGGACCGCTTTCGCGTTCGGGCGCTTAGAAAGATGGTCGATGGCGGTCTCTGCGGCGAGAAGAGAAATTGGACTTTAGAAACCCTGGCAAATAAAGTGGCGATTTTGACTCAAGGGGCGCGGAAGAGGGGAAGGGAGAGGGAAGCGCTGGGTTACGAATCGATTCTAGATCCTCCATCCTCTATCTTCGATCCTCGACCTTAGGCTATGCTCAATCAAGCCATTTGCGACTACGCTAAAGAGAAGGGGTTTCATCCGCAGACCCTGGAGCGATGGCTTAGATTAGCCGAGATTGACCGCGAGGCCCTCTTCGATCTGGCTCAGGGGCTCAAGCTGGGGGAAAACCATCTCCGGGATTTCCTTGAGTGGTTGAAAGAGATTGCACTGCGGGATGGCGTGGACCTCTGTGAGATTCTGCACAGGGAGCCTTTCTTGCGGATTTCATCGGACCCTCGACTGGGCCGCAACGACAAGCTCAAGCGGATAAAGGAGGAGGTGCGCCGGCTCAGGTTTCCCCGCCTCACATCTATGGAGGAGGGTATCAGGAAAAGGATCCGGGAGATCAGGCTTAGTCCACAGATCCGGATCACCGTTCCGCCGGGTCTGGAAGGCGGGCTGACCGTGCAGATGAGGGCCGCGAGCTATAAGGAGATGGAAAGGTTAGTCGGAGAACTTTCGCGGCTTTTGGAGAAGAAGGCGGTGCAAGAGATTTTTTCATTGCTAGAGGGGTCAGAGTGAAAAAGGTTTAAGAGTTGAAGAGTTCAAGAGTTCAAGGGTTAAAAAAGCTGAAAACCGACTGCTGATGGCTGGAGCGGAGAAAACAAGATGAAGGATTTTGCGCCGAGCGAGATCATCGTTGAGGCGGGGTCGGAGGCCGGTCCTATCTTTAGGAACTTGAAAAGGGCTTTTCCGGACATTCCTTTTACTTTTGTCGACGAACCTCCATCTCCCGGCTCGGCTCCTTCCACCTCCGGCGATCCTTTCGGAGAACGAAAGGGGCGACTTTTCTTGATGCGCCACAAAGGCGAGTTTCTGAAGAAATGTCCGGGCAGCGACGGACAGGTGTGCTGCAACTACTTTGTGGTCAATTTTGCCAGCAACTGCCCGATGGAGTGCAGTTACTGTTACCTTCAGGAGTACATGGCGCACAACCCAACACTCAAGGTCTTCAGCAACGTAAGCGATCTCATCGAAGAAGCCGGCGCGCTGCTTAGCCGGCATCGCCGTTTTTTCTTTCGTATCGGCACCGGCGAGATCACGGACAGTCTCGCCCTGGATCCCTATATCGGTTTTTCCTCCGAGGTGATTCCCTTTTTCGCCGGGCAGCCCAATGTCCTGCTGGAGCTGAAGACTAAGAGCGACCGCGTGGAGGGGCTGTTGAAATTGGATCCCAAAGGCCGTGTGGTGGTCTCCTGGTCCATGAATCCCGATAGGGTCATCGAGAGCGATGAGCATTTGACGGCCTCCTTCGAGGAAAGGCTTACGGCTGCCCGGCGTTGCCAGGAGGCGGGGTATAAATTGGGCTTTCACTTTGATCCCATGGTCGAATATCCCGGCTGGGAAGAAGACTATCGGGCGATGGTGGAGAGGATCTTTGCAGTTGTGGACCATCGGAGAATCGCCTGGATCAGCATGGGAGTATTGCGCAATACCCCGGGCTTGAAGCGGATCATGCGGGAGAGATTTCCTTCAACACGTCTCCTCAGCGGGGAGCAGGTTCTCTGTGCGGACGGCAAGATGCGCTACTTTAAGCCGCTGCGCGTGGGCATGTATCGCAAAATGCTGCGCTGGATTCGCGACCTCTCGCCCATTGTCTTTGTCTACCTGTGCATGGAGTCCAAGGAAGTCTGGGAGCAGGTATTCGGTTTTGCGCCTAGCTGTGAGAAGGAATTGGGGGCTCGCCTGGTGGCATATGAATGACAGGTCCAGAGCCCTCGGGAAACGCGCCTTCGGCTGCGGCCGATGGGCCAGTGCTTTAACCGAATTTTTCCACTCCTACGTCCGCAGCCTCACTCGCGCTCCCCTCGGGCTCGTCCGGTTGCTCAGGCCAGTAGCCCGCATTGGTATCTTGCTTTATGAATCGCGATAGCGCAATAGGCGTTTTCGATTCCGGCATCGGCGGGCTGACGGTTCTGCAAAGGATCATGGAGGCGCTGCCGAGGGAGAACACGGTCTATCTTGGGGACACCGCCCGCTCTCCCTACGGGACCAAGTCGGTGGAGACGGTGCTGCGCTACTCCTTCGAGAATACCGACTTCTTGATTGAGAAGGGTGTCAAGCTTGTCGTCGTGGCGTGTAATACTTCAACCGCCATAGCCCTGGAGGCGCTGAAGGAAAACGTTGCGGTCCCTGTGATCGGGGTGATCGAACCTGGTGTCAGGCGGGCCTTAGCGGAGACGAGGAATAGAAAAATCGGCATTATTGGGACCGAGGCGACAATCCAGAGCGGAGCCTACACCCGGGCGCTAAAAAAACTCGATTCTAAGATTGAGGTCTACAGTCGCGCCTGCCCTCTTTTTGTTCCTTTGGTCGAAGAGGGGTGGCTCGATAACCCCGTAGTGAAACTGACCGTGGAATCCTATCTCGGAAGCCTTAAGCAGAGCGGCATTGATACGCTCATCCTGGGCTGCACTCATTACCCGCTGCTTAAAAAGGCGATTCACAGATTTATGGGGCGCGGCGTCAGGCTCGTCGACTCGGCGGAGGAAACCGCCAAGGAAGCGCAAACGGTCCTTAAGAAAAAGTCTCTTGCACGGGAGAAGGGGAAAGGAACTCCGAGTTTTTTCGTTACCGATGCTCCGGACCGATTCATCAAAGTGGGCCAGCGTTTTTTGGGAGAGAAGGTCGAGTCCGCGGTCCGGATCGAACGGTGAGGCTTCCCGATTCGAAAGACCTACCTTTTTTGTTTCGTATTGTATTCGCTCCTTTTGTATTGTATAAAGACAAACATCTTACTTTTTAAAAAGGGATCGTTTTTATGCACAAGACAAGTGTAACCCGTAAAGGGCAGACAGTGGTCCCGGCGGCGCTCCGAAAAAGGTTTAATATCGGGCCGAACTCTCGGTTGGTATGGTCCACGGATGGCAAGGTGATCGAAGTGACCCCCCTTCCTTCGGATCCGATTCGAGCGCTGCGTGGTTCCACGGAAAAGCGTCGCTTGCTTCGGGCGTTATTGAAGAGGAGAAAGGAGGATAAGGCGCTTGAATGATAGGGCCTATCTTCTGGATACCTCCGCGATCTTTGCCTTTACTGACAACGAAGAGGGAGCCGACTTGGTAGAAGAGCTCCTAACACGGGCCAAGAAAGAAGAGATATCCCTACATATATCGAAGATGACGGCGATGGAGATTTACTATGTGTCTTTACAGGAGGGAGACGAAAAAGAGGCCCGTGACCGTCTCTTGTTGGTGAGATCGCTGCCCCTGGTTGAGTTGCCCCTGGACGAAGATTTGGTGTTGCCTGCTGCCAGGTTTAAAGGGAGGTGGAAGGTGTCGGTGGCAGACGCCTGGATAGCGGCGACAGCCGCAGTTCGTGATCTCACGCTTATTCACAAGGATCCTGAATTCGAACGTCTCAAGGAAGGAGTCGCTCTTTTAGCCCTTCCGTATAAGCCGAAGAAGAGGAGATGAGGCGGTGAAAAGAGCGCTTAAACATCGTAGGGGCGTAGATAGGCCGTCTTCGTTACCTTCGTTTATGATCCGGCAATGTGAGTCTGGCAGCCTCAATCCAGTCTCTTTTAAGAAGTTAATTCTGTTTCAACATTGAGCGCGCCGAGCCGCTCGGCCTTGGCCGCCCGGAGCAGGCGCTCGTCGGCGGCGGTAAATGTAATCTCTTCAGCCAGCGCTTTCTTAAGGCTAAGGGCCGAGGCCAGATGCACGGCATCGAATCCCCTGAGAGGGTGCGATTGGATTAGATCACGGGCCAGATGGAGAATCCCGTTTTGCAGATCTACCCGAATGTAAGCCTGCCAGTCCCTTTCAAATTGGCGGCAGGCGAGCGCGTACTGGCTGGCTGAAATATTGCCTTCCCTATGTTTCCTTTTAAGACCTGCGTAGACTTCCGCATAGGAGATCTTCGCGGTCGCGACCGATCCTGCCTGTATGATCCTCTGAACTAGCGGCGATCCTTTTTCGACGACGAAGCGCTTGATGAGCGCGCTGGTATCGAGATAGTTCACCGGCGGTCTTCCAGGATGGTCTTTGAGATCGCCGGCCCGGAGACCTTTATTAGACGCAGCTTCTTTAGCGGTTTTTGAGTTGGGAGAGTGACGAGGCCGTCAGCGGCCAGGCCGGCAAGTCTTGCCTCCAGGCTGGCCGTGCGCTCCACCGACTGGATCGGCTTGATCAACGCGATCGGCCTGCCCCGCTCGGTAATGACAACCTCCTGGCCGTTCTTGGTTCGGCGGAGATATTGGGTGAGACGATTTTTGAGTTCCTTGATCCCGACGGTGCTCACGGTCGAATCCTCCCCTGGTAGCTATTGTAGCTACTTCAGCTCAATTGTCAACTCCGCGCATAAGGAGGAGGCGCTAGTTTCGCAAGTCGAGTCCGCGGTCCGGATCAAGCGCTGAGTATCGTGGTTCGACAAGCCCTTCGGCCCAAGCTCGGCTCGACTGAGCGACTCGACCTGATCTCATCGCAGGTCGCTGAAGTCAGGCCGAGGGCTCACCACCCCTAGCACGAGCACGCAACCGGAGGATGAAGGTCACGAGCATTCCCTCAGTAGTCCACCCCCAAGGCGCCCTGGTTCGTAGTCAGATTCAGGAAGACCAGACCGGGACGGGGAGGGGAAAAGGGGACATAAACCTTTCTCCCCTCAAGCCGCCTCTTTTTTGGGAGTGCAAGAAAAAGACTCGCGTCCCCTTTTCGCTCCTGCTTACAGAGCTTGCGCCAGGGCAATCAGCATGGCGGCCTGCGCCGCCGTGAGCGCCTTGCCCGCCTGTGCCTGCAACTCGTTGATGAAAGCGCCGATTGCGCCGGCCTTGGCCTGGGCGTTGCCACGAGCCTCCGCTGCCGCAGCGGCGTTCAGCTTGCTAATCATGGAGTTGGCGACCCCCGCTTTGGTGACGAACTGCATGACCAGATTCCCAAGGCCCGCGGCTGTCACCTGGACCGTGAAGCTGGTGGAGCCGTTTCCTGTGTTGCCCGCCAGGTCGGTGGCGGATGCCGAGAAACTGTTTGTCCCCAAGGTAAACGTATAAGCGGGCCCGTTGATGTTCGCACAGGTGTCCGAGGCCACGCCCGACAAAGCGTCAGCAGCCGCGCAAGTGATCGCCACGCTCTGATCAACGGTGTAGGTGCCGGCGTTGCCCGAATAAGTCACCATAGGTAACGTCCTATCGATGTTGATTCCACTCATTGTGGTTGAGGCGCTGTTGCCCGCCATATCCACTGCTGTGCCAGTTCGCGACTGCCCTGCTCCTTCGAAGCTAACCACCTGAGGAGTCGGCCCGCAGCTATCAATGCCGGAAAGACCATCGGAACAGGCGAAGCTCACCGTCACATCGCTGTTGTTCCACCCGTTGGCATTTGGCCCAGGCGTGCGGAGGGCCATGATCGACGGCGGTGTCTTGTCGAGCTTGGCATGGGTAGAATTAGCGCTCTCCTGGTTGCCCGCATTGTCTACAGAGTAATAGTCGATAAAGTGGTTGTCTTCCGTCGAAATAAGGATCGAAGTCCCCGTCTGCCACGCTCCACCATCAACCCTGTACTTTGTCTCTTTACAGCCGCTTCCGCCCTCGTTATCAGCGCAAGTGAGAGTGACTGTGAAATCCGCCTTTTGCCACGTTGAGGGCGCGTTGTTGGTCGTCGTTGGCGGCGTGGTATCCGCCGGCGTCGGATCAGGCCCGACAAAATTACCCAATGAATAGGGCCGAAGTCCGACATTGAACGCAGCCACCGTTACATAGGTGCTGGTATCGAGGACGTGGACCTTGCCGGTATTATAGTCGTTGGTCACGTTAGTGACATAGAGCCGTGTACCTGCCGGGTTAACTGCAACACCGAAGGTACCAAGTCCCGCATGTGGCGTTGCAACTACTTGATTGGTGTTGGTGTCTATGACTGAGACCGTGGCGGATCCCTGGGTTGTTACATAGACCCATGTACCCGCCGGGTGAACTGCAACACCGTAACCGCCTCCCGCATCGAACGCTGCAACTACTTGATTGGTGTTGGTGTCTATGACTGAGAACCAGTTGCCGTTATCATTTTCTTTACTTGTTACATAGAGCCGTGTACCTGCCGGGTGAACTGCAACACCAAAAGGCGAACTCCTATCCCAGCTCTCCCAGCCGGGCACGTTGGCCCACTTACTCCCCACATTGACCGTTGCCACTACCGTATTAGTGCTGGTGTCTATGACTGAGACCGTCTTGCTCCCATAGTTTGCTACATAGACCCGCGTACCTGCCGGGTTAACTGCAACACCGATAGGATTGCTGCCCACACTTACCGTTGCCACTACTGTATTAGTGCTGGTGTCTATGACTGAGACCGTGGTGCTCCCATAGTTTCCTACATAGAGCCGTGTACCCGCCGGGTTAACTGCAACACCGACAGGATTGCTGCCCACACTTACCGTTTCAACTACTGTATTGGTGCTGGTGTCTATGACTGAAACCGTGTGGTTCCCATTTGGACTTCGGTCCAGCGCCGAGTTTGTTACATAGACCCGTGTGCCTGCCGGGTGAACTGCAACACCGTAAGGATTGCTGCCCACACTTACCGTTTCAACTACTGTATTGGTGCTGGTGTCTATGACTGAGACCGTGTCGCCCCAAAAATGTGGAACATACGCAAATGGCGCGGCAGAGGCATTGGCTGCTGCAAATACCGGAAGAACGATCGCCAGCAGGATGGATAAGAACAATCGCGTTTCACCCCTTAAGATCACACGTTCTGGTCTTTTCATGAGTGTCCTCCTCAGATCAGACTTATCGCTGCGTTCTCCTGCCGCTGGTTCGAGAGTTTGCTTTTTTCCGACTGGTTTGACAATAATCACAATCAATCATTTTTGTGATTAACCTGACCACATGCGCCTCAGGGAAATCAGAGCATTAGTCGAGAGCACAGGGGATCCTGCGTTCGCGGTCGATGGCTTAGGTTTGATTGTTGCCTGGAACTCCGCCGCCGGGGCTCTATTCGGCGTGAAGGCCGAAGAGACGATGGGCAAACCATGCCGCCAGATCGTTCAAGGCGCCGATGAGTGCGGCCTCGTATGCTCCGACGTTTGCACAGTGCTACCGGCGGCCCGAAAGCGCCGTCCTATCAGCAACTACGACCTTCAGATTGAGACCAGGCAAGGCCGCAAGTGGTGTAGCGTATCGGTCTTGGTAGCGCAGGAAGCGGAGTCAACATCGCCGTATTGCATCCACATCGTTCGCCCCACCGATATTCCCAAACGGCTTGAGTTGTTGTTGCGCGATTTTATAGTCACTGAGACAGGGCTGCCCCCTAAATCTGCCAGGAGGCTCGGCTCTTTACGCCATATTCCCACGGGCGAGGCAGAGCTGACAAAGCGGCAGGGTGAAATTCTGCGCTTACTTGTAAAAGGCGCGACAACGGCATCCATAGCCGCAGAGCTACATATCAGCCGGACGACCGTCAACAACCACGTTCAGCAGATCCTCCACAGGCTCAATGCGCACACCCGCCTGGAGGCAATCCGGCGCGCTGAGCGCACAGGTTCAGTCTGAGCCGTTTTGACGCCTTGAAGCGACTCGGAAGCTGGCCCGAACTGCTAACTTTTTCGTCACCGACGCGCCGGATCGCTTTGTCAACCCATTCGACACCCCGCCCACCCTTCGAGAAGCTCAGGGTGGTGAGCAAGGTCGAACTACAGGGCGGGGCTTGCTCAGGGTTGACGGTGAGCGACATACGACCAACTTGACCCCATGCACAGCACGGGGCATGAGTCGAACCGTCAAAGTAGGCCAGCGCTTTTTGAAGGAGAGAAGGTGGAGTCCGCCGTCCGGATCGAGCGCTGAGCGGCTCCGGCGCAGCATCGCCGCCCGCACCGCGCGCTTCGGGCCTCGGCTATGAAATCACAATCTTCTCATCGATGGAGTCGAGGATGCTTGGAGGGGCCGGGGAATCTGCCGGCTGCGGCGGAGTCTGTGCCCCCGTAGGAGCATCATGAAAGGTGATCCCTCCCTTTCTGTCCATCTCCACCGAAGAGCCATCGCGAAATGTCGTGCGCGTTTGTCTGGAGCCATCCGGATACTCTTGGGTGGTGGTCGTGGAGCCATCCGCATTCGTGCGGGTCGTGGTCGTGGTGCCGTCGGGGTTCGTCGTGCTCGTGTACGTCGTCCCATCGGCCTTCCTTCCAGTCGTGGTCCCGGAGCCATCGGGATTCGTTTGGGTCGTCGTCATGGAGCCGTCGTCAGCCGTGAAGACCTCGTGCGTCGAGCCATCGGAAGATGTCGTGGTTACCCGCGTGCTGGTGGGTTGGGCTATGATCCTGGTCGTGGAGCCATCGGGAAAGGTCGTGGTCGCGGTCGAGTAACCACCGCCACCCGACAAGACCTCGTGCCTAAAGCCATCGGGATATGTGGTGACCGTGTGTACGTTGGAGCCACCGCTGCCGGAGGTCCGCCGGGTCTCCGTGGTCGTAGAGCCATCGGAGTTCGTTTGAGTCCATGTCGAGACCGAGCCGCCGACCTCATTTCGGGTTGTGCTCGTGGGCCCGGCGGAGCCATCGGCATTCGTGCGGGTTGTGATTAGGGTGTTGGTGTCATCATTACGCCAGCCGGTCGTGCTCGTAGAGCCATCGGGGAGTGTCGTGGTCGTGGAGCCATCGGGATTCCTGGTAGTGGTTCAGTCTGAAAAAAGTTTTCATTGACTGGACTTCATCGGCATGGCAAACTTGAAGCATGCCAAAACGAGACTTCACGCAGATTGCAAAATCTATCATAGACAAAGTTACTGGTAACGCCCCATTAGAAAAGCCCGACACTCGCAACCCTCACGCTGTAGCTCTCAGCAAACTCGGAGCGAGCAAAGGCGGCAGAGCGCGAGCGAAAAAACTTAGTGCCAAAAAACGCAAAGAGATTGCCAAAAGAGCGGCTAAAGCTCGTTGGCACTAGTCCAAAAACCCCTGTCATATCCGCTACTTACCTGAAACTTTACAACAAAATTACAATTTCCGTAGATATTTCTACAGTTTGGTGATACTGTAGGCATAGATGGCCTGCGTATTTCGGCTTGCAATATATGGCGCAATTTGCTAAGCATAGATAAGAACGAAACAAAGGGGGTGACACCTATGACTGAATTACATGAACTTCTCCAAAAACGCATCGAAGAATTAACCGAAAAACACAAGAAAATTCTCTCTGAGCGTGAACGGCTAGAAGCCGAAGCCAAACAGCTTCAGGCCGATATTGCGACCTTGCATGAAGCACTTAATGCAGAAGCTCGAAGAACCGGGCACACAATATCCAAACCAGCGTCATCCAATGGAAGTCGTCTCCTTGGTCATAGACTTGTGGATGCAATTCGCATCCTACGGCAAGAAGATCCGAAAATTACAAAAAGAGGCGTAAAGCATAAACTCCGAGAGGTCGGTTTTGACTTCAAGGGAAAGCGACCAGGAAGCGCCGTCCACATGGGTTGGACGATTACAGAGAGGTGGAAACACAAAAGCGGCGATCCGTTATAGGGTGACACCAAACGATTACCGCCGCCTTTGTAGGGTTATGAAGAACCGGAGGCTTGGCTGAGTGGCTTAAGGCACTCGACTTATAATCGAGCGGTCCCGTGATAACGCACGGGGTCCGTCCGTCCGAATCGGACAGCCTCCGCTACCCGTTTTCGTACCCTACCATTTCTCTGCCTAATTAGCAAGACTGAATTTTTTCTTTCGGAAAAGCCCATTTTCCCCTTGACAATGCTTTCACGAGCAAGTATATTGTTCAGTATGAAGATATTAAAAAGAGAGCAGCGGGTGAAGATCCTATCCGGCCTAGTCGAAGGCGTGGGAGTTAACGCAACGTGCAGGATGACGGGAGTTGCAAAGAATACCGTCTTAAAACTTCTGCGCGATGTCGGAAAAGTCTGCGCCATTCATCACAATCAAACAGTCCACAATCTCTCTACGAAGCGGGTGGAATGCGATGAGGTGTGGAGCTTCTGTTACTCCAAGCAAAAGAACGTACCAGAAGAGAAGCGCGGACGTTTTGGTTATGGCGATGTATGGACCTGGACAGCTCTCGATGCAAACAGCAAACTGATTATCTCCTATCTTGTGGGTCTTCGGGA
>Ga0209212_1004369_pt1 | contig 17525 bp, 18 predicted proteins | sample RifGroC2_FD_183996 | JGI IMG/M metagenome (GOLD analysis project Ga0209212, IMG submission 183996) | Groundwater microbial communities from Rifle, Colorado, USA - Groundwater C2 (SPAdes) (version 2) | ecosystem: Environmental > Aquatic > Deep subsurface > Groundwater | place: Rifle, Colorado...
ATTTTTCGGGTTTTACGATACCATAATCGCCATTGACCATTGGCAGGGAAAGCTGACTGTTTTCTCTACTGGTTTTCCCGAAAGGTCTGGTCTCGCGGCTGAAAAGAGGGCCAAAGAGAGATTGAGACAGGTGGTAGGGTTATTGTCGGAGGGCCGTAAACATATAGGCAGGAGGATTCCTGTTGGGCGGTCACAGGGGGCCGCCCCTACATCTAATTTCACCAAAGAAGGATATTTAAAGGCGGTAAATAAAGCCAAAGAGTATATAAAAAGAGGCGACATCTATCAGGTTAATCTCTCCCAGAGATTTAGCGCGGAAACCGTTTTAAACAGTTTTGATTTGTATCAGAAACTGCGACGGGCTTCACCCAGCGATTTCTCGGCTTACCTGGACTGCGGAGATTTTCAGATTATCAGCTCTTCCCCGGAGAGGTTCCTTAATTTTGACGGGGAAAAGGTTTCCACCCGGCCGATGAAGGGAACCCGGCCGCGGGGAATAAACCCTCAGGCTGACGCGCGCCATAAGCGGGATTTATTGCAAAGCCCTAAAGACAAGGCCGAACTGCTAATGATTGTGGATTTACTGCGCAATGACCTGGGCCGGGTCTGTAAATACGGCTCAATCAAAGTCAGCTCTATGCGCGAGCTTGAGGCCTATTCCACGGTTTACCAGACTACCGCCTCTATTGAAGGAGTTTTGCATCCGGATCAAGACCGCCTTGACCTGCTTAAAGCCTGCTTTCCCGGCGGCTCAATAACCGGCTGTCCCAAGATCCGCTCAATGGAGATAATTGAAGAGCTTGAGCCGACTAAGCGGGCAATTTATACCGGTTCGCTGGGGTATTTTGGATTCAATAACACGATGGACCTGAATATCTTAATCCGTACAATTTTGAAAAAAAGCGATAAAATATATTTTCAGACCGGCGGAGGAATCGTAGCCGATTCGCGAGCCGAAAACGAATACCAGGAAACCCTCACCAAAGCCCAAGGCATCTTCAGCGCGCTAAAGCGCGCCAGCTGATAGGCAGGTAAGCGTGTAAGGAAGATGATGGTATCTCTCAAATGTTTTGCGTCTCTTGACAAGTAATAATAAATATTGTATACTTTAATACAGGTAGTTGTATCTATATATACAATATATTGTATATTATAATCCGTAAGTAAAATGGAATACCGTATTGATAAATATGGGTTGATGGATAGGCTAAGCGCCTGGAATGATTATCTTAAAAGAAAAGTGTGCCTGATTGCCTGCGGAGGCACCGCTCTTACCCTGCTTAGTCTAAAGGATTCCACCAAAGATATAGACCTGCTTGTTCCTGACGTCAAGGAGCACGAATATTTAGTAAAGGTCCTAAAACAATTAGGCTATCAATCAGTCAGCGGTTGTGGTTTAAGCCGGGATGACGGATTCATTTTTGATTTATTCAGAGGCAAGGTAATCCATACTACAGAGTTGTTGGATTCGCCATTAAAGAAGGATAAGCATATCCCAATCAAAGAATTCAGCCGTATTTATTTAGGCGTTTTGAATTACTATGATTTGATTATCAGCAAATTATTCAGGGCGGCAACGGTTGATTTAGAAGATTGTCTCCTTTTGTTTAAAAGCAGGGATAAGGAAATAAACCTGAAATATTTAGAGAAACGTTTCTATGAGACCGCTTCTTACGATGTTTCTGAAGAGAAGGTTATTAAAAACTGGAAACACTTTCTGAAACTTATCAAAAAAGAGTAAGTAAAGCATGAAGAGCAAAAAACTTCTTAAGAAATTAAGCGAATTAGGGTTCCCTTTATTTGAAAAGGAAGAGAAACTTGACGCTGATTCTGTTTTGGCGCAGGTTGCCAAAGGCGGCGATTTTCGGCTTTGGGAGGGGTTTCCCGTGGTCTTGGCCAATAGCGCTGAAAAAGGCCTGTTTAGTTACGAAAATGCCCTGCTTCAGCTTAAGCAGTCTTCAGACAAGTCAAAGCTCAACGCATTATTGGCGATGTCTCTGGCGTTATATGATGTTCTGGAGTTAAAATTTTCTTGGGCAAAAAAGTTGTTAAACTCATCCTCTCCGCGGGTAAAGAAAGATTCTGATAATTTTAAAGAAAAGCTGAAACGTGATCTGATGTTTACGGTTGCCGGAAGGGAAATGTCAGCCCAGCGGCTTAAAACAACCTTCCGTAATTATTTCCGGCAAAACCAAAATAGCCTTAATGAATTGCTTTTAGTAAAGGAAGAATTAGGAGTAGAATACGCCTTATCCCAGGTATTTTCACCGAAACAGAAAGAATTGTTTTTAAAGAAGCTAAAGAGCGAGAAGTTTACTAAAACCGAAAAAGAATACTTTTCCCGCTCCGTAAAAAAGAAAGCCCTGGCCTTAGCCAATCCCGAGCTACACCGCCTCGCGCGAAAGCTATTAGAAGCCTGAAAGAATAAGGGGATCAGAGCGGATTTGGGACAGTAGAATCGTGAGGGGAATGGAAGGGGTGCTTAAAAAATAGACCTAACCCTTAACCTCTGGTGGTTCGACTAAAACTGATACGGTTTCTGAAAACAAATTTAGTTAATTTTAATTATGCCAATTAATTTATCTAAAAAAACAATTAAAGAAAATTTACAATTTCTAAAATCGCATTTGCCTTCAAAGCCAACGGCTGTTAATGGTTTTTATAAATTGCCAAAAGAATATGAATTTTATAAAAATTTAATTGATAGTAATCTTTCTCAAAATGCACTTCAAAAAATATCTGACCATATGGGCTATTTCCTGGGTATTTTGAAAAGCGTAAGAGTAACTTTTATTGAAGAAATTACGGATCCAAGATGGACCGTTTCAAGTGGTGGCGTGGTTTATACGGGAAACAATAATTCAAATGTGTCGGGCTTATATAGGGTAATGGGATTTGATCACGGGGAAATACTTTTAATCAAGAAAAATAAATATCAGTTAAAACATATTTTGGCAATTCTTGCGCATGAATATACTCATCACTATCTATATCAATATAATATTAGAAAAAATAATGTAGATGAAAACGAAATATTAACGGAAATAGCCGCTGCTTATTTAGGTATAGGACAATTTCTTGTAAATGGCTATAAGCCAATCGTATGGATGAGTGATTGTTATAATTACATTTTTGTTAGTGGACATACTACTCATACAATGACGGTTGGTTATGTTACGCCAGAAACTATCAAAAAGGCAATTATTTTATCAACAAAATTAAGGAAATGGAATCCTAAGGAAGCAGTCAATAGCTTTTCGTCGATACTTGATAAAATGATAGTTTTTTTAAAATTATGGCCATACAGAAGTGAAATAAAAAGAATAAAACACGAAAAGGAACAAGGCATAATTGACAATAGGATAAAAAAAGGAAAAATAGACATCATCAAAAACGGGCTAAACAGCGTAGAAGAAAAATATAAAAAAATCTTATCAGATTTTGATAAATATTCTAAAACGTTAAATGTATCTTTGATTCCCGCAGAAGACGGCAAAAAATTTGTTGAGTTGGCATAATGAAATAGCATTAGCAAACTTTATTAACGAAATAAAAAAATGTTCAAAAAATCTATCAAGTGAAGAAAATTTAGATTCTACTATGAAAGAAATAGGCAACCTAAATAGTTGTATTGTAATTTGGCGGAAATTATTGGATAAATATAAATAAAAGAAAAGGCAGCGTGTCAGCTTCGCTGGCATGTAAAACTACGGGGTCAGACCTCAAAATAAAACTACGGGGTCAGACCTCAACAATAGAAATTAACTTCTAAGGTTCTGAGGTTGAGGTCTGACCCCAAAGAAGGCTTGACAATCACTGGATTTAATAGTAAGATTATGGAGTTGCTGATTCCAAAAAAGGACTTATTATGGAAACAATGATACCAAGATTATTTACGCCGCCAAAGCAAAGTTTTTTTCTTTTCGGGCCCCGTGGAACGGGGAAATCGACATGGCTCAAGGCAGCTATGCCGGATGCCATCTGGATTGATTTATTGGAAGCTGACCAGTTTCGCTCATACAGCGCAAGGCCGGAACGGCTTAAGGAGCTTGTGCTTGCTGAAGCAGGGAAGAAAATCGTAGTCATTGATGAAATTCAAAAAGTTCCCGATTTATTAAGCGTAGTGCATTCCCTTATTGAAAAAAAACTTAAGCTTAGGTTTATCCTTACCGGCTCAAGCCCGCGAAAACTGAAGAAAACAGGAGCGGACTTGCTCGCGGGAAGAGTGATTAAACAGGCGTTGCATCCTTTTATGGCGGTAGAACTTGGCAGGAAATTTAATCTTACGTCCACGCTCACGCAAGGGCTTTTGCCGCTTGTGTTTTCTGCAGCCGCTCCTGAGGCGGTCTTAAGGACTTACGCTTCGTTATATGTCAGAGAAGAAGTTCAAATGGAAGGGCTGGTGCGTAACATCGGCAATTTTTCAAGATTTCTTGAAGCGGTCAGCTTTTCTCACGGTTCATTGCTTAATACGAGTAATGTTGCCAGAGATTGTGAGGTTGAAAGGAAAACAGTAGAAGCATATATAACAATTCTCGAGGATCTTCTTTTGGCTTATCGTATACCTGTTTTTTCAAAGAAAGCGAAAAGGGCAACGGTAGCCCATCCTAAGTTCTACTATTTCGACGCGGGGGTGTACCGCTCGCTGAGGCCTTGCGGGCCTTTGGATAGGCCTGAAGAAATAGAGGGGGCGGCGCTTGAAGGGCTTGTCGCCCAGCATTTGACGGCATGGAGTTCTTATCGAGGCGAAAAAAATAAAGTTTATTTTTGGAGGACCGCAGCCGGGTCAGAAGTGGATTTTGTGGTATATGGAGAAGAAGTGTTTTGGGCTATAGAAGTTAAAAATACTTCAAGGATACGGCCGGAAGATCTTCGCTCCCTAATAAGTTTTAAATCTGAGTATCCGCAAAGCAGCGCGTTTTTATTGTATCGTGGTAAAGAACGCTTGAAAAAAGGCAATGTGCTTTGTATCCCTTGCGATGAATTCCTGTTAAACTTGAACCCTGAAAAAATAAAAATTTTGTAGTCCAAAGCAAAACCTGTCTGTTTATCAGGATTAGGATAAGTGGGTAAGTTTTTTGGAACGGAGCCGGTTTTTAAGATGAAAATTTGGCTTAATGGGAAATTTGTAGAAGAGGAAGAAGCAAAGGTTGACATTACCTCAAGCGGGTTTTTATACGGCCAGGGCAAAACGATGGGGTCAGCCCCGGATATTAGACATTATTGAGCTTTGCATTTGTAATAGGAATGATAGAGGCACTGGCGGCGTTGGGGATAAAGGAAGAGTCGTTCCTATTAGTTTCGCAAAGCTCAATAATTGATAAAAGATTAATCGAATGGCTATAATCGCGTTATGTCTAACGACGGAGATAGCAGAAATATATTGACAATGTAACTACATTGTAGTATTATTGTAATAGAGTAAAAAAAAGAAACCATTGATGCGCGTTCATAGCTTTGTTTGGGATGAGAAAAATGAAAACCATATAGCCGAGCATGGAGTCGCGATATTTGAAGTTGAGGAGGCAATTCTATTTAGTAAGCCTTTCTATCAGAGAAGCAGGGAGGGTAAATATATTGCTTATTCTCTCACAGAGGAGGAGAGGTATCTCTTTATAGTCTTTGTGATCAAAGATAGCTACCGGATAAGAGTGATTAGCGCCAGAGACATGAATGAGAAAGAGAAGCGTTATTATAAAAAGAAGAAGAGGTAAAATAAACATGAAAAAGCCGCCTAAATTTAAAACGGAAAAAGAAGAGGCCAGTTTTTGGGATACGCACAGTCCATTGGATTATCCGGATGAGTTCAGTGAGGTAAAAGATCCGTTTGAATTCGCTCCTGGTCTTTTAAAAAAAGCCGCCCGAAGCCGTGAAGAAAGAAAACGCCAGCTTACTTTAAGGATGGGGCAGCGTCAAATTGATCTCGCCAAGGTTATTGCTAAATATAAGGGGTTAGGTTATCAGACTCTGATGAGAATATGGGTCGTTGAAGGAATCCGTCAAGAGATTAAGACGCATCCGGAGATAGGAAAGCTCCTTACTAAAATATAGTTAAATAAAAAGCTGGAGAGAATAGAGTCAATGATAGAAACTAACTTCTAAGGTTGAGGTCTGACCCCAGAAATTCTGGAGATTTTATCGGTTGGCTGATGGGGTATGGTGTAAATCCTGATGGCAAAGGCATAACCTTGCGAGATCAGGCATTTCATGTTGATTGTCATAACCTAACTATGGAACTTAAGGAAGCATTAAGGAAATATATCGGTTATCTAAGGGAGGATAAAGAAGATTTGTGTGGTCAGGGTATTTCAAGCGTGCGGTGGCGTAAGGGCTTCTGGCATACCTTAAAGCCAGTGCATTTGAGGAATAATGAGTGGGTTGCCATTGGAATTCAAAAGAGTATTTTTTAATCTTGTACGCGAGCAGAAATTTATGAATAAAAATATTTTCAGGAAAAAGCTTTTATTAATTATCGCTTTTTTATTTCTATTGCTGGGAGTGTTCAAAAATATATCTGCTCAAGAAGGCGAATTGGGTGATGAGAGTTGGACAGTAGAAGAACGTGTGGGTCGGCTATTTTATTTTACTCACGGTACAGTCGTCTGGGGACATGAGTTTGGATTTTTCAAAGGCATAAATGATTATGACGTGGATACGCTTTGGCTAACTTTCAGTTCCTCTAACGAAAAAGTCAAAACCTTTATAGGTAAAGATGTTGTGATTTCATTGGCAGTGGATGGGCAGAATTTTAAAATTAAGACTCCCATGTTGAGCGCAGGCACCATTGGCATTACTCACATTATGACGTTTACGAATCTGAGAGCAGATGACCTGCTTATTGATGCTTTAACTAAGGGGCGGTATGTCAAAGTGCAGATTTTGGAACCCAAGGAATTAGAGGTACTGTTGGACATTAAGGAAGATCAATTTGGTCTAAAGGGTTTTACTGTCTGTAGAAAAAAGGCCGGGAAAGTTTGCAAAGATAGCTTAACAGGAATGGGCGGTGAAAGCAGTAGGGAGAAATAAATAAAAAATAATTAATAGTTGCTTTGGTGATGCAGGCATAAAATATGATTAAAGGAAATGTCGTCTATAAAATTAAATGTTTGTACTGTGGTAATCATATGGAAGTTAAATATAAGAACGATATAACAGATAATATTAAAATTTCTTGTTTTAATTGCGGAAAAGAATTCTCTTTATATCAAAATCCTTTATTAAGAAAGTTCAATAATTTAAAACTTACTATAAAATTAAAATGGCATAAAATAAAGAAATCAAAATGGTTTGAGGAGTCTTCAAATTTTGGGAATAAAGCTTTAATTATTTTAACAGTTATTTGTTTAATCTATATTATTATATTTTGGATTTCTGAATTTAGACAAGGAAGAATTTGGTATATTTTTCGTTTCCCCCTTTAAAAACATCGGTAAAGGCGCGATAGTCAAAAATGACTGGATCGGCCACGGACAGTAAAAATTAATTGAATGGCTATAATCGCGTTATAGCCACATAATACTTAATTCATTTTAAGGAGAACATGAAGACGCAGGGCTTATCAAAGTTAATTGGCTCTGGTGAATCGTTGATGATTGAGTGGAAGCCGTCGCTTTCACAGATTAATGAAATTGTCGAAAGTATCGCCGCTTTCTCAAATACCGAAGGCGGTCGTCTTTTTGTCGGGATTTCTAAGAGTGGCGAGGCCGTTGGAGTTTCAATTGGTAAGGATACTATAGAAAATCTTGTCAATCGTGTTGCCCAGCATACCGAACCGAAAATTCATCCTCGGGTTACTGTTACGAAGTCCGGGGACAAGGAAATCATTGTTATTGATGTTAAGGAATCTCATGACAAGCTCGTCCTCGCCAACGGCAGGCCGTATATCCGGGTGGGCAAATCTACGAGACAAATGGGAAAAGATGAATACGAGCGGTTGATTTTAGAAAAGCATAAGGGCAAGCTGTATTTTGATGAACAAATCTGTAAGGATGCGAAGATTACGGATATCAGCAAGGAAAAACTTTTGACCTTTGTTAAGAAAGCCAAAGAACAAAGAGGGTTGAGCATTGATTCGAGAGCAGCAGCGACGGATATTTTAAGAAAGCTAAAATTAATGAAGGCCGGTAAACTGACTAACGCGGCCATTTTATTATTTGGGAAAGATACACAAGACTTCTTTTTACAAGCCGAGCTAAAAGCTATTCGATTCAAGGGTATAGACGAAACGAGGCCCATGCTTGATTTTAAAACAATCGGCGGGGACGCGATTACGCTTCTTGAGAAAGCGGAAAGTTTTATTTATGACCATATTCCGATGAGAGCGTGGATAGAGTCAGGAAAACTCCAGCGCCAGGAAAAATGGCTGTATCCTCCGGACGCGATAAGAGAAGCGTTAGCGAATGCCCTGGCGCACAGAGATTACGCCAGTCCGGGCAAGGTTCAGGTAAGAATTTTTGACGACCGATTGGAGATATGGAATCCGGGGCTTTTGCCGCCACCATTGACACTATATAAATTAAAAGGTAAGCATGATTCATTCCCGCGTAATCCTTTGATCGCGAAAGCATTTTTTTGGATTAGATATGCCGAAGATGTGGGGTCGGGGACGAGCAAGATTATTCAGTGGTGTAGGGAATGGGGATTGCCTGAACCGGCCTATGAAGAAGCCAGCGCCAGTTTTGTGACGGTATTTTATAATCCTAAGCAAGACGAAAGTATCCAGAAAACTGTGGAGAAGACTGTGGAGAAGACTGTGGAGATAATCTGCGGTTTGATCAAAGTCGATCCGCGCATCACTCAGAAGCAGATCATGGATAAGACGGGCCTGACTCGCAGAGGCGTGGAGTGGAATCTGAGAAAATTGAGGGAAGAAGGGCGCATCAAGCGCGTGGGACCCGATAGATGTGGGCATTGGGAGGTTTTGGGGTAAGCCCCAACAGTAGAAACTAATTTCTAAGGTTGAGGTCTAATCCTATAAATTTATGAAAATTTGGCTTAATGGGAAATTTGTAGAAGAGGAAGAAGCGAAGGTTGATATTACCTCAGGCGGTTTTTTATACGGCCAGGGGGTTTTTGAGACGATGCGCGCGTATAACGAGCGGGTTTTTCGTTTGGACAGCCATCTGGAGCGCCTGTTTAAGGCCCTGCCTGTGCTTAATCTGGAATTAGCCGCCGGACCTGAGGTTTTGAAAAAGGCGCTTAAGCAGGCTCTAAAAGAAAATAATCTTAAAGACGCCTATTTACGGATAACAGTCTGGCATGGGAAAGACAAGGTTGAAGCCGCGGTCTTTGCCAAAGCCCATAATTTTTTAACCAAAGAGGATTATTGTAAAGGCTTTAAGGTCATACTTTCCACTTTTCGCCAGAATGAATTTTCAATCCTTTCCGGAATCAAGTCCGCGAATTATTTGCCTTTACTCCTGACCTATCAGGAGGCAAAAAAGAAAACTGCTGATGAGGCCATACTTTTAAATACCCGGGATTTTCTGGCTGAGGCCTCCCGGGCTAATATCTTTTTAGTGAAGGATAATTGTTTATTGACCCCCTCGTTAGATTGCGGATGTCTTCCCGGCATTACCCGGGATACGGTTTTAGGCCTGGCGGCCAAGGAAAGGATAAAGGTGATTGAGACTAAGCTTAAGCCTGAGGATATCCAGAGAGCCGACGAGGCTTTTTTGACTAATTCCTTGATTGAAATTATACCTCTGACAACTTTTGAGGGCCGGCCGGTTAAAAAAGGATTTCCCGGTAAAATTACCGAGTTGATTTTGAAACGTTACCGCTTGTTATTGCAATGATAAAACATATATTTAGGATAAGTTTCGGGGTTATCTTGATCATCTTAGGCGTTGTCGGGATATTCCTGCCGATTATGCCCGGGCTGTTATTGATTCTTCTGGGCAGCGCGGTGATAGTAGAGAGAAACCCTAAGGTTTTATTCAACGAGATTGCCCAAAAGGTAAAAAGAAAAATGAGGACTAAAGAAGATGAAAAGGCTTGTTAGACTGTATGTTATTATTTTAATTCTTCTCTCTGGCTGTTCCGCGGATTTAGAGAATGCCAAATACCTGGCGGAAAAATCTCAGGCCGCCTATACCCGGGCGGTGGCAAGTTACCAGAGGCTCTTGGCTAAAAATAAGAAAAACGATGGTTTGCGGCTGGAACTGGCCAGGCTTCATTTTGGCCACGGAGATTACGACAGTGCCATAGTTGTCCTTAAAGACTCGGAAAGTCAAAAATCAAAAATGCTTTTGGCGGTTGCCTTGTATAAATCCGGGGATTATACCCAGGCCTTAAGCTTGTTTGAAAAATTAGGTAAGATTCAGGACGGCGAGTATTTGTATTATTACGGCCTGACCTGCAAAAAACACAATCTCTATGAACAGACTCTGGACGCGCTGAGTCGGATAAAGGATAAAGTTTACGCCCCCAAAGCCCAAGAGTTGATTAAATCCATCCAGGGCTCAACCCGGGAATATCTGCAAAACACCGCTCCCGAGCTTAAAGAGGCGATACTTAATGCCACCCAGGAGAAATATCCTCTGGCCGGGGCGGTAATAATCCTGGCGGATGAGGATATCCGGCTTTTAAAAGATGATACCGTGGTTTCGGAGTCGCGGTTTATTATCAAGATATTAAACGAACGGGGTAAAAACGATTTTTCCGAGATAGTCATCGGTTACGATTCTACCTATGAAAAGGTAGAGGTCGAATACGCCCGGACTATTTCTCCGGACGGCCAGGTGATTGCTGTGGGGGAAAAAGACATGCGGGATGTTTCATTATATCTGAATTTTCCGCTTTATTCCAATGCCCGGGCCAGGATAATTTCTATGCCGGGCCTTGTCGAGGGCTCAATCGTGGAATACAAGGTTCGGCATCAGGAAAACCTGGGCTTGAGCAAAAAAGGATTTAATTTGGCCTATAGCCTGAAGGAAGGCCAGCCAATAGCGGACGCCAATTTTAAATTAACCGTCCCTAAGAATAAAAATCTAAAAACCAAGGTGTTAAACTCCGAATATAACTTAGAAAAATTAAATCTATCTCCTCTGATTACCCAAACCCGGGATGAGAAAATTTATACCTGGGATTTTCAGAATATTCCCCAGATAGAAGTAGAACCGAATATGCCTCCGGCGGCTGAAATAAATCCGATAATTCTTGTTTCAACCTATCAATCCTGGGATGAGATTTATAAATGGTGGCGGGAATTGGCCAAAGACCGGATGTTCGCGGATAAGGCCATCAGTGAAAAGGTTGCCCAGCTTATCCAGGGTAAAAAAAATAAAGAGGAAATTATCCGGGCTATCTATAACTACTGCGCCCAGGATATCCGCTATGTGGGCATAGAATACGGCCAGGCCGGATACCAGCCGCATTATGCCGCGGAGATATTCAAAAACAAATACGGCGACTGTAAGGATAAAGCTATACTTTTTATTACTATGCTCAAATCTGCCGGAGTGAGCGCTTATCCGGTATTAATCGGCACCCGGGGCAATCCGGCCACACAGGAAGATTTCCCCGCGGATATCTTTAACCACTGCATTGCCGCGGTAGAATTAGACGGCAGATTGATTTTCTTAGATATTACCGCCGAGGTGTGTTCTTTTGGAGACCTGCCGGCAGGGGATCAACAAAGGCGGGTTTTAATCTTTCGGGAAGACAGATATGAAATAGCCGAGACTCCATTATTAAGCCCCCAGCAGAATCGGATTACCTATGTTACCCGGATGAACATTGCCAAAGACGAGTCTGTCTTTGCCCAAAGGCAGGTTGAGGGCCAGGGAGAGTTTGATCAGGCCCAGCGCTATTGGCTTAGATATACCCAGCCGGATTTGATCGAACAGGGTTTAAAGGAAAGGGTTCAGTCTATGGTGGTCTCCGGAGACCTGATCAAGTATAATTATGAAAATGCCGATGACTTGAATACCCCCATCCGGCTGACCTATGAATTCCAGGGAAAGAATTTTCTCTGGCGCTCCGGACGGGCCAGGATAATCCCGCCTCTGGCCGCGATTGATGCCTCCATAGCGGCTAAAAGTATACGGGGGTATCCTTTGGAATTGGGCCAGCCGGACAGCAAAGAGTCTGTCTTTGAGATTAAGTTAGAGAAGAATTTTATTCTCAAGTATCTTCCGGAAAAAGTGGATGTCCAAAGTCCCTGGTTGGATTATTCAGTCAACTATGAGTTTAAGGGACAGGTTTTAAAAGTCTCTCAAAGAGAAACCTTAAAATTAAGGCAGGTCAGCCAGAAAGAGTATCCGGAGTTTAAAATATTTTTGGAGAATTTGGCCGGTAAATTAAAAGAGTATATCATTTTAGAGAAAAAATAATGCCTAGAAGAAGAGAAGATAAGAAAAATAAAGATTTGGATTTTGAGATTGATTTCTTTGAGCGATTGCTTAAGAAAAAGCCGGATTTTATTCAGGCCTTAACCGCTTTGGGGGGCGCCTATACCCAGCGGGGAGATTATAAGAAAGGCTTAGAAGTTGACCTGCACTTAAGCCGCTTACGCCGGGATGATTCCACGGTGCATTATAATCTGGCTTGCAGCTATTCCCTGCTGGGCGAGCTGGATTTGGCCTTTTCTATTCTCAGGAAGGCTATTGATTTAGGTTATGAGGATTTTGAGCATCTTAAGTATGATCCGGACTTGGAAAACTTAAGAAAAGACGAGCGTTTTCAACTTATCTTAAAAAACAGGCAAACCCCTTATGCGGACAAGCCCTGAAGCAAAAAGTTATCACCGGATAAAAAACAGCTTATTTGTGGTCAATCTGCTGTTTTCTTTGTTGGTGCTTTTGGTGATTATCTTTAGCGGATTTTCAATCCGGCTTAAAGAGATTATTGAGGAATATGCCCATAATCTTTTCTTTTTAAACGGTTTATACATAATCGCGCTTTCGGTATTTTTGTATGTTTTGGGTTTACCCTTGGAACTTTACGAAGGTTATTTCTTAGAGCGCCGCTTTAAGCTTTCTAATCAAAGTTTAGCCGGATATTTCAAGGATAATCTGAAGAAATCCCTCCTCTCGTTAGTTATCGCCCTGGTTGCCATTGAGGTTCTCTATTTATTTTTAGGAAGGTTTGCTCAAATCTGGTGGATTTTAGCGGCGCTGGCCTGGTTTTTTCTGACCATAATCCTGGCCAAGATAACCCCGAATATCTTTGTCCCGCTTTTTTATAAATATCTGCCTTTGAAAAATGTTGAATTAAAAAATAAAATTATGGAGATGTTTAAAAATTCCGGCACCAAGCTAAAAGATGTGTATATGATTGATTTTTCTTCTAAGACCAAAAAATTAAACGCCGCGGTGGCCGGCTTCGGAAACAACCGCCGGGTGATTTTGACCGATAACCTGCTTAGCGAATTATCCCATGATGAGATATTGGCTATCGTCGCCCACGAACTCGGCCATTATAAAAATAAGGATACTATCAAGGTAATTTCTTTTAGCGCGCTGATTACCGGAATCCTGTTTTTCTTAAGCGATGTTATCCTGAAGAAAAGTTTCTCTTATTTCGGCTATGCCTCAATCGCCGATATCTCCGGGTTTCCCTTGTTTTGCTTAGTAATGCTTATTCTTGGACTTTTTAGCCTGCCCTTACAAAACGGGTTTATCCGTTCTTTGGAGACCAGGGCCGATCTTTACAGCCTTAAGTCTATCGGTCAGGCGGATGTTTTTATCTCTATGATGGAAAAATTAGCCGCTAAGAATCTGGCTGAACTGAATCCTTCTAAATTTATTGAGCTTATGCTTTATGACCATCCGCCGATAGGTAAACGGATTGAGTTCGCCCGGAGATTTGAAAAAGATGAAAACTAAATCCGGAGAAAAAAGAGGATACCTGCGCCTGAATTCTGTATTTCCGGTAAAATACCAGCTGATAAAAGCTCAAACCGGCGAGAGCGCGTGGCATCAGGGTTTTACCGGTAATGTCAGCGATGGCGGGATATGCCTGGAATTTTCCGACGTGGATAAAGAGATACTGGCTCTTTTAGACAGCCCTCAGGAAGTCCGGCTGAATTTAAGAATCAACATTCCGGCCTTTGGCCATCCGGTTTCCGCCAGCGCCAAGGTAAGCTGGTTTAAAAAAGAGCAGGATAGGTTCGGCCACTACGCGGTGGGCCTCAGATACGACCATATAACCGAAAAAGACCGCAAGAAGATAATGCGTTTTGCCTATAGCAAGGTGCTTTTGCCCCGCCTGGCCCTGGGAATTATTGTTATCCTGTTTTTATCTGCCGGGATCATCCTTTATAATAATTTCCGCCTTTCTTCGGATAATAAAAAGCTGGTTAAGGATATGGTAAATGTCCTGAAGGATTCCAGTGAAAGCAAGAGTGAGCTGGAAAATATCCGCAAGGATAAGGCCGGGTTAGATTCAAGGCTCCGGGAGTCTGAATCTAAAATCAAGGCCTTTGACGAGCAATTGAAGGAAAAAGAAGAGGAACTCAAGATGATAGAAGAGGATAACACCGAGATGCTCAGCGAGAAAGAATTTGAAATCCAGAAATTGAAATTAAGGATTATTGAGCAGGGAAAAGACAGGGCCGGACTTTTGGAAAAGATGGGAGATTTAGGCAGGAAAGAAGAAACGGTGAGTATTAAACTGAATGAGATTAAAGAGAAGAAAACCATCCTTGAGAAAGCCAGCTTTGAGCGGATGTATCAATGGGTTAAACTGCATCAAAACCCGCGCACCGGATTGATTATCAGTTTTGAAGGCGACGGAGGGCTTAGCGATCAGGCCTTTACCTACGACCAGGCGCTTTCGGTGATCGCCTTTAGTTATTTTAAGGACTATGAGCCGGCTAAGAAAATCCTGGATTTTTATAAAAGCCGTCCGGAGCAAAAAAGCGGTTTCTATAACGGCTATTATGTTTCAACCGGCGAGGCCTCCGAGTTTACCGTGCATAGCGGGCCAAACCTTTGGCTGGGGATAGCGGTTTTACAGTATACCAAATTTTCCCAGGATAATAGTTATCTTCCCCTGGCCAAAAATATTGCCAGATGGATTATGAAGATGCAGGATGAGGATTCAGGAAAAGGCCTGCGCGGCGGCCCGAATACCCTGTGGTATTCCACCGAACATAATCTGGATGGATTCGCTTTTTTCAGTATGCTTTATAAAATTACCCAGGAAGATTCTTATCGCGATGCCGGGTTAAGCATCTTATTCTGGCTAAAAGCCAATGCCTATGATAGCCTGGATATTCCGATTAAGCGGGGCAAAGGCGATGCCACTATTGCCACTGATACCTATGCCTGGTCAATCGCCAGTTTAGGCCCTCAAAGGCTGATTGATCTGGGGATGGACCCGGAGGCGATAATGCGATTTGCCCAGGATAATTGCGGTGTCGAGGTAGAGTTCCAGCGTCCGGATAACGGTAGTGTCTTGGTTAAGGGTTTTGATTTTGCCCGCGCCCGGCATATTGCCCGGGGCGGGGTAATCTCCGCGGAATGGACTGCCCAGATGGCCCTTTCCTATAAGCTCTTAAGCCGCTATTTTGCCGCCAAAGATGATATTGAAAAGGAATTGATTTATAAAAATAAAGCCGAGGAATATCTGGAGGAATTAAGCAAGATGATTATCTCCAGCCCCTCGCGCACCGGCCAGGGCCAGGGCTGTCTGCCCTATGCCTCAAGCGATTTTGTGGATACCGGACACGGCTGGACTACCCCTAAAGGAGAAAACACCGGCTCGCTTTCCGCCACGATCTACGCCATCCTGGCCTACTACGGCTTTAATCCTTTAGAGTTATCTAAGTAGAAGATGAATCCAAAACATAATCTGGAAGTTATCTATGATAAACTCTACCGCCATTTCGGGCCTCAGTCCTGGTGGCCGGGAGAGACGCCTTTTGAGGTGATTGTGGGAGCGATTCTGACCCAGAATACCAATTGGCAGAATGTAGCCAAGGCGATAAATAATCTTAAGCAGGCTAAGGTCCTAAGCCCGAAAAAACTTTATTCCCTGCCCCGGCCGCGCCTGGCTCAACTTATCCGGCCTTCGGGTTATTTTAATATCAAGGCCAAACGGCTGAAGGAATTCCTGGATTTTTTATTTAAGAATTACAACGGAAGCCTGAAGAAAATGTTCAGCCGTCCTGTAGAAGACTTAAGAAAGGAAATCTTGAGCGTAAAAGGCATCGGCCCGGAAACCGCCGATTCCATCCTGCTTTACGCCGGAGGCTTCCCGGTATTCGTGGTGGATGCCTACACCAAAAGAATCTTCTCCCGCCAGAAACTTTTAAGCGAGGACGCGGAGTATCATCAAGTCCAGGAATTATTCACCCGCAGCCTGAAAAAAGACGTCCAATTATACAACGAATACCACGCCCTTATCGTGCGCTTAGGCAAGGATTTCTGCAAAAAAACCAAGCCTAAATGCGAAATATGTCCGATAAAATAAAAGAAGTTGTACAGAATTTTGTCGACAAGCAATCCATTTAATTTAGGCGAAATAAAAAAGGAGAACAGAGTGAATTTAAGGTGGCATAATCGCAGGAGGGGAGAATGCTTAAAAAATAGACCTGGCGCATCTATATTTTTGCTGGTTATTTTCCTGGGGTTGGTTCCTGTTGGCGTGGAGGCTTACCAGAATCCCCGATACGAGATAGAGGCCACGGTGGATACTGCCGGCCATATTATCCGGGCCAGGCAAAAAGTAACTTTGGTGAATAATTCGGAAAAGTCAGTAAAGGAAGCTTATTTTCATATTTATCCTAACCGTAAATATACCGAAAAGGAAAAAAGGTTTATTTCCCGTTATGCCGCCTACTTTAAGGTGAATCTCTTCCCCGAGGGTTTTCAATCGGGGAGCCTGAAAATAAATTCGGTTTCTTCGTCAGGCCAAAGCCTTAAATACCACATTGAAGGCGAAGACCGGACCATATTGAAGGTTGAGCTGGAAAAAGAGGTTGTTGTCGGTTCTTCCGCGGTATTGGAGTTGGAATATCAGGTAGAGATACCCCATGCTTACGGAAGGTTCGGCTGGAATAAAAATATTACCAGCTTACTGCGCTGGTATCCGATGCTTTCGGTATTGGATAAAGAGGGTTGGCATAATTATCCTTTTTATCCCTACCATCAACCTTATTTCTCCGAGGCCGCCGAGTATTCGGTTAGGCTTACCGTGGCTAAGGAGGAGACTGTTATCCATAGCGGGATATTAAAAGAGGAAACACAAAACCCGGACGGCACCAAAACCCTTTTTATTGAATCCGAGCTTCCTTTGCGGGATTTCGGCCTGGCCTTAAGCCCGGATTATAAAGTCCAATCCCTGGATGCCGGGGGAATAAAGATAAATTCTTATTATTTGGAAGGCGATGATTTGAGCGCTCAAAAAGCGGCGGAAGCGGCTCGGGATTTAATGGAGTTTTATGCTCAAAAATTAGGCCCCTACCCTTATAGGGAATTTAATATCGCCCCGGTATATCTGGCTTACGGAGGGACTCAATCTTCCAATCTTATCCTGATTGATACCCGGGCCTACCGCCTGCCGAAATTTTTAATCCG
>Ga0209212_1004370_pt1 | contig 17522 bp, 16 predicted proteins | sample RifGroC2_FD_183996 | JGI IMG/M metagenome (GOLD analysis project Ga0209212, IMG submission 183996) | Groundwater microbial communities from Rifle, Colorado, USA - Groundwater C2 (SPAdes) (version 2) | ecosystem: Environmental > Aquatic > Deep subsurface > Groundwater | place: Rifle, Colorado...
TGACCGAACTAGTTTAGAATAATATCAAGTAAGTTAGAAGATATATATTAGTAAAAGTAGGAATCCAAAAAAACAACCCACTAGTTGGGTTGTTTTGACGCTTTAGTCTTTTTGGCTTACGATATAAGTATTATGATTCAAAGAATAGAAAATTTTTTTCAGTACTGATGTAGTAATTGTTATTGAATATAAAAACACCTTTAATTTGAAAAGGCGTTTTTTAATGGCCACTCTTTTTAAGAGTGTTCATATTCTACCAATACAGATAGCCCAGATAACTTACCACAAAACCAATGATGGCGCCCATTAGTACTTGGAGAGAGGAGTGGCCTAATTTTTCTAAGAGTTCTGGATATTTGCGATCTAGCATCTTGTCTTCATCTAGATCTTCTACTAAGTCATTGATAATCTTGCCATGCTTACCTAAATATCTGCGTAAACCCATGGCGTCTCTGAGGGTGAGTAAGGTAAAGAAGATACTCAAAGCAAAGATAGGGGAGGTCAAGCCTAGTTCTAAACCAATAATCGTACTCAAACCAACGGTCATGGCCGAATGGCCGGAAGGCATGCCCGAATAGGCAATAAGATTATGCCAGCTAAATTTTAGCCTATTACTGCGGATAAAGAATTTCAGGACTTGGGCCAGTAAAGAGGCGACTAGGGGTAAGATAATGATATTGTATGCTACCATATGTTTAGTTGAATATTTTAAAGCTTTAACCTACAATTAAATAAGGTTAATTAAATTATACCATGATCTGCCAGCAAAGCAAGAATGGAGTAATAATCAAGATATTATGAAAATAGTCATCCGGGCCGGTGGGACTGGCACTAGGCTCTGGCCCATGAGTCGCCAGCATCTGCCCAAACAATTCCAAAAAGTCATTGGTGACCAAACCATGGTGCGCACGACTTATAACAGAATCAAACCCTTATTGTCTCAACCGACTGATGTTTTTGTCTCTGTTAATCAACAGCTAGTTAATCAGCTAACTGCTGAAATACCAGAATTAACTAAGACCAATATTATTATAGAAACCGCCACTCGTAACACTGGCCCAGCCATGTGTTTAGAAGTCTGCTATTTGCAAAAGTTTTGTCAGCCCACTGATATTATTGCTTCTTTGCCCTCTGATGACTATATTTCCAATGCTCAGGCCTTCTGCGATTTGTTACGCACCTCCGCTGATTGGTTGCAATCTCATCTGGACTATATTATTATGCCGGCCGTGCATCCGACCCATGTGGATACCGGCTATAGCTACATGAAGATTGGTCAACCCCTGAGTCAGTCTGCTAATCAAGCTATTTACCAAGTGGCTGATGTAATGGAAAAACCCAATGAAGAGCGTTGCCAGGAGTTAATAGACAGTGGTGTTTATTACTGCCATGCCGGTATGTATATCTGGCAGTTGGGGACGATTATTGCACTGTTTCAAAAACTGCAACCAGCCATGTATCAAGTCTGTCAACAAATAATGGACCTGATGCTGGTCGAACAGCCTGATTGGGAGAAAATCAAAGAAATTTACAACCATTTGGATAAGATGACTATTGAATCAGCTATTACTCATAGAGCTCCACAGGTGGCTATGAGCGTGTCTGACAAGGTGGGCTGGAGTGATGTTGGTAAATGGCATATTATTAAAAGGATTTTGTCTAATACCAAAGAGAATCTGACTAAAGGCGAGGTCTATTGCCACAACGCTAAGAATAATTTAGTTTACAACAATACTGCCAAAAAGATCATTGTACTAAATGAAGTTGATGACTTAGTCATAGTTGACACTGGCGATGTTTTATTGATATCGTCATTAGATAAGTCCGCTGAAGTCAAGCAGGCGGTAGAGGAGTTAAAAAAGCAAAATAAAAATCATTATTTATAACCCTATGAAAATTATTATTGGCTGGTTAATTACTATTATTTTGGTCGTCCTGGCTATTATTTGTCTTACTTTTATTATTACTATCAACAGTCAAGCGACTATTACTCCCGGCACTCTTTTTACCATTGAGGCTGGTGAAGGTGTCTCCCAAATTGCGGCTAATTTAGCAGAACAAAAGTTGATTCGTTCGGCTTTCTGGTTCAAGGTGCATGCTAAATTGTCTGGCCAGCAGGGCTCTTTTCAAGCTGGAGAATATTTACTAGAGAAAGATTATGATACTAAACAATTAATGAATATTTTGGTTACTGGCCAAGCTTTAACTAAAGAAAAAGTGATTTTAATCAGAGAAGGTTTGTCCAGCAAGGACATGGCTCAATATTTAACAGCTAGCCAATTATTAGATGGACAGAAATTCCAGAAATTAGCTCTTACTAAGGTAAGTAATTTGCCAGAGCGTTTTACAGATTTTGTTTTTCTTGGTCAGATACCTCGTAGCGCTACTTTGGAAGGCTATCTCTTCCCTGACACCTATCGTATTTTTAAAGATGCCACCGAGGAAGATCTAGTGGTTAAGATGTTAGATAATTGGCAAACTAAAGTAACGCCAGAGATGTTGCAAGATATTGCTAGTCAGCAGAAGGATCTTCATGAGGTTGTGATTATGGCTTCCTTGATTGAAAAAGAGGTGAGAACCTATGAGGATATGGAAATAGTCTCCGGCATTTTTTGGAACCGCATCGCTAATGGTCAAGCCTTGCAGTCTTGCGCCACCTTGGCTTACATCCTTGGGGAGAACAAGCCACAATATACTACAGAAGATACGGAAATTGATTCGCCCTACAATACTTACCAAAATCAAGGCCTGCCACCAGGACCCATTGCTAATCCCGGTTTGAATGCTATTAAGGCGGCTATCTATCCCCAGGAAACTAATTACAATTACTTCCTGTCTAGACCAGACACAGGAGAGACGGTCTTTTCCAAGGCCTATGAAGACCATCTAGCTAACAAGGCTAAGTATTTAGACTAGTCAATTGAATAATTCTGCAGATCAATATCATTAATTGAGTAATAAAAAAATCCGTTGGTAAAACCAAACGGATTTTTTGCTTACCAAGTTACTTGGCAAGAATCATGAAAATGGTACAATAGTAGGTGTTGTCTTCGCCCATAGCCAGGCCGATAGTTGCGTGCGTAGCTTCAGGCATCAACACAATAGGATAATGCTTCGGGCAATTTTTAAATTTATTAAAAATAGTCAAAGCTGGATTTTGACAACCGGGTGAAGTGACAGCCGCGATTTCTCCAACGGTAACATATCTAGCGCCTAAGTAATTTTCGACAGCTCGGCGATTCTTTAATGAATCAACACAAGTGTATGGCAACAGAATATTTTGTTTGTCAATAACAATTTTGTATTCCGATTTAGTAATTAAACCCCTGGCTAATGAATCCCGGAGAGATGCGCACCTGATTTTGTAATCCTCACTACGCAGATATTCCGCTACCAGATAAGTTTTTATTTTTTTATCAACAGCCATAATACGTCGACTGTTTTGCTCGGCCTCTGGTACATTGACCAAAGACAGGGTAGACAAGCCATAGGCTAGTCGTTCTTGGTTAATTAGATTTCTAATATCTTTAACCAAAGTCGGCCAATTAGCATCTTCAGCATCTTCGCTAAAGATAATTTGCGATTGCATTGTCATCGTAGCAATGCAGAAGAAAATAATAATGATTAGATTTTTCATTATTGAACCTCCAATTTGTTATTTAAATGTTAATTTACTATATTTTAATTATTTTGAATATATCATATTTATAGTCATCTGTCAAGCCATAGATAAATATTATGGCTAATATTAAATAATATAATAATACATTATTTGTTGATATCATTGGTCTTGACAAATACTCTATTTTTGCTACAATAAGTCCATAATTTAATAGTCACAGACCACAGGCACAACCATAAGACCTGTGTAGACATCAGTACTCTCCAGTATTGTGTTAGGCTGTGGCTCAAAAGCGACAGTTTTTGTTTTATATCAAACTTATGGCAAAAAACAAATTACAAAAACAGGAAATTTTACGCGACTTAAAAGCCAAGATGGCCAAAGCCAAATCCATGGTTTTCGCCAGCTTTAATGCTTTGACTGTCAGCGACAATGAAGATTTGCGCGATCAGTTAAGAGCCGAGGGCAACGAATACTACGTAGCCAAAAAGACTTTACTTAATCTAGCTTTACAAGAAGCTAAATTAACAGGTATTGACGCTAAAAACTTTCAGGGTCAATTAGCCGTAGTCTTTGGTTATGAAGATGAAGTGAGCCCCGCTAAAGTTGTGGCTAAATTTGCTAAAGGTCATGCTAAGAATCTGGAATTTGTAGGCGGTATTTTAGAAAACCGCTTTATTGAACCAGCTCAAGTTAAAGAGTTAGCCAGTTTACCTAGTAAGCAGGAACTCTATGCTCAAGTTGTTGGTACTATCAATGCTCCAGTTTCCGGCCTGGTCAATGCTTTAGCTGGTAATCTGCGCAACCTTGTGTATGTGCTGAATGCCGTAGTGGCCAAGAAATAATTTACCAAAATTATTTTATACATTATTAATTAACATTAATTTAAATTAAAATTATGACAGAAGAAACTAAGACTTTTCCTGAAGAAGTAAACGAAATTCAGGTTGAAGTACCTGCCAAGTTTAAAACTTTGGTTGAAGGTATTGAAAAAATGTCTGTTCTAGACTTAGCCGAGTTAGTTAAGGTTCTAGAAAAGAAATTTGGCGTTTCCGCCTCTGCCCCAGCTATGATGATGGCTGGTCCAGTCACTGGCCCTGCTGAAGTCGTTGAAGAAAAGACTGAATTCGACATTGAAATCACTGAATCCGGTGCTAACAAGATTGCTGTTATTAAAGCAGTCCGCACTGTCTCTGATTTAGGTCTGAAAGAAGCCAAAGATTTAGTTGATGCCGCTCCTAAGGTTTTGAAACAGGGCGTCGCTAAGGCTGAAGCTGAAAAGATTAAGGCTACTTTGGAAGAAGCTGGCGCTAAGGTCACTTTGAAATAAGCAACCTCAACATCCAATTTTCTAAAAACAGACCCCTAAAGGGTCTGTTTTTTTGTATACTATTATTAGTTAATTTTTTTATTAAACTATTGATACAAAGGAAATTGATAGAGCTGTTGTCCTGCTAGGACATAAACCTGATTAGCTTGTTCATTGATAGCAAAATCTGTTATTTCGCCAAAGCTATCACTGGCATATTGAGCTAGGAAGCGACCGGATTGGCTAAAGACAATCAAACGGTTGTTGGCTTTTTCCAGGACATAGAAAATCTCTTTGTCTTTGAGAGCGATAATCTTGTCAGGCTGGTCTAGGGCGGGCATGACTTCTTCTAGGATAAACTCTTGGGGACGACCGCCACCATATTTGAAGATTTGGTTGCCACTAATAATCCAGACAAAGCCGTTGACTGATATACTACTAATGGTGCGTAGACTGCTGTCTTCCAGCCAGTCTTTGCCATTGTCTAATTGGTTGTTATAGCGGTTGTAGCGGACGATTTGTTGCGTCTGTTGATTAAAGATATAGAAGCGATTATTGTAAATAGCCAGAGCACTAGGGTCAGACAAGGCTTCAGTACCCGTTAGTTTGTCTAGTTTTTTAGTAGAAGGATCAATGGCCACGATAGAGCGATTGTCGCTGATATAGTAGATATTATCATTATCATCAACGGCAGGTGACTTTACATTTTTGATATTGCTATCCTGTAGCAAAACATTGATAGTAGTTTGTTGGAGATCAAATTCATAAATAGTTTGCTTTTGACTATCAGAAGCATAGAGACGATTATTGACTATAATCAAACTATCTGGTTGCTGTTCAGTCGCAAAGGTAGCTAGGAGCTGGGGGCTGATTAAACGGGTAACATTATTAATCTGGTCATAATACTGGTTGTAGCCGTTTTTTAAATCCTGCCAAGTTTTTTTCTGTGCATCAGTGTCCTGGGCCAGAGCCTTGAGCATTTGATCAATCGTAATCAGGTTATCGCGGGCACCAGCTAAGTTGTCGTACATCATATCAGTTTCAATCTGGCTTTGCTTTTGTTGAATAGTAGTGATTTGTTCCTGGTAAGCCTCCTGGACAGCTCTTTTTTTACTACGCAGGCCATTGTAGGTAAGATTGCCGATTAAAATGATCAAGGTTAAGCCGATGATACCCAGCATAATCCAATGTTTGCGCTGTAAGCGATTTTTTCTAGCCAAGACCAACTGTTTAAAATGTTGGCGCTTATCTTTACTAGTCACGGTCTGGTAGGCGACAACAGCTGTGCCCATTGCCCAGCTGGCTGTTAGTTGAGCGATATTGAAAAAGCGTCGTAGATTGATTTTGGGTCGAAAAGCTAGTTTGCCTTTGAAGGTGAGTTTATTCTGGTATTGATGCTTTTTCCAGCGGTGTAAATCTAAACGGTTGAAGATATTTTTTAAATGACTAAAGCTAATTAAACCGGTGGGTGAGAGTAGTTTGGCGGTCTTGGCTTCAGTTAAATGTAGGGCCTCAATGGAACCTGGTTCTTTTTCTGTTTGTAAAGGGATGGGTCGCCTATCAGGGAGGGGAGCAGTTTGTCTGGCACGAATGGGATTAGCTGGCTGTGCAAAATCTTCTTGGCCAAAGCGACCATTTTGGATAATTAAGGCTAGAAAGGGGACATAGACATTAGTTTGTAGTAAGATATTGCGAATTTGCTCCACAGCACTAGCGGGTGGCAGGGTAGTAATAATTTTAATCAATTGATTTTCTGAAAGATATTCAGCCAAGGCTTCATTAGCAAAAAGAAAATAGCTACCCATGGGAATGGAGCCGTTAATAATATTGGAAAATAGTTTGTTGATATTAAATATCTCTTTGTTGGACTCGTTATTATTTTTAGTAATATCCATGAGATCAAAGCCTAACTCATCATTGGGATTTTTAGAGCGATAGATTAGCAGAGCTTTGTTACGTCCTAAATTAGCCAGATGCAATTCATTTTTGTAGATGGCGCCAATGGTCATGTTGACATTGGGCACAGAGAATTTTATTTTTTCAGTGGTTAAGTATTCTACGATATTCTGGTTGAGTTTAGCAATGGCTGATTCAAAGATATTTTCTACTTTGACTGAAGCGGTTCTTTGTAAAAGAATAATTTGTTCGTTGCGATAATAATTTTGTTTAATCTGGTCGATTACAAAATTAACCAGACGCACCATTTCCGGGTGGTTGGTTTTGAGATCTACGACAATAAACAGGCGACCCAAAAGAGCCTCCTCTTCAGCAGCTGGTTGGCTGATAAAAATTTTGCTGATGGTGTCTGTTTTTTGTTCAGGTGAAACAGCCAATTGGGCTATTTTATAATTCATAAAACAGCATCAAATTAGTCTTTAGACTATTGACTAAAGTAGTGATTTAATTATACTATAAGTTTATAAAAAAGAAAACTATATGTTGGACAAGCTATTTGGCTCCAAGGCCAGGGTAAAACTATTAAAACTATTTCTCTTGCATCCCCATGATAAGTTTTATATCCGAGAAATTGCTAGACATTTGGTCCTCCAGCTTAATTCCGTACATCGAGAGTTGACTAATCTAGAAGAAATCGGCTTGATTATTTCTTCTACTGCAGACGATGATGCTGAGTCTGATAATTGTTTATCCAAGGAAGAACAAGCTAATCAGGCTAAGATTAAGGTGGTCAAGATGCCTAAAAAACAAGAAAAGAAGTATTACCAAGCTAATACCGACTTTGTTTTTTATAAGGAGATAAAGGCGCTGATGGTTAAGGCCCAGATTCTCTATGAAAAAGACTTTACCAAAGAGCTGAGAAAGGTGGGTAATATCCGCATCATGATTTTGACTGGTCTGTTTATGAATGATCTAGAGTCTGATATTGACCTATTCTTAGTTGGTAGTTTTAACAAGGTAAAATTAGCTAAAGTCGTCAAGGATTTAGAAAAGGATTTGGTGCGTGAAGTAAATTATGCAGCTATGACCGAAGAAGAATTTAGATATCGCCGAGAAATAGCTGACATTTTTCTCTATAAAATTATAGATAATCCTAAGATAGTAGTGATTGATGAGCTAGAAATACTCTAATTTTAAATAATTCACCTTATTAAAGGACTAGTTTAAAGCTAGTTCTTTGTTTTAATATTAGCTATTTTGTTTAATATTAAAAAACTGAGAATTTACTATTGACTTTAATAATCTTTTATGCTATTGTTATGTTAATAATTTTTAAGATTTAATCTAGGATTAATTCTAGTTAAAACATAATAACAGATATTTAGGAGAAATATCTTTTGGCCTTATGGAAAAAGAGTCAATTTTGAATCAGATCATGACTAAGAACCAATTACAAAATTTGGTTAATTTAAATATTGTAGCCATTGCTGATCAACTATTCAACAATTTAAACGCCAGAGAGAAGGACGTTTTAACCAGACGTTTTGGTTTGCATGGACAAAAACGTGAAACTCTTGAAAGTATTGGTGGCCAGCACGGTTTAACTCGTGAACGTATTAGACAGATTGAAAGTGGCAGTATTAACAAAGTTAGAAAATATCCTGAATTAGAACAGGCCATTGGCCAATTGCGCCAGTCCATTGCCCAACTTTTAGCCGGTCATGGCGGTATGATGTCTCAGGATCATTTGTTTACTACTTTACAACAGCTGTCCAAAGCTGGAGTTGAACCCCAGGTTTTTAATAACTATTTACATTTTTTGACTTCCAAAGTTCTACAAGATGAAATTGTTAAAGTTAGTAATGCTAACTATTTCAACCGTCTGTTTAAGTTAAGACACCAGTCTTTGGATCATTTGGAAGCCGTGGCTAAAGAATTGTTAGCCGTTATTCAGAATAAAAAGCAATTACTATCCACTAGTGAATTAATTGAGACCGTTAAAACTTTGTCTACTTATCAGTCTAACCAAAATAAATTTGTTAGCAATCAAATTGATTTAGGTGACTTAGTACCAGTTGAGGGCGTGGTTGTTACTGACCGTGCCATCTACGCTTTTCTACAAGCTCTCACTGATGTGGAACAAAATAAATTTGGTTTCTGGGGTCACAAGGCTTGGCGTGAAGTCAATCCTAAAACCATTAATGACAAGATTTATTTGGTTTTGAAGTATAATGGTCAGCCCATGTATTATGGCGACATTGCCCAGAAGATTTCTGAATTGGGTTTTGACCACAAAAAGGTTAATACCGCTACTACTCACAATGAATTAATTTTAGATGACAAATATATTTTAGTCGGCCGTGGTTTATATGGTTTGAAAGAATGGGGCTACAAACAAGGCACAGTAGCTGATGTCATTGCCGATATCTTAGCTGATGCCAGCCAGACTTTAAACAAACAGGAAATTACTGACCGTGTTTTAAAACAGCGTTTGGTTAAACAGACTACCATTAATTTGGCTTTGATGAACAAAGACCGCTTTAACAAGACCGGTGAGGGTAAGTATCAATTGAAACAGAATTAAGCCTAATAGCTACTAATATCAAGATTATATCAAGCAACCGTCTATGAACGGTTGTTTGTTTTTGTAAATCTTGGCTGAATATAGTATAATGTAATTAACTAAACATTAACTATGGAGAATTTTTTTCTCGAATTATTTAGTTTGCCTCCTAGCGAAGCTCTTTATCGTATCATGTTTTGGTACTTTGGCTGGTTGCCCATAGCTATCTTGTATGTAGCTGGCGCTGTTTTTCTTTTTCGCAAGGTGCAGAGAATCAAGTGGTTTCATACCCAGAAGTTTATAGTCCTAGCCATTGATGTGCCGGAAAATAATGAACAGTCCTTGCGCGCCGTAGAAAATCTCTTTACCTATCTGGCAGGCGCTCATAAAAACTTGAATTTGATTGAAAGCTGGTGGGATGGTGTTTTTCAGTTGTCTTTTAGTATGGAGATCGTGGGCATTGATGGCTATATCCAATATTTAGTGCACACCCCAGCCCATTTCAAGCATTTAATAGAAACGGCTATTTATGCCAATTATCCAGATGCAGAAATTACTGAAGTGGAGGACTATACCATTGATATGCCCAGTCGTTTCCCTGATGAAGAATATGATTGCTGGGGCACGGAATTTATCTTGAGTCGTCCCGACATGTTGCCAATTTTACGCTACAAAGAATTTGAACATCAATTCGGCCGTCCGGAAACTCAATACAAAGATCCTTTAGCCAGTTTAATGGATCTCTACAGTAGTTTGGGTCCAGGTGAACAATGTTGGTATCAGATTATAGTTATTCCCACGGGCTTTGATTGGATTAAGAAAGGCGATGAACTCGTGGCTAAAATTGCGGGTATTAAAAAACTGACTAAAAAGAGTTTAATGGAAAGGGCTATGGAGCCCGTTTCCATGGTTGGTGGCAACCTGGGCTATATCATTGCTTCTGGCCTTGATCCTAGCCGTTTGCCAGCCGAAGCCATGGAAGCTAAAAAAGATGAAAAAGAGGGCTTCAATATGATGAAGTTAACGCCGGCTCAGAAAAAACAAATTGAAGGTATTCAGGAAAAAGTATCCAAGATGGGTTTTGAAGTCAAAATCCGCATGGTTTACTTAGCCAAGAAAGATGTGATGAACAAACCCAAGGTAGTTAACGGCTTTGTTGGTTTCATCAAGCAATTCACTTCCAATGATTTAAACGGTCTCAAACCAGATATGGACAAGACCGCCACCTCCACTGCCTATTTCGCTGCTGATCAGCGCATTAATATGAGAAAGGGTAAAATAATTAGAGCTTACAAAAACCGTGATGATGTCGCGGGTCGCACTCCTTTTATTATGAATTCTGAAGAGTTGGCTACTTTGTGGCATTTCCCAACCGATGCGGTTATTAAAGCACCTCTGATTCAGAGGGCAGCTGCGAAGCGGTCTGAAGCGCCTATGTCTTTACCGGTAGGTGAACAAGCTGTGGATAGTTCTGTGCCGGAGCCGATTTTTCAAGAAGACTATGAAATTCCAGAAGACCAGTCGAGAGTTAAACAAAGTTTTGAACCTTTGGGCAGCCCAGAGGATGCGCCACCTGATAATTTACCTGTAGTTTAATTTTTATGTTTAATCCAGATGTAACAATTTTTGCCGAAACCACTTTTCGTAATCAGCACAAAAAGTTCGGTATTAAAGTAGACGACCGCCGCCGCCATATGTATATCATTGGTAAAACAGGTACTGGTAAATCTACTTTGCAAGAAAATATGATTGCTGAAGATATTCGGGCTGGCCGTGGCGTAGCCGTGGTTGATCCCCATGGTGAATTGGCTGAGAAAATAATTGAATACATTCCTGACGAACGCATTGATGACGTTGTCTATTTCAATCCAGCTGATGGTAATTACCCCATTGCTTTCAATGTGGTGGAATCAGTGGCTCCGGAGTACCGACATTTAGTTGCCTCTGGTTTGATTGGTGTTTTCCAAAAACTGTGGGCAGATTCCTGGGGACCTCGTTTGGAATATATTTTGCGCAATGCTATCTTAGCAGTTTTAGATTACCCTGGCGCTACCTTGTTGGCCATTACTCGTATGTTGTCAGACAAAGAGTTTCGTAAAAAGGTTATAGAAAATATTAAAGATCCAGTGGTCAAGGCTTTCTGGGTTAAGGAATTTGCTTCCTATGCTGATAAGTTTGCTTCAGAAGCTGTGGCCCCTATTCAAAATAAGGTTGGTCAATTCTTGTCTTCTTCTTTAATTCGTAATATTGTCGGCCAGACTAGGTCTTCTATAGATATTAGGGAAATTATGGATAGTAAAAAGATTTTAATTATGAATCTCAGCAAGGGCCGCATTGGTGAAGATAATTCTCAACTATTGGGCGCCATGTTGATTACCAAAATTCAGTTGGCAGCCATGAGTCGTGTGGATATGTCAGAAGGAGAGCGCAATGATTTCTATCTTTATGTTGATGAATTTCAAAACTTTGCCACTGAAAGCTTTGCTAATATTTTGTCAGAAGCCCGCAAATACCGACTTAATTTGATTATGGCTCACCAATATATTGAACAATTGTCGGAAACAGTGGCCGCTGCTGTCTTCGGCAACGTCGGCACCCTAGTAGTCTATCGTGTTGGCGCCACTGATGCCGAAGTCTTGGTTAAAGAATTTACGCCAACCTTTACTGAAGAAGATTTAGTTAATCTGCCCAAGTTTAATTTTTGTTTGAAATTAATGATTGACGGTTTGGCTTCCAAGCCTTTTTCTGCTCGCGGTCTCTTACCTCTACGGCCCGAAGATAGGACTAATAATACAGAGAAGGTGATAGAGAGCAGTCGTGCCAAATATACCAGTGCCCGACAAGTAGTGGAAGAGGGTATCATTCAATGGCATGAAGATGAAATTGAAAAGGCTACTATTAAGACAGCTAGAAAAGAAGAAAAAATATTGGAGTCATCTGTTGTGATAAAAACAGATAGCCAGACAGTCAACTGTGATGCCTGTGGTAAACCAACTTTTATTAATTTTGTGCCAGATGGCATTAGGCCGATTTTTTGTAAACAATGTTTGGCGCAGAAAAAAGAAGAGAGAGAACAATCCTTGCAATTACGCAAACAACACAAGCAAGCTGAACTAGCTACTTTGGCTATACCAGCTCAGCCAACCGCACCAACTCCAGTGGCTACGCCAGCTCCTGAAGCTAGTCTGTCTGACCTTAATGATCAAAAAACAGTGACTTTTAAATCTAGATAATTATGAGTAAATTAGATTTTAATCAATCTCAGGGTAGTTTAGATTATTTTTTCCAGCATGACACTAGCTGGTTGAGTGAGTTGACTATTAATGACTATCCGATAGTTATGATTGTTTGGAATTTATTTTTAGTCACCATTCCTTGGTTCTTGTGCGGTGGCTTACAACAGTATTGGCGAGCTACTAAGTTCAAAGCTTGGTATCATAAATTAGGCGCTTTATTTTTAGCTGGTCTGTGGTTGCTATTTATTCCCAACACTGCCTATATCATCACTGATGTGCGTCATGTAGTGAGCGCTTGTTCAGTTATTTCTGAACACCATGTTTGTCTGCAAGACGCTTGGACCATCGTTGTCTTTTTTACCTATGCCATCTTAGGCTGGTTAGCCTTTGTCTGGTTGCTCAAGCAAATGCGTCAGTTAATTAAAAAAATCTGGGACGAACAAGTCGCTCAAATCTATATTGGTGTGATTATTCCCTTGATCGCTCTGGGTGTTTTATTGGGTTTGTTAAATCGCTGGAACAGTTGGGAAATTTTTATTCACCCTTGGCTTTTTCTCCAAACCCTCTCTCTTTATTTCTCTCAGCCTGCCTATTTGGGCAATTGGTTGATTTTTTCCCTATTTTTGTATATCCTGTATTGGTTAGGCAGCTTGGTCTTGCCAGAGCTGTCTAAGATTAAGCTAAAATAGAGCTATTATGAATTATCTTAAAGTGAGCAGGGCTCCTGAATTACAGGGCGCTGACAGGCGTTTGTACCGATTTTTAGAGATATTACCGGGTGCTTTGTCATGGCTTACTTTGTTAGGCCTGATTGTTTTAGCCTATTTTCAACCTGTCTGGGTGGCAGTTTTTTTAATTTTCTTTGATGTCTACTGGTTGCTCTTGGTTTTGTACCTAGGCATTCATTTGTTAGCTTCCTATCGTCAATTAAAAAAGAATCTTAAAATTAATTGGTTAGCTAAGTGTCAGCATCTTGGTCCGCGTTCAATTATGATTAGAGATAATCAGGGTCAACCAACAACTAGCACTTTAGTTTGGCAAGATATGTATCATCTGATAGTTTTGCCTGTCTATTTGGAAAGCCTGGAAATTATTCGTACTGGTTTACAGAGTTTGATTAATGATGGTTATCCTACTGACAAAATGATAGTAGTCTTGGCTATGGAAGAGGCAACGGGATCTGAAGCTCATGATCGGGCTAAAATTATTGAACAAGAATTTCAAGGTAAATTCAAGCAATTATTTTGGTCTTGGCATCCGGCTAATATTCCCGGCGAATTTCGGGGCAAGGGTTCTAATCAAGCTTGGGCGGCCCGCCAAGTAAAGCAAGAAATTATTGACGCGCAGAATATTGACTATCATAAAATATTGGTCAGCGTTTTTGATATTGACACTATTGTTCGTCCCGGTTATTTTGGTCGCTTGACTCATGCTTTTTTGACCGTACCTGACCCCTATCGCGCCAGCTATCAGCCGATTCCGGTCTATCATAATAATATTTGGCAGGCGCCTTTCTTTTCTCGCATCGCTGCTTTTTCCAATACTTTCTGGCAGATGATTCAGCAGGTGCGCTCCGAAAAGTTAGCCACCTATTCTTCCCATTCCATGACTTGGCAGGCTTTGGTAGATATTGATTTTTGGTCAACTAATATGGTTAGTGAAGATTCCAGAATATTTTTTCATTGTTTTTGCCATTACCAAGGTGTCTATCGCGTCGAACCTCTATATTATCCCGTGTCCATGGATGCTTGTTTGGACAAACGCTTTTTAATCACGGCTCAGAATCTTTACAAGCAACAGCGACGTTGGGGTTGGGGAGTGGAAAATTTACCTTACTTGGTTTTTAATACTATTAAGCGCTGGAAGAATTTGCAAAACAAAAGAAAGTTTCTCAGTGAGATTTTCTTGGTCCAGATGTATGGTTTTCATTCTTGGGCTACCTATGCTTTAATTATTGCTGTAGTTGGTTGGACCCCTATTCTTTTAGGTGGCGATGCTTTTAACACTACAGTGGTTTCTACCAACTTACCCTTTGTTACCAGATGGTTAATGACTCTGGCCATGATTGGTTTAGTTATTTCCGCTATTCTTTCTAATCTGATGTTGCCTAAACGACCCAAGACAGTGTCGGTTTGGAAAAACTTAGCCATGGTCATCCAATGGCTGATCTTACCCTTTACTATTGTTTTCTTTGGTTCTATTCCTGCCCTCGAAGCCCAGACCAGATTACTGCTAGGTAAATATATGGGCTTTTGGCATACGCCCAAAGAACGTTAACTTATGTTTGGTTTTAATCCACGAAAACCCGGTGTCAGTTTTGCCAGATTCCTTATCTTGGAATCTTTAGCTTTGTCCGTTACTATTTATTATTTAATCACGCTCTAAGCAGATTATTGTTTATTACTGATGAGGTTGATATTATTTCTAAAACAAAACAACTGCCCAGAGGCAGTTATTTTAAATCTAAAATTTTTTACCAATTATTTAACCGGCGCTAATTTACTGGTAATAGTTTTGATACATTTAGTGCAGACAGTTAACTTTTTGCCATAGACCCTCTTGGTTTGCAGGTTAATATTTTGGCGTTTCAAAGTTTTGATATTGGAATGAGATCGACTAGCACCTTTGGTAGCACCACGTCCGCATAAATCACATTTTTTTGCCATACAGTTGTATTTAATTTAAGCAATAGCCCTAGTGTAGCAAGATTGGTATTATTTGTCAATTCCTTGACTTTTCCTTGACTTTTTAGCTAATTATATTATACTATGGTTAATGTTCTTTGAGAAAATAATTAACTATATATAGATCATTAATTGTCAGGAGTAAATTATGAAACCTTTCATTATTTGTGTTCTTCTTTGGACTCTAATCCCTTTCGGCTGGATCAGAGCTAACCATCATACAATGGATTATTTAACAGCTAAAAATTATGCTGTTCTGGACTGTTTTTATTCAGTCATAGCTGATAAGGAATTAACTAGCGGTGAAATGTATGAGATTATTGATCAACTGGAGGCTTGGCAGAAGTTGATCGGTAATGTGGAAAACAAATTCGAGCATGAAGCTAAAATGAGTAGTGACCAAACTATCTTTAGCAATTATCTACAGGTCAAGAAATTACTACCCCTATTATTATACCAACAGCCATATTTGTTGCATTCAGATACTGAGAGGGGCGATATTAGAAACGCTGTGGCTCAAGTGAGCGGTTATGGGGCCGAGGCTATTACCATTCAGCACACTATTACTGGTGCCATAGTATTAATAGTCGGTTGGTTGATCTTGTCAGCTGTATGCATTTATTCGCTCTTTAAACCAAAAAAAGCCTGTTACATATTATTACTGATAGCTTATAGCGTTGTACAAATAGCTATAGTCTATGGTTTGTACCTATCAGATTGGGTTTGGTGGTGGTAAAATATCATTAACCTGCCAGCATTTATGTTGACAGGTTTTTTTATTTATCGCAGTATGGTATATTGAGAGTAATAATAAACTGAGACCTGAGAAAAACTAAGTTTTTCAAAAGTCCCTTGTTAGTTAATTATTTTCAATTATCTGTCGCAAACGAAGTTTGCGACAAGTATCTGAATGTAATTAGCCCCATCGGCGTTGATTTTCCGATGTTCATTGAAATATTTTGGCATTGATTGTTCTTTTTAGGTTTCGATTGGAATTAGAAAGTTGACTATCTTCTTCAGATTCATAGTCAGGTATATCAGCAGTGTTTGTATATGAACTTTCCATCTGCCCCAGTATCTCGCTTTACCTAGTCCATGCAGATTTTTGCCTTCGGCAAATTTATGCTCAATAATTGGTCGTACCATTTTGTCTAGTTTGTAGCTTAGCCGTCTTGGCTGTTTCATGTTGTTTCTTCTGATAATGCTGTTAATGATATTCTTGTCTTTGAGGAATGTATCTTTCCCGACAAATCCTTTGTCGCCACAGAGCCGTTGTGCGCCACCAGAGGCGACGATATCTTTCTCAACCAGACTCTCAAGATGTTCAACATCATGTATGCTGGCAGTGCTGGTCTCAACAGCCGTGACTATTTCCGATTCAGCGTCAATAATAATACCACTTTTGTAGCCATACCATTTTTTGTGCGCTGTTTTGTGGCCGGTCGAGGCCTCTTTGTCCGGTGTAGAGTGATTGATATAGTTTTGGTCATGTTCAGCCTGTTTAGTTTTGGCACAACGGTATATATCAACATTAGCCGTAATCGCTGTACAATCAATTAACCGTAATCGTGAATCAACCAAACCATTCTCTTTAGCTAGTTCAACAATGCGGTTGAATATCTGATTGAATTTGTCCTCGCCTAATCTGTTCTTGAACTTGCCCAACAGGGTGCGATCCGGTATTTCATCTTCCAGCGACAAACCAATAAAATAGCGGAAAAGGATATTGGTATCAATAGCCTCAATAATCTTTTCATCCGATTCATTGTAGAGAGTCTGTAGAAACAATATTTTAAACATCAGAACAGGATGGTAGGCACGACGACCATTGTCATGACAATAGCAATCTTGGACCAGGGCTTCAATGAATGACAAATCAATGCTATTATTTAATCGAACCAGTAAATGATTGAAATTGCGAGCGATGACCTTTTCGTAGGCATAGCTACCAAACATAGAATTTGTAAATGAACCTTGTGATTTGAACATAGATTTTTTGTTAAAAATTAGTTATCTATACTCTAATTTTAGCACAAAATCTATGTTTAGACCAGAAAATAATTAAATAATTCTTACCGCCCGATGGCGGTAAACTCGGAAAAACCCAGTGGGTTTTTCTCAGGTCTCAGATTATAAATAATTGGCTAATTACAAATCTTGTCCCGCTAATAGATAGCTCCAGTATTTGTCAGCTGTTAATTGAGTTTCGGGC
>Ga0209212_1004374_pt1 | contig 17518 bp, 14 predicted proteins | sample RifGroC2_FD_183996 | JGI IMG/M metagenome (GOLD analysis project Ga0209212, IMG submission 183996) | Groundwater microbial communities from Rifle, Colorado, USA - Groundwater C2 (SPAdes) (version 2) | ecosystem: Environmental > Aquatic > Deep subsurface > Groundwater | place: Rifle, Colorado...
GGAAATCTTTTTATAGATCACACTAGAAACAGGTTTGAAACAGAAAATATCCTTCAAGAAAAAGGACTTCCTGCTTTAGAGCCTGACAATCTTCTTGAAGAAGCGGAACTTGAAGAAAAAATTCAAGAAAACGAAGCTAAAAATCCGCCTGTTACAAATGCAACATGATAAAAATTTTTATGGTTCTATGATTTCGTAAATTCCGTCAACACCAGATTTAGATGGATGAAAAATATTAGGAGAATGAATAAGTTTTCCTAATGATTTTTTTAAACCTTCTGTAGCATTTGCCATTAAACCAAACAAATATCCTTTATTAGTGTGAGATAAATCATTTTCAGCATCTCCTGCTGCAAAAACTTCTTTTTTGTCAACACCAAGTTCTTTTCTTATATACTCTGTAGCAGTGCCTTTATCTGTTTTTGCGGTTATTATTGCGATATCAATGCTACCATCTTTATTTAATCGAGGAAGTGCATGGTTACGCATATCCTGAGCTATTTGAGGAGAAAAATATTTGTTAAGAGTTTCTATTTCCAAGCTTTTTTTATTATAATTTTGAAATTTTACTTCTGCTTCTATATTGTTTTCTTTTAATTTTTCTTCAATTACAGGCTTGGTTTTTTCAAAAAGCCCCGGAGCCATCATAAAATAAATATTTAAAGGACTTCCATTAACTTCGTATTCTGTAATTTTCGAGCCTCTAAATTCTTGTTGCCCCTCTGGAATAGTAGTTGTTTTGGCTATTTTTTGATATTCTTGGTTATCAAACATATTAGATTTTGCAATATCTGCCATAAAATTTCTAACTTTATCTTTATGAAATTTTTCTGCCAGTTTGTCAGACCATGATTTTGTTTCTTCAAGCTTTCCGCCTACATTTTTATACATATCTATACCGTTATTACCGACATAAAAATCAGGCATAACAATTGTTCTGTCTTCAATTAAAGGCAAAACTTGTTTTAAAGTTCGACCCGATGAATAAACCAAAGTTTTATTATTATCTTTAGAAAAATCGAGAACCTTATTTCTGCTGTCTTGAGAGCCTTCCAGTAATGTTTCATCCAGATCATAGACACACATTTTTAAAGATTTTTTGTCTTTATCATTCATAAGTCCTTTAAAACTAATCGTATCTTGTGTTAATTGTTTTAGAATAAGACTTTTCATGTTGTTCCGAGTTGAATCAACCCGTTGTTTGTCATTATTTAGAATTGAAACAGCTGTTTTAAATTGTAATCCTATTATATTCATAGATTTTTCCTGTAAATTTTAATTAAATTTCTATTTATACAAATCACGTGAATATAAAAAATTGCTAAAACTTTACCCCTTTAATAATTTGTTACATTAATACTTTTTATGAAGTTGTAAAATATAAACAGTTTTTTAAGTAATAGGTAAAGACAATGAAAATAATATTTCTTGGAACACCACAAATAGCTGTTCCTTCTCTTAAATACTTAATAAAAAAATCTGATATAGAAATAAAAGCCGTAATTACTCAGCCTGATAAACCCTGTGGTAGAGGCAAATGTATTTCTGCTTCCCCGATAAAACTTGCCGCGCTTGAAAACAATATCCCGGTATACCAGCCAATATCAATTAGAAAAGATACCAAGCTGATACAAACACTTAAAAAACTTGAACCTGACTTTTTTATAACTTTTGCTTTCGGGCAAATTTTAAGTCAGGAAATTCTTGATATTCCAAAATTTGGCACAATTAATCTTCATGCCTCGCTTTTACCTAAATACAGGGGCGCAAATCCCATACAAGCACCCATTATAAACGGAGATAAATTCACAGGAATCACTACTATGCTAACCGAAATTGGCATTGATACAGGTGATATTGTTCTCCAGAAAATCATAGAAATTACCGAAAACATGACTTCCGTTGAATTAGCTGAAATTATCTCGGAATTAAGTCCCGAACTGATTTACGAAAGTATTACGGACTTATACAACGAAAAGATAAAACCCGTTCCCCAAAAAGATGAAGAAGTCACACATGCCCCAAAAGTTACAAAAGACGACGGTGTTATTGATTGGAGTGAATCTGCAGTCCAAATTCACAACAAAGTGCGGGGATTAAAACCCTGGCCGTCTTGTTTTACATATATAGACAGGACATGTATAAAAATTACAGAAACAAGACTTTTCAGTAAAGAAAATAAGTCCAAAAATTTCGGTGAGATTATTGGTAAAACAAACAATGGCATAAATGTAATTACGGGGGAAGGTATAATAACAGTAACAAAGGTTCAACCTTCCTGCAAAAAAGAAATGGAGGCTTTAAGTTGGTATAACGGCGCAAGAATAGAAAAAAACCCCTGTTTTAAATCCAACTGTGAATCCGAAGCTGAATGCACTTATGATGAGACCGCATGTGAAATTTCTGATCAATAAAAAATCTCAGGGATTGAAAAAATTTTTCCATCGGAATAATATAAAGACTACAATTTCAATAAAAAATCGGGACGTAGCGCAGCTTGGTAGCGCACTACCTTGGGGTGGTAGGGGTCGCAGGTTCAAATCCTGTCGTTCCGACCAGTTATACAAAGGGTTTCAGCTAAAATTGCTGAAACCCTTTTTGTATTTTTGTGTAATATTTGTGTAATTTATCTGCTAATTACCCTTAATTATTGCTCATCATTATTCACCATTAATAGTTATTTAAAGCCTCAATAGCTTTTAATTTCCTTTCAGGCACAGGGTGTGAGTATCTCTGTGTCATTCTGATATCGGAATGTCCTAGAATATCTTGAACAACACGAATATCAATTCCTGACGCAACCATCCTTGTGGCAGCCGTATGCCTTAAATCATGAAACCTTAAATCCTTAATATTAACTGCTTCTTTGCCGCATAGCCCTTTAAATGCTTTTTTTAAATCATAATATGGTTTTTGGGTTTCAGGGTTAATAAAAACGTATTTATTAATTTTAGGTTGATTGTATAAAAAATCATAAAGCTTTTCTGACATTGGGATTTGCCTTGATTTTCCTGATTTAGAATTTAATATTGTAATAAATTTTTGTGTAAAATCTACACAATCCCAAGTAAGTCTTAAAATTTCGGACTTCCTACAGCCTGTATGCAGTGCCATCATAAGGATTGGTTTTAAATATTCTTTCTCGCCTATACAAGCACTTAAAAGTTTTTCTTCTTCTTCTTTTGTTAAAAATCTTTCTTTCATGTTGTTCTCCCTTAATTTTTTAACACTAAAACATGGATTTTCTGATAATAGTTTGTTTTCAACAGCTATAGAAAACATTTTGCTGATTGAGTTTAATTCACGGTTTATCGTTGAATTTGAAACAGTATTTTTCCGAAAAGACTTAAATTTTTCAATATCAATAGGCTTAATTTCATCAACATACCTGTTTCCAATAAACCCCTTAAAGTTCCTGCAATAATAACAGTCTAAAGAATAGCTTTTTTTATTAGTTTTGGAATAGTCCAGATAAATTTCAATCAACTTGTCGAGCTTAGTTGTATTGCATTTGACATAACCCTGTTTGCCCTTGTAAACATTGGACTTATAATCATAGGCAAATTGTTCAGCTTCTTTATAGCCCGTAGCTCCTTTACAGGCTTTATGATACCGTTTTCCTTCGAGCATAAACTCGAAATACCATTTATTTGTCTTTTTGTTCTGATATATCCGCATTTTAGACTATTTCCAAGACCACATATTCAATATACTATACAATAAAAATAGAAATACTATTGACACATTTTTTGTTCAATATACTTAACTAATTTTTCTTTTGAAAATAATCGCCTAGCCCCAATTTTGAAAGAGACTTGCTCTCTTGGGATTGTGCCATTACTAAGCCAAGAATTGAGAGTGTTTTTCGGCACTTTAAGAAATTTTGAAACGTCATCGTTAGTCATAACTTCAATATTAGTCATTTTATTTATTCCTCATATTTTTATTATTTGTTATTATTACTACATTTTTACTTTATTTTTTTGTTTATTAGCCAAAACCCTTATAACCACTTATGTTTTTTACATTTTTACTTTTTTTCGCAATAAAATTAAGTAAACAATTAAGTAAATTTAATACAGTTAAATAAAAAGTAAAAATGTACTAAAAGTTAATATTTACAATGGTTTTACTGTTATGGCTTTTTAAAAAAGTAAAAAAGTAAACTTATAGAAAAAGATTGGGGGGAGGGTTAAAACACCTCATCCACAAGTTCTCTAAGTAGTTCTGACTCTTTGCCGTTATTATTATCAACAAGCTTGTAGCGTTTTCCGCTATTTCCTGTATAGCCTCCAAACGGCTCCTCAATAATTTCGTAACCGCCTATAGTAGCCAGTTCTTTTACAAGTTCTAAATTTTCATTAAACCAACGGCTAAATTTAGCTCGATTAACGAACTTTTGTTTGTCAATTTGGCTTTTGGTAAGCCATTGGTTTTTATTTTCCATAAAAAATCCATAAAGCCTTTCAGCATCAGTAGTTGGTGTTATTTTTATAAACTCCCTAAAACTTTCAGCAAGTAGCTCGCTTTGATATATTGCATATTCCATATCTTGGAGGGTTATTTCCACAGTTTCAGGATGTCCAAGTGCCGCTATAATGGCTGATAGCTTAAGAGTCTTCCAATGCCTGGTTCGTACTTCTTTTTTAATTATGTCATCTGGCATATTCAGGATACGATTGAACTGTTTTTTGTTATCTATTTCATATCTGTAATATCTTTCATAAGCCTCAATATTTGGTGTATAAACAGCTTTATATGGGATTTTAGTATATATTTCGAACAATTTTTCGCCTAATATTTTGCCATATTCATAAGCCGCACCTTTAACAGCTTTATCTTCTGCTGAATTTTCGTTTATAACAAGGGGTTTGTCTTCAACATATGTTGTAAAAGCACGCCTAACCATACCAACATCCAACATATCATTTAGAAATTTACCCGCTTTATTGTTTATAACCCTGTTTGTGTCAGAGTATAAGAGACAATTTACAGGGATATTCTGAACAAACGATTTCATTTTTTCAGCTTTTATACTTTTAAGGCTTGGAGAGCCATCATAAGCTTCTACTAAAAAATTTAAAAATCCTTGTTGTGCCTGTGTTGCGTTTTGGATAAAAGCTCCAAACTCTGGAATTCTAATAAATACAGAGCCAAACTCCAATTCATTAAGGACTTCACAATCAGCATAAACACCTTCTGGGGTGCCATCCCCAATTTCATATCGTGGCTCACGAATTGGCTTAGGCTTCTTTACAACTTTCGTTTCCTCTGCTTCTTCTGTTTCCTCCGCCTTTTCTTCATTTTCAGGTTCATCATTATTAACCTGTTCGAAAAAATGCGCTTTAAATTTATCTAACAAATAATTATCAACTTCCTTAGCAAGTTTGTCTTTTCCACCGCCAGAAGAAATAAAATTAAGTCCATAATAATTAACGATGTTGGGCTTTTCTTCGGGGATAGGACGCACCATAATTCTTTTTGAGGTTACCATATGCGCCATTTTTGCGTTTATTACATTTAAGGTACTGGCTAAATTTACATCTGGGTTTAACGGAAGGGTAAATTTTTCCAACATATCTAGATAAAGTGGTGAAAAATTATCCGAATTCACTTGTATCATTTTAATTTTCCTCTCTTTTCTCTGCTAAATTACTTCTTAAATTGAGTTTTTTTAGTACTTCTTTTTGTTTTTCTATGACTGCTTGTTTTAAAATCCTTTTACGTGGTCGTCCATACCTTTTACGTGGTTGTCCGTAAGTTCTTGTTTTTTTCTTCATTTTTATTTCTCCTATTTCATGTATTTTTACAAACGAAAGCTTTCAGTTTATTTACTTCTTTTCTGTTTAAATAATAAATCCTCATTTATTTACAACTCACAAGGAAGTTTTTGTGAGCAAAATAGAAAGACAAAATAAAAATAAGACCCTTAATTTTTCAAGAGTCTTAACTAATTGTAAAAAAGTATGAAGCTGTGAAATTTATGTTTTGCTCACAGCAGTTATATTTTCAGGAATATTGCAATAAAACTCATTACAGTCATTTTCAGTAAAATCATTATCGTCATTTCCTGTACAAAAAGTAGCTTTTTCTTTGCCAGTTAAGATTGATAATTGATTACGAATATTTCCCATATATGTATTAAGGGTTTTTTCGGACATATTGGATTTCGAAATAGCATTTTTTATAGTTTTACTAGAGACAACCTTACTTTTATTTGCACTAAGGAAATTAAATATCTCAACAACAGTTCCATTTTGTAATGTTATAACCTTATTTTCCACTTCCAAATATTGCCTTAGTTCTTTCAGAATAATTTTAATACTCATAATGCAATTCAAACATTCGGTACATTCATCTGCTTCAAGAAATTTACTACAATCTCCACATTTTATAAGCCTATCAAATAGATAAAAGTAGTTAAGATTTTCTATTTCTATATTCCCTTTTAACAACTTCTTTAATTTATCAATATTAGATGAATAATTCTGCATTTTAGATTTAAAGTTATTCATATTTGTTATTAAATGGCAATTTTTATTAATAAAACTATCGTTTAGTGGCTGTTTTAAGGCTTCATACTGGGCAATTACTTCATGTTTGTTTAATATATCGTTGTTTGTTATTAATTTCTCCTTTAACTCTTCATAACAAGGTTTATTAAGTTCAAGGATATAATAATTATTAGGATTTTTTATTAAGTTAATAAGTTGATTGTACTGATTTTTAGTAAAAACAATATTTTCAATTTTTAATTTATTTTCAATATTTAAGCAATTAATTGCATTTGCAAAACTGCAAAAGAAATAAGTATCTTCTGATTTCAGCAAAAGATTTTTATCAATTAAAGAATATAATATATTTATATCTTCATGAAGTTCATTAATTAATCCCTTAAATTCATTTTTTTCATTAAGATGATAATAATAATTAACTCTATTCCAAAATTCTGTAGTAAGAGTTTTATTGTTATTAACAATATATTGATGAAGTTCATATTTAGCTAAATCAATTAAAGATTCCAGTGCCCCTGAATGAAAAGAAGATTTTTCATTACCATCATAAGATTTCAGATCTTTTATAATAGAAACTATATAATCAGAAACGTCTTTTTCATATTCTTTAAGTTGCTTTATTATCGACTCTTTATCCATATTGATTTATCCCATATTTAATTATTTTCTATTTAATCACAAATAGATATTGTTTTTAAAAGCCGAATCGATTGAAATATTTTATTAGTAAAATTTGTACCGTACCTAATCAGTCATAAATTTCCATATTAAAGTATATTCCATAATTATATTTACGGTTTACCAAATTGCCTATAAACAAAGGGTTTTCGGACATGGTTAAGCCAACGTTATTTGCCCGTGGGGTATGTTTATACCTAAAACAAATTTAAAGGGGCTTAAAAAGGGTTTAATTTGTTATAAAATGATTTAAATTGAACTCTTTAAGCTGTTCTTCAAGTTTTTCCCTATCCCATAGCTCAATATTTAAAGAATTACCTTTGCCAAGAGGTTACTTTTCCATTTTTTAAATAAACATATTTATAATAATTGTGAACACCATAAACCCATTGTTCATTTGTTCCCCAAGTTCCTTCATCGGTGTTTGTTGTTTCAGGATAGCCAATACTTAATCCAACTTGGTCTTCTGTCATACCAATTAATAATCTACCGTTTTTTATTGCATTATAAACTTGCTTATTCATATTTTTATAAATTATTTCAGGATTTTGCGTAAAAAATATTTTGTCATATCTAGCATAATAATTTTTTAAACAATCAATGCCTTTTATATTTTCTTCTGAAAAAGCAACATCTATAAACCCCTTTTTCCCCGTACTGGATTGAACAAAAAGGCGAATGGGAGCATAATTTTCATAACCCAAATCAATATCTTTAACTATAAATGGTGAAAATTTTTCTATATAATCTCCTAATTCTTCTTCGCCAGTTTCAGAATTTAAATTTTTTAAAAAAATAGTATTTTTTGCCCAAAAAGTTTTCCCTTTCCATTTTTTTGTCCCTTCAATTTCTGATAAAAGAGCTGTTCCTTTAATACAATCATCATCTTCTGCCAATATTTTATGAATGCTACCATTTTCAATAAATTTAATAATATAAAACTTTTTTGTTTCAATAGTATCTTTTTCTTTTTTAATTTCTAATAATATAAAGGGTTTACCCGCGGCGGCTGTATAATTTTCAATAATTTTATTTTTGCATTCATTTTTTTTAATATCTGAGTCATAACAACCGGCATTAAAAGCATTAAACCAAGGATCACTAATTAATAAATTACTCTTATCTTCAATTTGTTTTTTGCTTTTTGGCAAAAAAATGAAACTTTTACCAATGTATTTATCCATAGTTTGCGTTGCCAATGCTAATTTAGAAGAAATTATTAAACTAAATATTAATAGAAGTCTAATTATTTTTAACATAGTTTTGTTTTCCACTTTTCCTCAACAATATATTACCGTGATTAACTGCTTAATTTTTGTTGTTATTCTATAATCAATAATTATTATTCTATAATGAAAAACTATTTCTACAAGAGATTAGTGATTCATTGATGTTTTAAATTTTGTCATAAAAGTTTAATCTTTAATTTTGTAAAGAGGTCTTTTATGAGTGAACAAAAACAGCTTTTAGGTGCTAGAATTAAAGAATTGCGTAAGGAAAAAGGCTATACGCAACAGCAATTAGCCGAATTAATTGATATTGATTCAAAGCATTTATCTAAAATAGAAGTTGGAAGCAGTTATCCATCTTTATATAATCTTGAAAAAATTACCAATATACTTAATATTAAAATGCAAGATTTGTTTAAATTTGAACATCATAAAAACAGGGATGAACTTTTAAAAGATATGTTTGTACTGCTAAATAATGCAGATGATAACTGTTTAAAGCAAGCTTATAAAGTTTTATATGATATTATCCCTAATTAAAACAGAATTTTAATAATTTTATAAACTAAGATTTATAAAATTATCTCCTATAATCAGGATTTAGCCTTACAGCTTCATTAAAATCTTTTTCAGCTTCTTCTTTTTGTCCTAAGTTACTTTTAGCAATACCCCTACCCAAGTATGCAAACGCAAAATCAGGGTTTACTTCAATAGCTTTGTCAAAATCCATAATAGCTTCTTTATTAAAGCCCAAAGCACTTTTTGCAATGCCCCTATTTGCATAAGCATCTGCATATTTGTGATTTATCTCAAGAGCTTTATCAAAATCATTTATAGCCTTTTCGTTTTGTCCTAACCTGCCTCTAATATTACCTCTATTGACGTATGCCTCTTCATAATCAGGCTTTAGTTCAGTTACTTTACTAAAATCTATTATTGCCTCCTCATACTGCCCTAAATTAACTTTAGTAAAGCCTCTGCCTAAATATGCAGTTACACAATATGGATTAATTTCAATAGCTTTGTCAAAATCAATTATAGCTCCTTCATCTTGTCCCAATCGACTTTTATCATTTCCTCTATTATAATAAGCTTCTTCGTAATCAGGATTTATCTTTATAGCTTCATTAAAATCATTTATTGCTTCTTTTCTTTGTCCAGAATTAGATTTAGCAGCGCCTCTATTGTTATATGCTTCTGCATAATTAGGCTTTAATCTTATAGCTTCACTAAAGTCTTTAACTGCTTCCTCATATTGTCCCAAAGTTCCTTTAACAGCTCCTCTACTATTATATGCTTCTGCAAAGTCATATTTTAGCTCCATTGCTCTGTTATAATCTTTTACGGCTTCTTCATATTGACCTAAACCTTTTTTTGCTGTTCCCCTGTTGTTATATGCTTCCGCATAATCAGGTTTTAGTTTTATCGCTTCATCATAATCTTTGATGGCTTCTTCATATTGACCTAAATCTTTTTTTACTGTTCCTCTGTTAATATATGCTTCGACACAATTAGAATTTAATCTTATCGCTTCATTAAAATCTTTAATGGACTTTTCTGGTTGACCTAAAGCAAATTCGGCTCCTCCTCTGTTATTATATGCTTCTATATACTCAGGATTCAATCTAATTGCTTTGTTATAATCCTCTATCGCCTCCACTTTTTGCCCTAAATTAAACTTAGCAACACCTCTATTATTGTATGCTTCTATATGCTTAGCATCGAGCTCTATTGCTTTGGTATAGTCTTTTATAGCTTCTTCATATTGCCCTAAAGCGGCTTTTGAAACACCTCTGCTATTGTATGTATTTGCAAAATTAGGATTTAATTTTATTGCTTCACTGTAAATCTCTACAGCTTCTCCATGTTGTTCTAATTTAGCTTTTATAAATCCCTTATTTGCATATGCTTCTGCAAAATAAGGATTTACTTTTATCGCTTTATCAAAATTTTCAAGGGCTTCTTCAAACTGTCCTAAATTAAATTTTGCAAATCCCTTGTTATTATATGCTTGTACATAATAATGATTTAGTGCTATTGCTTTATCAAAATCAGTTATTGCACCGATAACATCGGTTAATTTTCCTTTTAAAACGCCTCTATTGTTATATGCATCTGAGTAATAAGGATTTAGCATAATGGCTTCGTTGTAATCAGCCATAGCTTCTTCATTTTGTCCTAATTCCACTCTTAAATTACCCCTATTGAAGTATGCGATTACTAAAGTAGGGTCTGATTTTATAGCTTTTGTGTAATAAGCATTAGACTTAATATAATTTTTTCTCTCACTTTCAATGTATGCTCTAAAAAAGAACAGCCTAGAATTTTCTCCAATTTCATCCTGCAAGTCTTCTATTGCTAAATCTTGTTCTTCAATATTACTAATTCCACGTATTTTAAACAGTTTATATTCATAGTCTTGCCTCTTAAATCCTATATAGTCAAGTATAGGACTATAATTTGCAGCCTGTAATTCTTTTGTGCTTGGATGTTTCATGTCGCCAATTAATGATATAAATTCGTCAATGTTCCTGCTAATGCTTTCAATAATATTCAGGTCTTTAATTCGCTCTATTGAATTTTGAGGGTTAACGTTCGATAAAAGTTCTTTAATTTTATCAACTTCATTTTCCCAAAACTTTATATATTTAAATTTGCCTTCATCTGTAAAAATATCTTTACAGTCGTCTAATAATATAGGTAAAATTCTATCTTTATAATTAATCCCTTTTGAATGTTCTAATACTTCATACATACAGTTTTTTGATTTTAAGTAACTATCGCTTAGAACCATAAGGACATAATCAGTATTTCTGATAGTTTGCATAAACTTTGTAAGACTTTGGCGATATTCAATATCTCTTACATCACGTATAAGATTAATTCCAATGGATTTAAAGTCGTTATCTATCTTGTCAACAACATCTATATCTTTCCAAGAGTATGAAATAAATATTTTTTTGTCTGACATTCAGCTATTGCCCACTCTTTCAAATTTTATTATTTTTATTATATTCATAATATTAATTTAGATACAATTCAGTTGTTAATCAATTGTTTAAATTTATAAACCATTTTAAAAAAATTATACAAATTTTAAAACCCCTTTCCTTTTTACACTTTTTAAAAACCTTTTTAGAACAAATGAGGGGGTCGTTACTTGTAAATACTTACTATTTCTTGATTTTTTTTCATTAATTTCTGTAAATGAAGCTAATAAAAGTATTACTTTAAATTTGAATTCATAATATAATTAAAAGGTGTTAAATAAAGACTAATAAAGGATGTTGACAAATTGTTTAAACAAATTAGCTGTTAATAAAACTATTTAGGCAAAATAAATATTTAAAACTAAAAGCTCCTGCGGTAACAGGAAGCTTTTAGAAAAACTGAATCCCGAAGGACTTAATTTTTAGGCATTATCATTATAAATCATATAGGTTTATTTTCAAGCCTTCGTGGGTTCAATAGGTAATTAGTTGAATAAACGGAGGTATTTTTATGTCGTTAATTATTATTTTGACGATTAACAAGCTGCTTCTCTAGGATTTAACAAACTTTACTCAGCACTTAAACAAGGAATAAAAGATAATAGTAAGGTAACTTAAATAATCATAGCTTTAAATGGCTGTAAGACACCTCAAATAAGTTTTAAATAGTTGATAAACAGGAGTATTAATAATGAAAACAATATTAGAAAAATTAACCACTGCCACTAAGCTAGTCAACACAGCTTATAAAGAAAATAAAGACCAATTCACCGCTGGACAAATGGAACTAATAGCGATGAATTTACATGTACTTATCAATAATATTAAACCTGAACAAAAATAAGGATTGGATGTCGACAAAGTTTTTATGCTCTGTCGGCATCTTTTTAAAGCTCAATGTAACAGAATGGTAATTGTGTTACACCTATTAAAACAACCTTTATTTCTTTTATAGCAAGGATTTAAGCCCGATTAATTAATTTCAAAAACTGGTTAGTTTAACATATCAAATCTTTTAATAACATTGAATAAAACATAACGGAGGCAACAATAATGGAATTTGTACAACCTATAAGAGATAAAAACATTATCGACAAAGTTAAAAATATCCTTTTAAAAAACGGCTACAGGGATTATTTGTTGTTTATTGCAGGAATCAATACAGGTTTAAGGATTTCTGATTTATTAAAATTAAAAGTATCCGATGTTAAAGACAAAAGCCATATTGAGTTTAGGGAAGCTAAAACAGGCAAAAGCAAACGTTTTTATATTAACCCTGCATTAAGGAAACATTTAGACAAATATATTGAAAATATGCCTGCTGATAAGTTTTTATTTTGTAGCAGGGAGGGAGAAAATAAACCCTTAACAAGGATACAGGCTTATAGAATAATTAATGTTGCTGTTAAGTCCACAGGATTATACGACAAAATCGGCACTCATACATTAAGAAAGACTTTTGGGTATTGGCATTACCAACAGTTTAAAGATGTTGCTATATTGCAGGACATATTTAATCATTCTGCCCCAAGTGTTACACTTAGATATATCGGCATAAATGATGACAATAAAGACCGAACCATACAAGAATTTGTCTTATAGAATGTAAAACTTTTGCAAACATTTATTTAATAAGGCTTAAATCAAGTCTAAATCAACACATTTTATAGTATGTATTAGTGTTGTTTTAAAAAGTATACTCTATTCAAACAAAAACACTTTTTTGCTAAGCCAGATGCCTTATGAGATAATGAGGTCAAAATATTTATATACCTTTGTTATCTATAAGGATACACTACAAAATGACCAAAAGTGTTACTTTTAAAAACAAAACAAATTATTCAAGAGTATTAGTTATAATTTTAATGCTGCTTATGATCCTTCTTTCAAATGAACATGTATTTGCTCAGAATAAAAAGCCATTAAAAATCATTACTAATGGCATTGATTATGACCATCTTGCTGAAGTCTATGAAGATAAAGGTGAATATAGTAAGGCTATAGATATTCTTCAAAAAGCATTAAAAACAAATCCTAAGAATGCAGAACTTTATGCTCGAATTGGTAATGATTATTTCTATCAAGGTGAATATAGCAAATATGATAAAGCTATACAATATCTTCAAAAAGCTTTAAAACTCAATCCTAAAATTAGTGAAGCCTACTTTGGTCTTGGAGAAATTTACAACCTCGGCAGGAGCGAATATATTCGAGCTATTGAATATTACCAAAAAGGTTTAAAACTTAATCCTAATGATGAGTTCTATTTTGGTAGACTTATTGGTGCTTATGATTCACTTGCAGATGATTATTATTATAAAAGTAAGTATTCTAAAGCTATTGAATTCTATAATAAAGCTATAAGAATGGACCCTAATGATGGGGACGCTTATGCTGGTCTTGGATGGGTTTATAAAGATAAAAAAGAATATGATAAAGCTATAAATTATTGTAAAAAGGCTATAAAACTAAATCCTAATGAAGAATATTCTTATACTTATAAAGCACATGCTTATCATTGTCTTGGACTTATTTACTATGATAAAGGTGATTATGAGCAAGCGATTAAAAACCTTAAAGCAGCTCGCAATGCTGATCCTTATTATAACCCGGATGAGATTTTCTATAATATGGGTGATGTTTATACTAAAAAGAGAATATATGATAAAGCTATTGAATTTTACTCCCAATCAATGGAAGATAATCGTCATTATAGAGATGCTGAAACTAAAATTGGTAATATTTATTATGAAAAAGGTGATTATGACAAGGCGGTTGAATCTTACCAAAACCAGTTAGAATGTGGTTATGTAGATGTAAGTGATTTTATTGAAAGAGGTAACTATAAGAGGGCTAAAGATTTTTATAACAACCTCATAAGTCCTGAGCATAGGAAAACTTATTATAGACTTGGTATACTTTATAATTATACTGGCAAATATGGCAAAGCTATTGTGGTTTTCGAAAGACTACTAAAACTAAATCCTAATGATCCTTATATGCTAATGATTATCAGCAATTCTTATCTCATGAATGGAAATAAAGCTGATTTGCAAAAAGCTACAAATGCAGCTCAAAAGGCTCTTAAGAGTAGCAAGGTAAAATCTGAGTTATATTATATTCTTGGACAAGTATTATATAAGCAAAATCTTTATGCTTTTTCAATTGATTCCTATAAAATGGCTATTAGTGAAATTATAAAAAATCCTCCTGCCCAGACTAATTTATACAAATATAAAACATTTGCTGATATACAGTCTGCGATAGATGCAGCTCATAAGAAGCAAAAAATGGAAAATCTTAAAAATAAATTATTTAAACAATGGTGGATAATTGGACTCGGTTTAATATCAATTTTAATCTTGACCTATGGAAAATTTAAAGGGCGTCTTAAAATCTACAGTAAAAAATAAAATTTTTATTTGCTTTTTTGATCATACTGGCAGTTTATTTTGGCAATGCGGGACTCGAACCCATGACCCCTTTAAGGTAATTTGCCTTAAATCTGGTCTTAATCTTCTTAAATGAGATTTTAAGACAGGCAAAATGATAAGTTGTTAAGGTTTATACCCAAAACCAATTTAGCCCTACTTAAAACAGCTTGTGGCAAGAGTATTATGATGTTAAATTGTTTTATTAGTAATAAATAGAGATTTGTTTAACTATAAAACAGCTTTTATCCTTACATCTGTGAAGAATTTTTATAAATTTGATTTTTATGATAGAGTAATTGTGTTTAATTAAAATAATAAAATACTTAAAATGTACGCTAAAAGCTATGGACGATAATCTCAATATATAAACAAGTGGGAAAAGATTTTTATGCAAACTATTCAAAAAATTGACAATGAACTTAAAATTGAATCCTCTTTTGAAATGTTAGGTTTAGTTGGACAACTAAAATGCACAAATTATTTAATGCCACTGTTTGAATCCATAGTTAATTCTATACAATCTATTCAACTCGGTAATATTAAAAATGGAATTATTGAAATTCATATAAATCGTAGTTCTGAGCAAGGGCAATTGGATTTAGGGGATGGTGTAAATTATAAAATTCAACCAATATCCGATATTATCATTCAAGATAACGGGCTTGGATTTAATAATAAAAATCTAAAATCATTTTTAAGAGCATACTCTACTGATAAAATAGCTTTAGGTTGCAAAGGGATAGGTCGATTTTCATGGCTAAAAGCTTTTGATAATGTAAAAGTAGAAAGCATTTTTGAAGAAGAAAATAATCTATATGAGAGGACATTTAGTTATAACCTACCAAACGGTATAGATCCCAAAAGTTATTTTATTAAAAATATTAATGAATCGTCAAAATTAAATACAATCATCAAATTAATAGGATTGAAAAATCATTATTCTAATGACAGCAAACAAAAAATAGAAACTATTGCCAGAAAAATTTTAGAACATTGCTTTTATTACATAAGTGCCGATAATGCCCCAATAATAACTATTTCTGGACATGATAATGAACAAAAAGACAAAGAAATAAAGAAAATATGCATTAATTCTATTTACAAAGAACTGTATTCTAAAAATATAACAAAAGAAAATATAAAAATTAAACAAGAAAATTTCGACATTAAGCATATAAAATTGTTTGATACAGGTGAAGAAACAGGGCATAAAGTTTATTTTTGTGGGAATAATAGAACGGTCTTAAATGATAAAGTTAAAAACATCACTAAACTTACCAATTTAGAAGATAAAATACAAGATATAGATTCTAATAAAAAATTCTATTATATATCTTATGTATCGGGAAACTATCTGGATAAAAATACAGATGAAGAAAGAACAGGCTTTAAAATTCCCGAAAAAGAAGAGACTTTAAATTTCGATAATATTATTTCTTTAAGTGAAATAAAAAAAGCGATAGCCCCTAATTTGATAAACTATATAGCACCTTATTTAGAATCAGTACAAAAAACTAAAATGGAAACAATCGGGAATATAATCACAAACGAACTTCCTGAATACAAATACTTACTTAATGAAGATGAAAGCTTTTTTGATGATATCACTCCATCAATTAGTCCTAAAGAATTAAAAACTACAATAAGAAACAAACATTTCGAGAAAAAAGAAATTTTAACCGAAAAATTTAATGAAATAATAGATAAAAACATAAATGATATTCAAAGCGATTCTGAATATCATGTAAAATTAGACAACTTAACTAAACAAATAAATGATATAGGACGTGCAGATTTGGCTGTATACGTTGCTCATAGGAAGATAATTTTAGAATATTTTCAAAAATATTTAAGTTGGAATGATACAGCAGAAAAATATTTTACAGAAGACTTTATTCATAATTTGATATACCCAATGAGAAGTACCTCTGATGATATTCCTTACGAAGAACATAATTTATGGCTTATTGATGACAGACTTTCTTTTTCTGATTTTATCGCCTCTGATAAACCATTCTCAAGTTTGAAAAATCTAGATTCTAAAAGTGGCAAAGAAGCTGATTTAACTTTCTTTAACCACAAAAATCTTTTTTCAACTAATAAAGATGACCTGATTTATGATTCAATAACTATAGTTGAATTTAAAAGACCAGAACGAACTAATTATTCTGATACTGAAAAAAAAGATGAAAACCCAATAAATCAAATTTATAATTATATAGATGACATAAAAAATAGCAAAGCCAAAACACCTGAAAAAAGAACAGTGGGTGTAAATGAACACACAAGATTTTATGGATATGTTATTTGTGACATAACTGATAAGATTAAAACCTTTGCTGAAAAAAATGGATTTCTTAAGACCCCAGATGGTAATGGTTATTACGCTTATAACCCAAGCTATAATTCTTACATAGAGGTTATATCTTTCAATAAAGTCTTGATTGATTGCAGAAAAAGAAACGATGTTTTATTCAGAAAATTAGGTTTGAAATAATCATTGAAAAAATTTTTGTGTAATATTTGTGTAATTTATATAGATAATGAATAATTATGAGGAATTGTGGATAGCTTAAAAATCTAGTGAAATCAAGGGTTTTTTATAATCAAATCAGTTGATTTTTAACTTTGGGGTGGTAGGGGTCGCAGGTTCAAATCCTGTCGTTCCGAGG
>Ga0209212_1004375_pt1 | contig 17516 bp, 15 predicted proteins | sample RifGroC2_FD_183996 | JGI IMG/M metagenome (GOLD analysis project Ga0209212, IMG submission 183996) | Groundwater microbial communities from Rifle, Colorado, USA - Groundwater C2 (SPAdes) (version 2) | ecosystem: Environmental > Aquatic > Deep subsurface > Groundwater | place: Rifle, Colorado...
CCTATCACTTACACTTCACTTTATGTTCGGAGAGCTACCAGCAGATAAGGTTAAAATCCATAATTCCACGAATAGCCGTAAAATCATCGGCATCGCAGGTAATGAGATAGGCTCCGATTTTCCTCGCCGTCATAGCAATGAGAACGTCGAAATGAATCTCCTTTGCCTTACGATCATCATACCTTCTTTCGCTCATTAGTCGGCCAACGATCTTTCCAGACTCCACCCATTCTCTTTCGTTGGGAGCAACGACACGCAGGTTCGCGGTTAAATAGTCAACGGCCCTAACCGCCTCCCTCGACCTAGCCCCTTTCCACAATTCTGCCAACACAACCGCGCTGGCGCGAACAACAAACTTAAGCTCAAGGAGTTCCTTCTGAAAGCGGCCGGACCTTAAGTTGTCGATGTAAACGGAAGTATCGATGATGGCGAGATTAGCTATGACTAAAGTCACGACGGCTCGCCTTACCGCTATAACGCCTGACAAATCTTCTGTGTTTTTCCATCTCGATCACGGTTTCCAGAGACATCTCTATAGTTTGAGTCTTACTCTTGGCCCGTAACACTCTCTGCGCCTTCCTTACCAGCTCATGATCGATCCTGAGCGACGTCAAAGCCTTAGCCATAGATAACCTCCTAAATTGTTTATATACAACTTAGGCTAAATGTAATACTAAATCAAGGGCAGACTAGACGACGAACTTGGGGTTTTAAGTCGCGGATGATGATGGGGGCTAGGCCGAGTTTTCCAGCCTGCCCCCCCCTTTTTTTCCCCAGTGAGCACGCTTCACGTCGAAGAAAAATTTTGAGTCCCTCGACTAGTCGTAAAGGATTCCCTTCAGCTTAGCTAGAAAAGCGGAGTCCAGTGTGCCGAGGTCCACAACCATCTTCGCCAACTCTTCGCCGCTCAAGGGATCGAGCATTAGCCCCGCCTTATCTGCTTCTGCGAGGAAGGCCTTGTCCTTTAACGTATCCTGGAAGGCCTTGCGCAGGAGTTCGACCCGCTCCTTCGGAGTGCCGGGAGACAGAACAAAGGGGCGGGCGTAGGCGGCGGCATCTTGGACACCCAACTTGATCAGCCTGCGCGCCTCGTCGGTCTTGGCCAGGTTTATCGCCAGTGGAACATTGCGCAGATCAGGGAATGGCTTGGCAACCACCTGAATGACCACGGCCGCATCACCCGTTTGCAGGGCACTGCGCCAGGTCACCTTCATCGACTCCCAGGACCAGCAAGCCCCGGCCAACTCGCCGCTGTCTATAGCCAGACGAATGGCGGAGGTCCCTTTATGCCCGGTAATGACTTGGATCGGAAGCCCGAGGGCCGCCTTCACAATCCTGGCCGCGTTATCGGGTGTCACCCCGGGAGAATTGCCTCCTAACTTGACCGGTGTCTTCGAAGCCATCCACCTCTCGACGCTCGTGATGCCGCTGGCCTTGGTCAGACCGCAGACTACGTCTTCGCCGAGAGCGGCCCCGATAAACTCGAATTTTCGGGCATCAAACTCGACCCCCGGCTGCCCCAGGACTTGGCCCATAAATAGACCTCCGGAGAAATGCCCGAGGGTGAGGCCATCAGGCTTGGCCACTTTGTAGAGGTGGTTGGCTGAAATAAGGCTTCCGGCGCCGGTCATGTTGTCGACGAGGACGGTAGGATTACCGGGGATATGCTTGCCCAGGTGCCGTCCTATGGCCCGGGCGTACGTGTCATAGCCGCCTCCAGCAGCAAAACCTACGATAATGCGCATCGTCTTGCCCTCAAAAAAGGTCTGGGCCCGAGCCGGACTATTTGTCATAAAGGCAAGTGCGAACGATACAGCCAATAAAGCGAAACGCTGTCTGAACATATAAACCTCCTTCTGTTGAATTTCAGTTTCGTTGCCTGTCGTATAGCATGGTTGTACATCCTTTGTCAGCATGCGCTGCCCTCCTTTTAATAGTCGGTAAGCTCCTATCGCTCGACACCATTCAACAGCTTGGTTTTGTGCTTGGGCTGTGTTATTTCTTTCATATATTACTTCCCCGGTGGCTCAGCTGGTAGAGCGGGTGACTGTTAATCACTAGGTCGGGGGTTCGAGTCCCTCCCGGGGAGCCAAATGTTGACTCCGCCTTGCTCGGCTCAAGATCTTTGGGCGGTCAGGGCGGAGTTCCCAAAAAATAATTCTTCGAGGTGAAGTGATGGCGATAAAAAAGGTCGTAGGTATTCCCACTCCGAGAGTCGAGGGCAAAGATAAGGTTACCGGAAGGGCGAAGTATACGGTGGACGTGACTTTGCCCGGGATGCTTTGGGGCAAAGTCCTGAGAAGCCCGATTCCCTCCGGGCGCATCAAACGCATAGATGCGAGCCGGGCCCTGCATCTCCCGGGCGTCAAGACGGTCGTTACAGGTGAGGATGTAACGGGACTGAAGATCGGCAGACGGGTCTATGACATGCCCATTCTGGCTGATGGGGTGGTCAGGTTCATAGGCGAAAAAGTGGCGGCGGTCGCGGCGGAAAGCGAGGAGATAGCCGAGCAGGCGCTGGATCTCATCGAGGTCGAATATGAGGACCTTGAGCCTGTGCTGGATCCGGTAAAGGCAATGGAGCCTTCTGCGCCGCTGATTCATCCGGAGGTCATGAGCTATAAAGGGCTGCCCGAAAAACTGGCGACGCCGAGTAATGACTTTATCTATAAAACCTGGAAGAAAGGAGACATTAGCGTAGGGTTTAAGCAGGCAGAGCTGATCGTGGAAAATACCTTCGCAACCAAGACAGTTCATCATGCCTACTTAGAACCCCATTCTTGCGTGGTCCAAGCGAATGAGTCCGGCGGGGCGGAGATCTGGTCGTGCAGTAAAGTGCCCTACGCGATACGGGAACAGGTCGCCAATGCCATTCGAATCCCCCCGGAAAAGCTGGTGATCCATCCTGTTTACATCGGCGGAGACTTCGGCGGCAAGGGCGATTTCATGGATATCGCTGTCTGCTACTTCCTCTCCCGGAAGAGCGGCCGGCCGGTCAAGATGATCATGGATTACAGTGAGGAGTTTGTGGCCGGCAATCCAAGGCACGCCTCGATTATCAAGGTAAAGACCGGAGTCAAAAAGGACGGCACGCTGGTCGCGCACCATATGGAGTTTATTTTTGACAGCGGAGCCTATGGCGCTTTCAAGCCGAACGGCTTTCTCAACGGTCCGCACTTATCAGCCGGCCCTTACAAAATCCCTCATGTGTTCATAGAAGAGCATATGGTTTACACCAATAAGGTCCCTTGCGGTCACATGCGCGCGCCCGGTGACCCGCAGGGTTTTTTTGCCAACGAAAGCCAGCTCGATTTGGTGGCGCGAAAACTGGGTATGGAGCCGGCTGAGTTCAGGAAGAAAAACCTGATGCGTGACGGTGACGTAGATCCTGTAGGTGAGAAGATCGATTATATCAAGGCCGAAGAGACATTGAAGAGAGCTTTGGAAGAGGCCGGCTATTACAAGCCAAAGCCCAAGAACGTAGGCCGTGGGGTGGCCCTTGTGCAGTGGGTTACAAACAGTGGTCAAGGATCTGTGGCGCTGGAAATCGATGAACAGGGAGCTGTCACTCTCGCCTCCGCCATGCTGGATCAAGGCGGGGGGACCTACACGCTTCTGTGCGAGATCGTCGCCGAGGAGCTTAAAGTTCCGCTGGAGAAAATTCGAGTGCAGACCCTCGATACCAAACACGGAATCAAGGACACCGGAATCGGGGGCAGCAGGGGCACGCGGGTCTATGGGAATGCGGGCTACGACGCCGCAGTGAAAGCCGTCGCCGAGATCAAGAGGGTCGCGGCTGAAAAGATGGGATGCTCGCCCGATGAGATCGTGCTCTCCAATGGGGCGGTTCTCCATAAGAGGGCGGAGCGGCGCATGACGTACGCCGAGCTGGTCAAGTCGCAAGGCTCGCCCATCAGCGTGATCGGCAGTTACAGCGACGCCACCAAAGTCCATCAGGCCTCTATGTGCGCTCAAATTGCCGAAGTCGAGGTCGATCCGGAGACAGGGCAGATCAAACTGAGGAAGTACACCCAAGCCCACAATACAGGCACTGTGCTCAATCCCCTCATGCACCAGGGTCAGATTGACGGAGGGACTGTTATGGGAATCGGCTACGCCTTGATGGAACATCTGATAATCGAAGACGGCAAAGTGGCCACGACACATTTCGGCGATTATAAGATCCCCACCATCCAAGACATACCTCCCATGAAAACCGTTGTGACGGAGACCCCCAAAGGACCCGGGCCGTACAACAGCATGGCTATCGGCGAGACCTCCAACATCCCCGTAGCCGCGGCTATTGCCAATGCCGTCGAAGATGCCGTGGGCGTGAGAATCAAGGATCTGCCCATCACGGCAGAGAAGGTCTTCGAGTCGTTGAGGAGGGGCTGAGGGAGAAAAATGGCTGAGTTGGCGGTCGGCGAAAAATTCCCTGCGGCGAAGCTTCAAGACATCGACGGCGAGGCCGTGAATTTTCCACAGATCTTCGCCCGGGCGCCTGCAACCGTGGTCTTTTTCTACCGTGGCCGCTGGTGACCCTGGTGCCGGGCCCAGGTGACGGCCTTCGTTTATGAATCTGAAAGATACGTTCCCGAAAAGATCCAGATCCTCGGCGTCGGCGTCGAGCCTGCGGAAGAGGGAAGAAAGCTGAGAGAGCGGGTGACGCGTGACTGCCAGGAAGACCGTCCTCACATCTCCCTCGATCCCTATCCCCTGCGTCTCCTCAGTGATCCGAAAGGGGAGTTGATCCGCGCGGTCGGAGCTGGACAAGAGGGTCACTGGAGCGGCTTCGTTGCCGCGCCGGTAACCTTTGTCGTCGATCAGACAGGAAAAGTCCGCTGGATCTATACCGGAGACGGCAGCGCCTCGGATCGTCCCAGCCCTGTGGCTCTCGCCAAAACCGCTGTAGCCATCGCCAAGGGCGAAGAGCCTCCAAACTCTAGGACAAGAAAACCCTAAGCGTATCAATAGCCTCACTCGCGCTCCCCTCGCTCGCTCGGTGCTGCTCCGTCCCCCAGCCTGCTGTGCAGGCGGTTAAGATAGTTCCGCTCAGGAAGCCCACTCAGCCCACTTCCAAGAGAGGGAGGTCTGTCCCGAAGCAGCGGAGACGTCCGATACTGAAGATACTTGAGGGAAATGAACCTGACAGGTTAAATGCGTGGGGACAGAAAAGTAGAGGCCCATCGGCTCCCGCTGAGGGGCAGGCCTCCCTCTCGCCCACTCTTCCCGACGAGGAGGCACTGAAGCGAAGGGATTGGGGGGTTCCCTCTGCAAGATGGCTTGACCCCTTGCCACGGCGGCGTCCCATCGCATAGAATCGCGGCCGCCATGAAGTACTACGACATCTCTCTCAATCTATCCTCGGAGACGGTATCGTGGCTCAACTCGCCGCCGTTTGAGCTTGTCGAGCGCAAGCGCATGAGCAGAGGAGAGCGCAACAACTCTTCGGCGCTCAATATGAGCGCGCACGCCGGCACGCACGTGGATGCCCCGTTCCATTTCGTTCCTGACGGCGCCACGATCGAATCGTTGCCGTTGGAAATCTTTATCGGTCCGGCTCTTGTCCAGGCGGTCGATGCCGATAAGCACATCACCGGGGAGCACGTGGAGGCGATTGACCTCAAAGGCGAAAGCCGCGTGCTCTTCAAAACCAGAAATTCCCAGCTCCTGCGGCAGCCTAATTACGACCCCAATTTCATCGCTTTCTCCGTGGAGGCGGCTCGAGCCTTGGTGGCTCGCGGCGTAAAGCTGGTCGGGCTGGACTATCTCTCAGTGGCGCATGCCGAGGAGCAGGTGGAGGTCCACCGCGCCTTTCTGGATCACGGCGTAGTACTCCTCGAGGGGATCGACCTCTCGAAAATCAACCCCGGACGCTATGAACTCATATGTTTTCCAATCAGGCTCCGGGGTTCAGACGGCGCGCCGTGCCGCGCCGTGCTGCGGGATCTTAAGGAATGAAGAAGAGCGCCTTCATCCCTTCAACTTGTAGAGTTTTGCGGCGTTTCCGCCGACAACCGCCTCTTTGTCCTCGAGCGTGAGATCCTCGCGGCTTAATAGTTCATTGAGTTCATGGCGGCAAACTTCAGCGTCGAAGATTTCGTGCGGGAAATCGCTGGCAAAGAGGAAAGGCTCCCGCCCGGCCTTGCGCACGGCAAAACCAAGACCGCTATCGTCGCAGTCGAAACCGACAAAAATCCTCCCCTCCTGGATGTGTCGCTTAAAATAGTCGCTCGCCTTCTCGTCCGGCTTTGGCCCGACTAAAAGCTCTCCTGTGAGATCCACCTGAAAGTGGGCCTTGTTATAAGAGCGGTCGATCCGGTCCATGAAGAAGGGGACCCAGGTGGCCCCGCCTTCAAGGAAAGCGACTCGGAGCTTGGGGAAGCGGTCGAAGATTCCGTGGGCCAGCATACTCGCGGCCTGCACCATAATGCCGAAAGGATGTCCCAGCGCGTGAACGGGATAATAGGTGCTGAAGCTGTCCATGCCGAAATGATGGTGGCATCCTCCGTGTACCGCCAGGCAGCAACCGAGCTTCTCGGCCTCTTCGTAAAGAGGCCAGTAGACCTTTGCTCCCAGATGTCCTTTAATCCCTTCGCCGTTCGAAGGCAGCATGGCGCCACGCATTCCCAACTCCTTAATTGCCCGCCGTAGTTCTTCCACTGCTGCTTCAACGTCCTGTACCGGGATAAGCGCCATCCCTTTAATCTTCGGGCTCGCATTGACAAACTTCTCATAGAGCCAGCTATTATAAGCCCGGCAGGCGGCAATCGCCCACTGTCCATCCACTATTCGTCCGACGGCCAGTCCGGCGCTAGGATAGACTACCGTGCACTCGATCCCGCTCTGCTCTAAAAAAGTATCCCACTCCTTGGGCCCCGGATTGCCTATCCCGTCGCGGTATTTTCTAAGGTATTGCCAGTGGAGATGGTCCAGGACCGGAAAGATTACCGAAGAGCGGTTTCCCTCCGGCATATACTTAGAGATCTCTTCGCCAGCGGCGTAGTCGTTAACGTGTCCATCGGCATCTATAACTCTCATCGTTCTTACCCCCTGCAAATTTTGGATTTATTTGGGAATCTGTTCGATACTTGGATAACAGTATAAAAATAGTGCTGTCAAGCTGCTAGGCGGGCGACTTCATCTCTTTTTCTTATCAACTCTCGCCTCGTCACATTTACCTCCCCAGGTTGATAGCGATCGTCCCGGTGACCACACAGGCGGTGCCAAGGGTGGAGCGGCGATTCACCCGCTCGTGGCCGCGCAAGAGAATAATCGTCAGGAATAAAGTCCAGAGCGGCGTTGTGGCCACGATGGGAGCAACAACCACTACGCGTCCGGCGCTTAGTGCCATAAGAGCCAGCACGGCGCCGAGGGCCTCGAAGCAGCCGGCTGCGATGAAGGGCAGGAGCGCTTTGCGATCCCATACCGGCGGCCGCCTCGCCACAGGCGTGAGGAGAAAGGTCACTAGACAACTAAGAGAAACCACGGCTATCACAGCAGAGAAAAAAACGGGTTCATTGGAGATCATTAAAACATAACGCCTTACCGGAAAGGCGATGCCGGCGAGAAACCCGGCGGCCAGGGAAAAAAGCACATGCCACCATCGGTAGGTGGAAGTTGTGGTGGCGGGCCGCCAGGAGATGAGAATCACGCCGATAACCACCAGGAGCGTTCCCGTAAGGACCGGAAAACCTGCCTCCTCATCCATGACTGTGATAGCAATGATCGCGCTCCACAGAGGATAGGAGTTTCGCAGGGGCTCGCTCCGGGATGCGCCGATTTTATGTAGGCCGGTAAAAGTTAATAGACTCGTGGCCGTCTGGATTATGCCCAGGGCGACAACCAGCAGGAGCGCAATAGGCGCGACTTCAGGGATGCCTCCGGTTAGAAATACCGCTGCCCAAAGAGTAAGCGTGCGCACGCTCAAAGAGACGATGGTGGCGGTAATGGGAGTGGAGTAATTCAGCCCCAGCCGGGCACAGATGGTAAATGAGGCATAAGAAAACGCGGAAAACAGAGCTAGAAGTTGCGGGGGCATGTTTATTTTATGTCCAGACGCCGGGCAGGGGGCAAAAAGTGAAATTTCCGTCAGCATACTCGACTTGCGGGAATTTTTCCACCTTGAGTATCTATGTATTTGCCGCCGCCAATGCACTTGACGATTAAGTTGATTTATCTCCTAGTGTTTGTGATAGTGAAAGTAGAGGAGAGCACTTTATGCGCATCGCCGTACCCGATCTGATATCCAACTCGTACTTTCCAGTTATTGCTGCTGTCGAGCTAAGCTTCTTTAAGGCTGAGGGGCTGGAGGCAAAAAGGGTTGAACTTTTCTTTCCCGTGCCCAAGATGATGGAGGCGCTCAGGGAGGGAGAGTTCGATTTCGTGGCCGGCTCCGCGCATGCGACATTGATGGCCTTTCCCGAGTGGAAGGGCGCCAAGCTCCTGGTTGCCCTGGCACAGAGGATGTACTGGCTGTTGGTTCTGCGCTCGGATCTCAAGGCCAAGCGCGGGGATATCAATGCGGTCAAAGGACTTCGGATCGGGGCCGCGCCGGGCGTGGACCTTGGTCTGAAGCGTCTTCTCGTTGAAGCCGGAATTGATCCGGAGCGGGATCGGGTCCAGATAGGTCCCGTTCCGGGCGCAACCGGTTCAGGCGTCTCCTTCGGCCTCACGGCTGCCAAGGCCCTTGAAGAGAGAACAATAGATGGTTTTTGGGCCAACGCCATGGGCGCTGAGCTCGCTGTCAGCCGCGGCATCGCCACGGTGGTCCTGGATGTCCGAAGGGGTGACGGCCCGCCCCCGGCCTGGCATTACACCTTTCCCGCATTGATAACGACGGAGAAGAAAATCAAAGAGGACCCGAAAGCAGTTCAAGGCGCCATACGGGCCGTGATAAAGGCTCAGAAGGCGCTTCGGGCTGACGTCTCCAAGGCGACCGAGGTGGGCCGTAAAATTTTTCCTCCCACGGAAGCAGAGACGATCGCGAAGCTGATCGAGCGCGACCTTCCCTACTACGATCCGGTTATTTCCGAAGAAGTGGTGACGAAGATGAACCGCTTCGCCCAGGATGTCGGCCTTCTCTCCGGGCCGGTGCCGTACGAGCAGGTGGTTGCCGCCGGCTTCCGCCATCTGTGGAAAGAATAAAAGAAGGCGACATTTTTTACCTTTTTCCTCGCGAGAGCGAAAAGAACATAGCGACCATGCTGAATCCTGCGGCCGCAAGGAAAGTCGTGTTCAAAGCGGCGACAAAGGCGCTGGGGTCTGCCGTTGTCGGCAGAGCCTCTGAAAGCCCGGTGTGGAATCGGAATGAGGCTGTCATGAGGAAGCCTCCCAGGGTAATGCCCAAGATGTTTCCCAACCCGAACATCATATAAAGAGCGCCTGAGGCAACCCCTCGGTGTTTCTGCGGCACGGAGGAGATCATCGCGGTGTGATTGGGAGGATAGAAGAATCCCGTTCCGATACCTCCGAGGGCCAGCATTAAAGTCGGCAGGAGCCACCGGGAATCTGTGCGCAGAAACGCACCGAGCAATGCAGCGACGCCGAAAAAGATTATACCAGCTGTGGCCGGCAGTCTCGGCCCCACCTTGTCGGAAAGGTATCCCCCCAGAGGAGAGAGGGTAACGCTGAAGACCGGCATGCTCATAAATAGGATTCCCATGAAAGTAGGGGAGAGGAAGAGAATCTCCTGGAAGTAAAATGGCAGCAGGAATCCGGTCAACGATTGCATGATCGTCACCAGCAGAAGACAGATCGTGCTGATGGCGAACAATCTGATTTTAAAAAGCGCAAGCTCGAGAATCGGGCTGGAAGCGATGGCCTCGCGAAGGATGAAGCCCGAGAACAGTGCGACAAATCCGATGACGAGTCCGATTTGCCAGCCAGGGCTTAGGATCTCCATAAATCTCCGGTCGAGGATGACGATCAAAGCCACGGTGGCTGCCACCAGGAGAAAAGATCCGAGGTAGTCGATAGAACCATGCGGGATCGTCGCCGGCGAAGTCGCAGAGGAGCCCGAGCGCTTCCTGTTGATCCAGGTAAGAAAAGCGCCGGCGGCGCCCAGAGGGACGAGCAAAAAGAAGACCCCCCGCCAGTGGATGTAGTCGATGATCAAACCACCGAAGCTCGGGCCAAAGAGAAAGCCCGCGTGGTGGGCCGTCGTCATGAGACCCTGCGTCTTGCCCGCCCAGTTTTCCGGCGCCGCCTCCATAGCCAGCACCCTCCCCTGGGCCTGGGCCATGGCTGCGCCAATGCCCTGAAGCAGGCGGAAGGAAACCAGTTGCAGAATATCTTGCGCGAGTCCGCAGAGAAAGGAGCCCAGGGTAAAGATTAACAGGCCCACATCAAAAACGCTCTGACGGCCATGGAGATCGCCGATCCTACCGAAAACCAGAGATAGACTGATGGTGGATAGCTGGAAGGAGATGAGCGCCCATGAAATACCGACGATGTCAGTCTCTAAACTCCTGGCGATGGTGGGAAGCGAGATGGCGAAGATCCGGTGCGATATGCCGATGAGAAAACTCACGAGCATCATGTTTCCCAGAAGAAGCCAGTTGACGCGTGATTCCATGAGAGACCACTTATTGGCAGGAAATTAGAATTGAGGCAACCCCTGCGGGATTTCAGATGGCAAATCTCAAATCTCAAATCTGCCCTTCGGGTTCCCTCAGGGTGGTGAGCTTGTCGAACCACAATCTGAGATTCCGAGCGCGGTTCGACCGCCCTGAGCAGCTCACCGCCGAAGGGCAGCGAGGATTTGACTTGAAAGGGACACGCGGGTAAGGAGAATCTATGTCTGCTGACAACACACTTTTGTTCGGCATCGGCGCGCCTCAGGTCCACACTCATCTGCCGGTCGATCTGGAAGAGATCCGGCGCTATATCGAGCGGGCCGAGGCGCTGGGTTTTCACAGCCTCTGGGTGCAAGAACAGGCAGGGCTGAGGGCCGTGGCAGGCGCCCTGGAGGGCGTAAGTATGCTGAGTTACGCTGCCGCTCTCACCCGGCGGATACGTCTCGGCAGCGCCGTTTTCTTGATTAACCTGCGCAATCCTATCCAGCTGGCGAAGAGCCTCGCGAGCCTGGATCAGCTGAGCCAGGGACGATTGATCGTCGGCGTGGGATTGGGAGGTGTCACAAGACTGTATGAGGCCTACGGCCTGTCGCCGGAGCATAGGGTTTCCCGCTTTGTTGAGGCCCTCACGCTGATGAAAAAACTCTGGACCGAGGAGAATTTTACTTTTGAGGGGAAGTTCTGGCAGCTAAAGAACGCATCCCTGGCGCCGAGGCCGTTCCAGAAGCCGCATCCCCCTGTATGGTTCGGGGCCAACAGTCCGGCCGCACTCAAGCGCGCGGTCAAGCACGGCAGCGGTTTTATCGGCGCCGGCTCGTCTTCCAGCGGAGATTTCAAATCCAAGGTTCAAACAGTATTGTCGGCCCTCGCGGAGGCGAAGAAGGGTAGCGCGGACTTCATAATCGGCAAGCGGGTTTATCTGGCGGTCGATAGGGATCGCGAGCGCGCTGCAAAGCGACTCCGGGAATGGTTCGGACTATTTTACGGGCAGGCCGATCTCGCCGATCGCGTGGCTGTGTGGGGCAGCGCGGAGGAATGCGTTGAGAGGTTGCGGGAAATCGTCGCCGCGGGGGCGCGCCTGCTCCTTCTCAATCCGGTATTCGATATGATGGAGCAGATGGAAGTTCTAGCTTCCGAAGTGGTTCCGCGGGTGACGTCGTTGTGATCGTGTTCGTGGATGACAAACACGAACACGCCTCACGGACAACGAAATTATCAACACATGCAGGCCCTCCACTGGAACGGCACCCATCTAAAGCTTGATCTTTCCTATCCACCACCCAAAGCAGATAAGGTCATGGCGCTGATCCGAGTGCGCCTGGCCGGCATCTGCTCCACGGACCTGCAGATTTTCAAAGGCTACATGGGATTTCAGGGAGTGCCGGGGCACGAGTTTGTCGGCGAGGTCAAGGAAGGTCCCTCCGAGCTGGTCGGCAAGCGCGTGGTTGGAGAAATCAATTTCGCCTGCGGCCTCTGTAGTTATTGCGCTCAGGGTCTGGGTCGCCACTGTCCGGCGCGCAAGGTTATGGGCATTCTCGGCGCGGACGGAAGCTTCGCGGAATATGTGGCTGTGCCGGTGGCGAATCTCCACCTCGTTCCCGATGGTGTTGCCGACGAGGAAGCGGTATTTACTGAGCCTCTTGCTGCGGCCTTTGAGATTTTGGAGCAGGTAAAGGTCCGCCCGATGGATGATATTCTTATACTCGGCGACGGCAAGCTCGGCCTCTTGTGCGCTCAGGTTCTTTATCTCACGGGAGCGCGTGTGACATTGCTCGGAAAGCACGAAAACAAGATTGGATTAATGAAAAAGCTCGGCATCCGTGCGGTGAAGCTTGCTGACTGGAGGGCCTCGCTTTTCGACATTGTAGTCGACGCCACGGGGTCAACCCCCGGCCTCGAATTGGCGCTTGCGTCGGTCCGGCCCCGAGGCACGTTGGTAATGAAGAGCACGCTGGCTGATCAGCACGCGCTCTCCCTCGCCCCATTGGTGATCAACGAAGTCACGGTGGTCGGCTCGCGCTGCGGCCCTTTCCCCCCAGCGCTCGCCGCCTTAGCGCAAAAAAGGCTGATGGTGGGACCGCTCATTGATCGGATCTATCCCCTCGCCGAGGGGGTTAAGGCGGTAGGCCATGCGGCCCGTCCGGGCGCCCTGAAAGTGCTCCTGGAAGCCTGAACGGCATCTGCGAGGAAGGAGATTATTGAGACATTATATCACAGCTACTGTTGACGTAACAGTATTTTATCGAATACTGTCCACCGCAAAGGTGAGCACGGCGAAGTGATAGGAGGTGTTCCGTGACGCAAACGATTCTTGGCATAATAATCAGGTTGTCCTGTCTAGTCTTCTTAGCGAGCGCTTTCGGGCCATATTATGGGGCTGTGAGCGCGGCGAGCGTTGCCGAAGTATTGTCGCGGCTCGAGAAAGTCCCCGATCATGACCGCCAGTCCTTCCTGGAAGCAGGGGCTAAGAAGGAGGGGAAAATGGTTTTTTACTCAACGATGACTGCAGACCATGGCAATAAGATCCTTTCTCGGTTTCACCTCCGTTATCCCTTCCTGACCCCTCAGTTCTACCGGGCCGGAACAACTGCCCTGTTAAGCAAGATGCTGATGGAGGCGCGGGCTGGAAAAGATGAGGTAGACGTTTTTAATCAGTCTGAGGGACCCACCTACGAAATGATACATGCGGGTCTGACCGCCATGTATAAGTCACCCAACCGAAAGGCAGTCAGGGAAGAGATGATGGACAAGGAAGGATATTGGGCGGGGATGTACCATATAGTTGTCGTGGTGGCATACAATACCCGGCAGGTGGGTAAAGGCGAGGTTCCAAAGAAGTATGAAGATTTACTGGATTCGAGATGGGATGGCAGGATGGGGCTTGACACTCAGGATGCCGACTGGTTCCACACTCTACTCGAATACTGGGGCGAAGAAAGAGGCCTTGCCTACATGAGGAAGCTTGCCGCGCTTAAGTCACAAATCCGGACAGGTCACACGCTCGAGGCCCAACTCCTTGCTGCCGGAGAATTCAGCCTTTCTCCAGTTCTTTACGGTTATCGTATCGCCGAGATGATGACCCAAGGCGCCCCGGTCGGCTTTGTTCTCATTGACCCCGTGGTCAGCAAGCTGCGGGTTGTGTCCTTGGCTAAAAAGGCGCCGCACCCCCACGCTGGAATTTTATTCGTTGACTGGATTCTATCGGACGAAGGACAGACGATCATAGCCCAAGATCTTGGGCGAGGCCCTGTAAGCAAGAACCTTCAGTCAAAGTATGAGCGCTTGAATCACCCTAAGTATCTGACAGTTCGCGCGGAGACTTTGGGGCCGATGTATAGAAAGCGGCTGGGCCAGTACCAAGAGATTTTTCAGTTCAAGTAGGAACGAATTAGCGGGGTAGATGGCTGTTGTAATTTTTGTCCGGGCATGGCAGGGAGCGGATAACTGGAGGGGAAAATGCAACTTGAGATGGCAGAGTTTCCAGTAACGCGGATAACCCTGGGGAACGGGTTGCGTTACCACTCCGGGACCTTGGAGGTGGATCAGGAAGAGTTGACGGCCCTGGTCATGCGGGACGAGAGGATACAGGATGCAAGGCTGGCCGTCGTGGCTCCCGGAGAGAAGATCAGAATTACTGGTATCCGAGACGTCATAGAGCCGAGGGTTAAGGTTGAAGGAAAGGGGCAGGTGTTTCCGGGTGTCCTTGGGCCGGTAGCCCCCGTGGGAGATGGGCGGACTCACCGTCTCTCCGGCATGGCTGTGCTGCTCACGGCGGAGTACGAAGGTACGATCCGGGCCGGGCTCGGTGTTCAGCGCAGTGCGATTCTCGACATGTGGGGTCCGGGGGCCGAGGCTTCACGTTTTAGCTCTCTGGTGAATCTGGTGTTGATTCTACGGCTTACCGGGGGGCTTTCCGAGATAGAAGCGCATACCGTTATGCAGCAGGCAGGCTGTGAGGTTGCCAAAAGGCTGGCTGAGGCAACGATCGGGTTAAAGCCTAAACGGGTGGAGAGCTATTACTTGGGGAAGGAGAAACCGAAGCTGCCCCGAGTAGCGCTCATTCAGGGTTGCCTCACCGACAACCATCACAGCCATTCGGGGGTTAGCTACTACGGACTGTCGATTCGGGAATCTCTGGCTACCTTGATCCATCCCAACGAATTGCTGGACGGAGCGATAACGATCAATACCACTCGAGGAATAGCCTACCATCCAACGACTTGGGACTGGCAGAACCATCCAATTGTGCTCAGTCTTTACCGGGAACACCGGCGACAGCTGAACTTTGCCGGAATCATCCTGGAACGCATTCGCTTCCAGACCCATCAGGGGAAGGAAGTTATTGCCCAGAACACGGCGCAACTGGCGTCTACTCTGGGGGTCGATGGCGCCTTAGTGGCTTGGTTGGGCTCAGGGAACGCCTTTGTCGACGTGATGCTTACGGTTCAGGCTTGTGAACGGCGGGGGATAAAGACAGTCCTGGTCACCTACGAATATGGCGGTAAAGAGGGGATAGATTCCCCTCTGCTGTATTACGTCTCCGAGGCGAATGCGGTGGTAAGCACAGGCAGCCGCGACCGCTGGCTGGACTTAACGGCGCCCGACAAAGTAGTCGGTCCCTACGAGGAGATTCAGATTCTCAGTTATCCCGGGGCGCCTAAGGCAGCGGCCAATGGGCCTCTAAGTTTTGATGCTCGCGACATGATTATTGGAGGGGTTGATAATTGGGGCGGGCAAGGCTGGACGTGTAGGGCTTACTAAGTTGACATAACAGCGCCTTATCGGATACTGTCCACCCCAAATGGTCGAGGAGGCGACTTTTGAGTTCCCAGTGGTCCTATCCTAAAAGCGAGTTCCTATCACTCATTGTTGGGGTCGCTCTAGCGGCGTTTATCTTTTCCCCGGCCCTGGCTCAAGACTTCTATAAGGGTCAAACCATTCGCTTCGTTGTAGGTTTCTCACCGGGGGGCGGCTTTGACGCCTATACACGGGTCATGGCCCGCCATTTTGGCAAACATATCCCTGGAAACCCTTCAACGGTAGTAGAAAACATGACCGGCGCCGGAAGCCTTCTTTTAGCCAACTTTATTTTTAATCGGGCCAAGCCGGATGGCCTAGTTATTGGAAACTTTATCGGCGGGCTTATCCTTCAACAGGTCTTGGGACTTAAGGGGATTGAATTCGATGGGCGGAAGTTTGAGTGGCTCGGTGTTCCCATACAGGCAAGCTCTGTCTGTGCCCTGCGAAAGGCAAGTGGGATCAGCAGTATCAATGAGTGGTTTGCCGCTAAGGCGCCTGTGAAAGTAGGCGGGACCGCCCCAGGCGCAGTAAGCACAGACGATGTGGCAAGACTCTTGAAGGCAGCAATTGGGCTCCCATTGCAGGTGATTGACGGTTATAAGGGTACCGCCGATATCCGCCTCGCGGTGGAGTCGGGAGAGCTTTCAGGGGCTTGCAATACCTGGGAGTCGTTTAAGGCTACCTGGCCCAAGGAAATAGAGTCCGGCTCCATTAAAATCCTGATCCAGGTTCAGCCCCAAAAGCATCCCGCGCTGCCGGACGTGCCCAATGCCATCGAGTTCGCCAAAACGGATGAGGCGCGCCGGTTGATCGAAGCAGCCTATAATATCAATGCTATTCTTTGGCTCTATGCCCTGCCTCCCAGGACGCCTCCAGATCGGTTGCGGCTCCTGAGGAACGCTTTCATGGGCACGATGAAAGATCCGGAGTTCTTGGCTGAAGCTAAAAAGGCCAAGCTGGACACTGATCCGTTGTCAGGCGAGGAAGTGGATAGGATTGTGGGGAGGCTTTTTGACGTGAAGCCCGACTTTGTAGCCAAGTTGAAGGATATCCTTATCCCCAAATAATTAGGTGACCGGGCCTCAGGGCTCATTCCAGATGGAACTCTTCTCTCTTGGCAGGTCCTGAATGATCTCGCAGTCCTTAGGTCACTGGTTCGCATCCAGCGGCCGGCGCCGACCCCAAGGATTTCTTTGACAATCGCTTCCTTAAAGAGTTAGAAGGTACGTGTTTCGTTCACGAACTTTATGGCGGGCGGTAACCTAACCAGGGGGAGGGATCGATATGCTGCTCAAAGGTTTACTCACAGCGATAGCGCTGGTGTGGTTTTCTTGGCCACTCTCGGTCTTGGGCGCCGACAAACTGATCGGTATCCACTCGGCGCGTGTCATGTCCCAGTCTTTGCCCTGGGTGGCGGAGGAGGCGGGGCTATTTAAGAAATACAATTTAGATTTTCATCTGGTGTTTATCTCATCATCGAGCATCGTCACCGCAGCGTTGCTTGGTGGAGACGCGGAGATGACCTTGACCGGCGGCATCGGCAACGTGCGTGCTTACCTGCAGGGATCTACGGACGTGGTTTTCGTAGGCGGCGTGAAGAATGTCATGACCCATAGCATCGTGGGGGGCGGCAATATAAAAAGGCCGGAGGATCTGAGGGGCAAACGCGTCGGCGTGAGCCGCATCGGTGGAAATTCGCACTATTTTACTAACCAGGCGCTCAGGCGTTTTAACCTGGAACCGGGGCGGGACTTTACTTTCATTCAGACCGGCGGCGAGCCCGAAGCCCTCGCTGCGCTGATCGGCGGGGGAATCGACGCGGCGGCGCTGACCGCGCCGGCGGACACGCAGGGAATTGCCCTGGGCTATCGCTACGTTGTGTACGGTCCCGATCTCAAAATTCCCTACTCCGCAACGGCCTTTGTTACCAGGCGCTCCGTCATTGCCAAGCGGCCCCAGGTCATCAGCCAGTTTATGCGCGCTATGGCGGAGGCATCCAAACTCATGCACACGGACAGAGAGTTTATATACAAAGTTTTGGGAAAGTATCTGCGCTTGACCGACAGAAAGATTCTGGAGTCCGCCTATAACACGGAGAGCAAAGCGCTGGAGCCAAGGCTGGCGATTAAACTGGATTCC
>Ga0209212_1004376_pt1 | contig 17514 bp, 13 predicted proteins | sample RifGroC2_FD_183996 | JGI IMG/M metagenome (GOLD analysis project Ga0209212, IMG submission 183996) | Groundwater microbial communities from Rifle, Colorado, USA - Groundwater C2 (SPAdes) (version 2) | ecosystem: Environmental > Aquatic > Deep subsurface > Groundwater | place: Rifle, Colorado...
CCGGAGAAATTTTCCCACACCGCCAGTGCGACCGGCTTGAACAGGCCGTCGCCGATATGCAGCGTCTGCGTCGCTTCGTCGTAGGAAAATTTCTCCGGCAAGCCATCCGTGGCGATGGCTTTGGTGCAGCGTGCGCGACCCTGCGGCCAGGTCTGCCCTTGCGCGAAGCGTTCGCCGTAACTGTGCAGGTAGATGAGCCGCCGCCCGATGACGACGGCGACCGCAAACAGCCCCTTGTCCAGCGTGACGGGAACGCGCACCTCGCGGTTCTCCAGTTCGGCGTGGAAGCGTTCTGTATAGCCGGGGTGGGCGAGCACGGCGTAGAGATAGGCGGCGATGTCATCCGCGCCGACCGTTATTCCAAGCGCCTGCTTCAGCGCGGCGGGCAAGGCCGGATGCATATTGGGTTGCTGGGCTTGCGCGTCGCGGTAAAGAGGCAAGATGTTTTTTGCGCCATATGATCCTCGGAAGAAATCCAAGTCTGGCACATAGGATGACATCGAGAGTGCTGGACCTGCTCCAATTGGCTGAGAAAAAAGAGTAGAAAAATAAAATTGATTTTCTGAGTAGCTATGCCAAAGCGAGGGCCTTGGATAATCCGCCAATCGCGGGTCGGCGATCAACCACTGACGGTCAAACGACCTATAACCATAAGGTAGAACAGGTGCGATTGGACTGCCCGATGGCAAGTCGGCCAAAGCCATAAGTTGTTCGCCGGTGCTCAAATCCATTACGTCGGATGTGATTTTTCGGTCGCGCGATTCTTTGAATGCGACAGAACGATCCGGTGCATTCAACAATGCATCCCAGCGCTTCTCAAGAACTTCAGGTGTAGTTCCAAGCGGCCACGTCCGCTTGATTTGCGCACCTGATGTTTGCCATGGCATCAGGTCGGTAATCTGTGGCCAGTCGAAGAAAGTTGCCGTGCTCTGCGGGCGGAACGGGGCTTGCCATTCCGCCGGGCAAGCCTCGAAGTGCAAATTCTCGAGGCTCTCGATGCTTTCCAGCTTTTCCAGCTTGGCCGCGCGGTTGCCTTCGATGCGGCAGTAATGCACTTGCGCCGGAGTGCCAGGGTTTGGAGCGCCGTAGCGCACGGCGATGGCGATCGCCACCGGGGTCTGGATGTTGAACACGTTTTCGTCCTGGCGGGTGCCGCGGCCTTCGCCGCCCAAGTCGATGATCCAGATTTCGTCGCACAGCCGCCGCATGTGTTCGCGCATGCCGAGGAAGGCGTCGCCGTCCAGATAAGACGAAGCGGTGATGTAGGTGACGATGCCGGGGCCGGGCATGACGCCGGGGTGTTGGTGCTCGAACACTTTCCACAGCGCCCAGCGCCAGAAGTAAACGTAGAGGTTGTAGATGTTCTTGAGCTGCCCGCCCTTGCCAGCTTTCTTCACCGGATCGATGAAGTCTTCGAGGATGGCGTCCTTGCCGTTCTTGCTCTCGCCCCAGCGCACCCATGCGCCGGTCATCATGCGATTTTCTGCGGTGGCCGCCTCGTGCCGGTCGTAAGGCGGATTACCGATGCACACCAGCACCGGCTGGATGTCCTTGATGGAGCGGGCGCGTTTGTGTTCGTCGCCGATGGGTTTGTAGAGCAGCGGCAGTTCGGGAATTTTTTCGTGCGGCGATTCCAGCGTGTTGCTGAGACAGATGCCGACGCCATTGAGCGGCACTTTCGCGCCGAAGTCGTGGATCATGCGGGTGAGGCGTAGCGCGGACACCGAATAAGGCCCCACCATGATCTCGAAACCGTAGAGCTGTTTGGCGAGGCTTTCGGCACGCCCGATGATCGCGCCGTCGCCTTCCGTCTCGCGCACCCGTTGCAGCGCGTGTTCGACGATGCCCAGCAGATAGGTGCCGGTGCCGACCGCCGGGTCGAGGGTGGCGACATCGCCATCCGCGAAGCCCAGCTTCTTGTGGAATTTCTCGCACAGCAATTCGTCCACCAGCCGCACCTGGGCCTGCACCACTTCCACCGGGGTGTAGTAGGCCCCGGCGTCCTTGCGCAGCTTGGGGTCGTATTCGGCGAGGAAGTCTTCGTAGAAGTGCAGCCACGGATCGCGTCTGCCGCGCGACATGGTGCCCGTCGGCACGGCTTGAATGACGCGCTGGAGCAGGTTGAGGGATGCGCCGATGTCGTCGCTCAACTGGGAGTCGGTCAGCACTTCCAGCGCGCGGGACAACAGGCTGTTGGTGCCGGTGAGCTGCTGGATGGCGCGGTCGAGCAGCAGCGTGTCGCTGCCGTCCGAACGCGCGAGCAGCAGGGCGAAGACCACCGTCTGCGCGTAGGAGTCGGCAAACACCTGGTCGCTGGCTTCCGGGAAGAGATAGCGCCGCCAGTCCCGCGCCACGGACAGCATGGCATCGGAGCGTTTGTGCAATGCTTCCAGCACGTCGTCGTGCAGCATGCGGCAAAGCGGCGCGAGCAGTTCGGCCAGTTGCTTGGCCGACTTGGGCACGATGGGTTCCCACTGAAAAAAGTCAGTCAGCAATACCCGCATGTCGTCGGCAGATTGGTTGTTTACGGCGCGCGCACCGATGACAGTCAGATCATCGGCGAAACGCACGCGCCGGATGCTTTCTCCATAGCGGAACAACGCCCACTCGTTGCCATCGGTATAGATCAGATTGGGCAAGAGGCTGAACCGCTCCCACTGCTTTTTGTTGTGACCCTTGAAACGGTGCGGCTCCACGCCCGTGCCCGGCGACTTCAGCTCGATATAGCCGCACAACAAGCGGTTCACTGTCACGGCGAAATCGGGGCGGCCAAGCTGGTCGTCGAGCGTGCTTTCGTCTTTCGCCACCACGGCCAGATTTTGCGAGCGGCCAATTTTTTCCAGCAGTTCGTCCACCGGGCGGCGTAATTGGTCTTCTTCGCGGCCATCCACTACGGCGCCGAATTTCGACTGGATGGTGGCGGCGAAGGATTCGAGCGCTTCTTGCATCACGTCTTGGCTTTGTTTGCTTTTCATTGTGTCTTAGGCGGCTTTTTATTTTTGTAGACCGGATTATTGAATCATACCGTCAAATCCTTCCCGCAAACCATTGCATCTTGAAAGGCCGGAATGAAGCCCCAAACAAATTTAGTCAAATTTCATGTGGGCAAACACAATGGGAGGTTGTAAAGACACGCTTGAATGTTGGTCACTTATACGTTACCATTCGATCATGAAAATCAAGGTTGAAGAATATATTTGCCCAGATGGCTCAAACCCATATAAGGCATGGTTTGACGACCTTGACCCACAGGCTGCCGCCAAAATCGTTACTGCCAAATTGCGCTTGGAACTTGGGAATACATCCAGCGTGAAATGGTTTGAAGGCATTGGCGAATACGTCATCGACTGGGGGCCGGGTTACCGTGTTTACCTTGCCAAGGATGGTGACACACTCATCATCCTGTTTGGCGGTGGCACCAAGCGCGGTCAGCAGAAGGATATTGATAAGGCGAAGGCATTGCACCACGAATACAAGGCGCGAAAGAAGGCAAAGTCTGCCGCCGGCAAAACCGAAAAAACCAAGAGGTGATTACATGGCTCTAACCCGAAATTTCAAACAAACAGTCATCGAGCGCGTTGAACGCGATCCCGAGTTTGCGAAAGCGCTGCTTGATGAAGCGGCAACCTTATTTTTGAGTGACGAACCGGAAACGGCGCGCCTCATCCTTCGCGACCTCGTGAATGCCACGGTGGGATTCGAGCAACTGGCCGTGTTGACTGACAAACCCAGCAAAAGCCTGCACCGCATGTTATCGCCCAAAGGTAATCCAAGCATGGATAACCTCGCCGCTATTTTTGGTGCTGTCCGTGCGCGCCTGAAGGTGGGAATTGAAGTTCATACGGTTGAATTAGCATAGCAGGTTGCTTTGCATTGGCTTGGCACGAACTGCGCTGATTTCACGCTTGCGGGTCGCCGGTTCAATTCCTGAATGCGCCCAGCGTCCAAGGCCATCCGATCACGCTGGGGGTATTATCGGGAGTATTAGCAGAAATCGTACCGTAAACTTTCTGGCTAATATCTAAAGCTAATGCGGTTTTGCTGGACGCGGGTTCAATTCCCGCCGTCCCACCAACAAACCAAAAAGCCACCTTCGCGGTGGCTTTTTTGTTGGCTTTTTCAGAAACAAGTTATTTTCAATCCTTGCCGATACTCACAAAATTTGATCATGTGAGTATCGGTTCATCACGCGAAATTCTTCGCCACGAAATTCCAGTTCACCAGATTGGTCAAAAAGGCCTCGACGAATTTGGGACGCAGGTTGCGGTAATCGATGTAGTAGGCGTGTTCCCACACGTCCACGCACAGCAGCGCCTTGTCGCCGGTGGTGAGCGGCGTGCCGGCTGCGCCCATGTTGACGATGTCCACGCTGCCGTCGGCCTTCTTTACCAGCCAACTCCAGCCGGAACCGAAGTTGCCCACGGCAGAAGTCTGGAACGCCTTCTTGAAGTCATCAAAGCTGCCCCACTTCTTGTTGATTGCGTCGGCCAGCGCGCCGCCCGGCGCGCCGCCGCCGTTCGGCTTCATGCAGTTCCAGAAGAAGGTATGGTTCCACACTTGCGCGGCGTTGTTGTAGAGGCCGCCGGCAGGCGCCTTCTTCACGATGGCTTCCAGATCAAGGTTCTCGTATTCGGTGCCCTTGATCAGGTTATTGAGGTTGGTCACATAGGCCTGATGATGCTTGCCGTAGTGGTATTCGAAAGTTTCTTTGGACATGTGCGGTTGCAGCGCGTCCATCGCGTAGGGTAATGCAGGCAGGGTATGTTCCATCATTGATCTCCTCGATTGTGAGCAAGTTGTGGAGCGGTGATTCTAGACAAGCATCATGCAACAAACAATGATCTGCGTCACCTCCTTTTACTGTCGGGGTGTACCATTTCGGCATGAGTTCAGTACCCCGTTTCCTGTGCGACGAGATGCTCGGCCGGCTGTGCCGCTACCTGCGCGCCGCCGGATATGACGCGCTGCAGGCCAACGGCGGCCGCGGCGACGGCGAGTTGCTGCGGCAATGCCATGAGTAAGGACGCTACTTCCTGACGCAAGACCAACTGGTACAGGAACACAGGGCGGCGCGCGGCGTGGCGCTGCTGCTGCCGCAGGGCGATCTCGACCGGCTCGCCGCCACGCTCGGCGCGCACTTCGGGCTCGACTGGCTCAGCCACGCCTTTACCCGCTGCCTGCGGGACAACACGCCGCTGGTTGCGGCAGACACCGCAGCGCTGGCGCGCGCCCCGGCCGATGCGCTCAGGCCGGAGGAACCGCTCTACCATTGTCCAATGTGTGGAAGAATTTACTGGCGCGGCTCGCACTACAAGCGCATGCGCGCCAAGCTGGCCGCCTGGCAATCGGCTAAAACAGAGCCATCTGCCCCGCGCGTAACGGCGGTCTGAAGCTGCCGGTATCGAGCGGCGCATCGTCGAGGTTGAAGCCCATCCGCCCGCACGCGATCTGGAAGCGCTGCGCCAGCAACCCGGAGAATTGGTCGTTGTAACTCAAATAGCTGCCCAGCCCGGCATCGCTCCCGCCGCGCATCCCGCGCAGCCGGTTCATCACATGCGCCGCCTTGAGCGGGTAATGCGTGGCGAGCCAGTCCTCGAATAGTTCCTTCAGCTCGTAAGGCAGGCGCAGCAGGCTATAGCCCGCGCTGCGCGCGCCATGCTCGTGTGCGGCCTGCAACACATTCTCCAGCTCTGCGTCGGTAAGGAAGGGGATCACCGGCGCGACCAGCACGCCGCAAGGCACGCCCGCCGCGTTCAACCGCGCGATGGCCTGCAGCCTGCGGCGCGGCGAGGAGGCGCGCGGCTCCAGCTTGCGCGCCAGCTCCGCATCCAGCGTGGTGACCGAGATATGCACCTGCACCAGATTGTCCTGCGCCAGTTGCGCGAGCAGATCGAGGTCGCGCTCGATCAGCGCCGACTTGGTCACGATGGACAGCGGATGACTGCATTCCGCGAGCACCTCGATGACCTGCCGCGTGATCTGCCACTCACGCTCGATGGGCTGGTAGGGATCGGTGTTGGTGCCCAGCGCGATGGGCGCGCAGCGATAGGATGGCTTGGCCAGTTCCGCGCGCAGCAGCTTCGCCGCCTCCGGCTTGGCGAACAGCTTGGTCTCGAAGTCCAGCCCCGGCGAAAGGTTGAGGTAGCCGTGACTGGAGCGCGCAAAGCAGTAGATGCAGCCGTGCTCACAGCCGCGATAGGCGTTGAGCGACTGCGAGAACGACGGGTTGGACGGATCCTGGCGCTGGATCACGCTCTTCGCCCGCTCGACGGTCACCGTGGTCTTGAACGGCGGCAGCTCTTCGTCCGCCGTGCCCCAGCCGTCGTCAACCCGCTCGCGCGCCACGCTCTCGAAGCGCCCCTCGATCTGCAACGTCGCGCCACGGCCTTTTGCTACTTCGTGCTTCACTTCTGTAATCCTGAAAATCGGTAACCCGCATTTTGCCAGATAATTTCCGGCAACTTTGTTATGCTGACCGCCACAATGGGGAGTAAGAAAATGCGTTACGCCATCGTCGTCGAAAAAGCCGGGAATAACTATTCCGCCTATGTGCCGGGTTTACCCGGATGCGTCGCCACCGGAAGCAGCGTTAAAGAAGCGGAGCAAGAAATCAGCGAAGCCATCAAGTTTCATATCGACGGGCTGCGCGAAGATGGGTTGCCTGTTCCTGCGCCAGCCAGTGTGGTTGAGTATCTGAAAATTGTTGCATGCCACCACATGGAGGCTAGATGACTACAAAACTAACGATTCAAAATCTAAAAAACATTGCATCGCTTGAGTTTGAGATACCACCCCCTGGTGCCTACCTTCTCACTGGCAGTAACGGATCTGGTAAAACTTCTTTACTTACATGCTTAAGCCGCTTGAAGAATAGCGGTGCCTTTCAACGTGGTTTTCGTTCTTCGTCACATCCGTCACTCGATTCGCACAGGGGGGCCAGCGTTAAATATGAGATAAATAAAAAAACAGTCACATACACCTATGTTGAAGAACGCTGGGCACCTCTGCCACGGAAGAACAGCGGCCTTCTCTCCGAGTCTGGCTTTCCCGAGGTTGCATATATAGCGGCAGATGCTGATCGAGTAGAGCCTCAACAAGAAGAGTTCGCTCCACGCAGCATTAGACTCACGCCGCAATCGCTCCGCGACTCAATGAACAGCATCTTCTCAACGACGAGATTTATTGACCTTTGTTATCTAAATTTGAATCGAGGAGGGCGAAGTAAGGCTTATTTGATTAGGAAGACGCAGCCGAATAAGCCCGCAACTTACTTCTCGGAGCGGAACTTCAGTCTAGGCGAACTTTGCGTACTTAAATTGTTATTGGCGCTGGAAGACATCGCAAATAACTCGCTAGTTTTGATTGACGAACTTGAGCTGGCAATTCACCCGCGAGCTCAAATTCAGCTATTCCATTACCTGACAAAGTTTGCAAGCCACAAAAACCTAACAATCATTTTTTCTACACATTCTGTAACCCTCATCAAAGGAACAGATCGTAAAAAAATTCTTTTTCTGCAAAACTCTGGCGGGATTGTTAGCTGCATCAAAGGCTGCTATCCAACATTTGCGCTTGGTCATATCTCATCAGGAGAGGAGGTTGCACCAGACTGTGTTGTTTACGTTGAGGATGACTCTGCAAAAAAATGTGTGGATGCCATGTTCGATTTGTATCGAAAACAAATGGCATCAGATGTCGCGCAACCAACGGTGTTAGCTGTGCCACTCGGAGGGTTTCGTCAGATACTGGAATTCCTGGACAAAGCCCCGCAAATGTTGCCTACGCATACAAAATTAATGGCCGCGCTAGACGCTGACGTCGAGCAAGAAAGCCTAGCGAAATATACACAAGATGATGATTTGAAAATGCTATCGCTATTTAAGAGGCTGGGAAATCACTTGGCCTATCTGCCTTGGACGCCGGAAGTTGGGCTCGTTCAGTTGATCCAGATGGATATTGCCTCTCACGAAGCGCTGCTCAAGACTTACTTCTCGGATCATCGCATTGTGATTCCACATGACTGGGCACAGACCACCGAAGGATTGAACGGAAAAGCTTTGCGCACCGCTTGCAAACAAGCGGTCTCTGCGCTTGGACAATCACTCGAAAAACTGCTGGGCAAATCGAATGATCGAATTCGGGAGGATTTATTTTGCTATTTGGTATTACAAACAGACTCTAAAAAGCTTCACAACTTGGTAGATTTCGTCGGAAAGCTGATCCACCAGTAGGGTGCATTCCATGCACCATGGTGCGCACAGCGCACCCTACATCTCGCTCAACTGCCCATCCGCAAACAGCAACGCGCAGCGCACCGTCTTGCCTGCATACACCGTTTGCATCGCAGTCCGATATTCCTGCATCTGTGCGCGGTAGCGTGCGGCATCTTCGCTGTCGCCCAGTTTGTAGTCCAGCACCCATACTTCGTCGTCGAATTCCACCAGCCGGTCGATGCGCTTCAGTTCGCCGAGTGAATTAACGTAAGGCATTTCGTTGCTGGCGCTGCGGTAATGTTGCGCGTCGAAGAAGCGCGCGAGGTGCGGCAAGGTCAGCAGGTGTTGGGCTTGCTGCCAGAGCGGCTCGATCTCTTCGGCGGGGATGGCGAGGCGGTGTTGGAGATCGGCGCTTTGAGCATCGACCCTCACCCCTAGCCCCTCTCCCGCCTGCGGGCGATAACCAGCGACTTGCCCGTTTACGGGCTTAGTCGAATGGCTAGTTGTTTCATCAGGGGAGTAATCGGTGATGTGTTGCAGCAGCGCGTGCAGCCAGATGCCGCGCTGTTGTTGCGCGGTGTTGCGGGCGGCGCGTTTGCCGGTGGGGATAATGGGAGGGAGATGGGTTGATACACTTCCCGTTCGCCCTGAGCCTGTCGAAGGGTGAACGTCCGGATGATTCAGGGAAGGCTTCGACAAGCTCAGCCCGAACGGAGTTGATACTTCATCATCTCGAATCAATGTCAGCGGGTTGTCACGCTGCTCTGCCACCTCCGCGATGCGGTCGTACCACGACAGCACCTTCTTGTTTTCTTCCTTGTCTTTGCCCCTGCTGTTGCCGCTGACGATGAGCGCCTGTTGCGCGCGGGTCATCGCGACGTAGAGCAGGTTCATCTCTTCGCGCGCCTGTTGCGCGGCGTCCTGTTCGAACAGCGGCGTGCGTCTCCTGCCGCGCGAGGCATGGTCGGCATACAGCGAGAAATGCAGCGGTTGCGGCTCGTGCGCGGGCCAGTCGAGCAGCACGTCGTTGCCTTCCTTGTTCTTTTTTTCCGCGTTCGCATCCAGCAGCCAGACGATGGGCGCTTCCAGCCCTTTCGATTCATGCACGGTATAGATGCGCACCGCATCGCCCGCCGTGCCGAGTTTTCCTTCGTCCGGCGCATCGTCGCGGCTGTCGCGCAATTCGCGCAGTTCCTGCAGGAAGCGCGGCAGGCTGGGGGAGCGTCCGGCATCCACGCTCAGCGCAATCTCCATGAATGCGTGCAGATTGGCGGCAACTTTGGCGCGCATCTCGGGCGGTAGCACGGCAGTGTAACGCGCCAGCACGTCGCCCTCGAAATAGATGCGATCGAGCAGGTCGTGCACCGGCAGCTTGTCGGCGAGCGCGAGCCAGTTTTTCAGCAGGCTGGCGGCGCGCTGCAGGGCGGGCGATGGTTCGGTGAGGTGTTGCAGGCGCGACCACCAAGAGGATTTGGGATTTGGGATTTGGGATTTGTGGAGAACGGCGGCCTTATCTTCATTCATTGCCTCGCTCTCAAATCCTAACTCCCAGTTCCCAAATCCTAATGCCATCAAGTCTTCATCGCTGCACGCGAAGATCGGCGTGCGCAGCACCTGCGCGAGCGCGAGATCGGCGAACGGGGTGATGAGGAACATCAGCAGCGCCTGCACGTCCTCCGCTTCCAGCGTGTCGAGCAGGCCGCCGTGCCGCGAGCTGATGAACGGGATGTGGCACGCGCGCAGGGCTTCTTCGTACACTCGCAAATGGGTGCGGCTGCGCACCAGCACCATGATGTCGCCGTAGCAGGCGCGGCGTGCTTTGCCATCTTTATTCACCGACCAGCCGCTGACAATGGTTTGCAGCAGCCCGGCGAACTGCGCCGCTTCCTTGTGGCGCGCGCCCTCCCCGACTTCATCCCTCGGCGTAGTCAGCGGGTCGCGCAAACTCAGTTCGCTTGATGCTGGCAGATTCTGTCCTCCGTCCTCTGTCTTCTGTCCTCTGGCAAGCGGCAGCACCGCCACATGGCCGGGCAAGCCGGTATGCTCGGCGGTGTGCGGCTCGAAATCCACAAAGCCTTCGGGATGGCCGGCGAACACGGCATTCACCGCATCCAGCACGGCGGGCGCGTTGCGGCGGGTGTGGTTGTTGTGCAGCTCGTGCGCCGCGAAATGCTCTTTCAGATAGTCGCGCGCGATGCCGAACAGCCGCGCATCGGCGCGGCGGAAGCGGTAGATGGATTGCTTGGGATCGCCGACGACGAACACGGTGGGCTGCGACTCCACCGCCACCGCCGCATCGAACCACGCGCGCAAAATCTGCCATTGCAGCGGGTTGGTGTCCTGGAACTCGTCGAGCAGTACATGGCGGTAGCGGCTGTCGAGCTTGTACTGCATGGTCTCGGCGTGTTCGCTCTGTTGCAGCAGGCGGCACAATTGCCATTCCAGGTCGGAGAAATCCATCTGCTGCTTTTGCTGCTTGAGCGCCTGGTAGCGTTCGAGCAAGGCGGTGCCGCAATGCAGCACCGCTTCGTTCAGACGATACGCCTGCTGCTCGGCGAGCGTGTCGCGCACGGCCTGCAACCTGTCGAACAACGTATCGCGCGAAAACAGAAAGGCTTCAGCATCCTGTTTCTTGGTCGGCTTGAAACTGCGCGGTTCACCTGCCTGAGTGAACAGCAGCGGGCACATTTGCTCAAAGCGTGCCTCCGGTGCGGTGTCTGTCCAGGCGCGTTCCAGCTCGCTCGCCTTGGTTTTTTGGACATCAGTTCCGTTGCTGGCAAGTTGGAGCGCGAACGCAAATAAGGCGTCCCAGCTCTGTGTATTCTCTCCCCACTCCGCTACAGGTTCTGCTTTCATGTCCACCGCGAGATCGGCGCACAGCTTATCCAGTGCGAAGCTCAGCGTATCTTGCTGCCCTTGTGTATAAGCCCACCACTCGGCGCGCTTGGCGAGGAAGTTGAACAGCAGCTTGCGGGTGCTATACAGGCCGCATTCGCCGAACAGCCATTGCATGTGCTGCGCCTCGACTCCATCCGGCTGCTTGCGCATCTGCTCCAGCAACTCTTCCCAGGCTTCTTCCTGTTCGCTGCCCGCGCGCTCCAGCAGCGACGAGCCCTGCATCACGTCGGCGTTCAGCGGCGCGCGCTGCATGACCTGCATGAACCAGCCGTGGAAGGTGCTGATGGTGATGCCGGGCTGCGCCAGCAGCACGTTGCTGTACAGGCTGCGGGCGCGTTGCAGTTGCGCGTCGCTCAGATTATCGACGCCGCGCTCGGCGAAGAACTGGCGCACCGCCGCCTCGTCGCCCAGCGCCAGATCGCGCAGCCATTGCTGCAAGCGCGCCTGCATCTCCTGCGCCGCCTTGCGCGTGAAGGTGATCGCAAGAATCTGCGAGGGCTGCGCGCCGTCCAGCAACAGGCGAGCTATGCGCGACACCAGCAGCCAGGTCTTGCCGCTGCCAGCGCAAGCTTCGACAACGATGCTGTGTTTCGGGTCGAGGGCGATGTGATTAGTCATCGCGCCACTCCATTACCGTAATATCCCCTCCCCCTTGCAGGGGGAGGGCTAGGGAGGGGGTAGAAACTCGGCAATTCCACGGTTCTACCCCCATCCCAGCCTTCCCCCTACAAGGGGGAAGGAGCGGGCATGGCGTCATTGCTTTTCTCGTATTGGTGGCCGAAATGAGATTCATACGCTAACCCACTCGCCTTTCCGGCACACCCCGCGCATCTCGCAATAACCGCACACTGCATCGATACCGTTCGCGGGCAGACCCGCGCCGCCGCGTAGGTCGCCCATCGCTTGCACCAGACGTTCGGCATTGAGTTGCGCCAGCAGCGGGACATCGTGCTTGGGTTCCACCAGCTTCACTTTTCCATTCTCGATACTGACGAATGCCGCATCCGCCGCTTCATGCGCGTAGGCGTAGCACGCGAGTTGCACATCCTCGCCCGGCTCGCGCAGCTTGTTGCGCAGCAGTTGCTCGCCCTGCGTCTTGTAATCCAGCACGCGTTTTTCTTCTTCTCTTGTATCCAGCCGGTCGATGCGTCCGCGCAGGCGCACGCCTTCCAGTTGCCAATCGAAAGCGCGCTCCGCTTCGGCGTAACGCCAGCCCTGCGTCTCGTTCTCTGCCTGCCATTCGAGATAGGCGGGCAATGCCGCGAACCAGCGCGCCAGCCAGGCGCGCGCGGCGAAATCCTGCTGCAGCAGATCGGCGAACACTTCCTCGCTGATCCGGCACAAGGCGGCTTCCAGTTCATTGGCAGGATGCCCGCTCACTTGCGGGTAGCGTTCATGGAAGCGGCGCAGGATGTCATGCACACGCTCGCCGTAATCGCGCTTCTCGATGCCTTCCTGCACCTCGTCGAGTTCATTCAAGCGCAGTATGTGCCGCGCATAGAACTGGTAGGGGCAGGCGACCAGCGAGTTGTAGGCGCTGATCGAGACGCTTGCCGGCACGGCCTCGGCCGTTACCTTTGGCGCTGGCTGTGCAGCTTGAGGCAACTCCACGTGATGCGCCTCTTCTGCTGCGAGGTAGGCATGCAATTCGTTCTCGTCCAGATCGTCTCCGTGAATCAGCGTATGCAAGTCGCGCAGCATCTCCAGATACGGGCTGAGCAAGCCTTTTTCGCCGTTGCGATCCTTCTGCCAGGTGACCAGCACGCAGTCGTTCAGCGCAAGCAGCGCAAGCAGATCGTCGCTTTGCCTTGCGGTGTGGGCGCTGCGCGTGGGCAGGTTGAGCGCGCTACGCACCGCATCGTTGAACCAGCGTCCGCCGCTTGCCACGCTCGGCAGATGGCCGGCATCGCACCCGAGCAGCAGCACCGCATCGAAGGTGCGCCAGCGCGTCGCCGCGAGGTGGGTGAAGCGCACCGGGCTGTCGATGCCGCTGTCGCGGTAAGTCTGTGTGCCCAGTTGCTGCGCCAGCCAGCGTCGCCACTCGGCAAAGCGGTAACGCCCTGCGTCGGCCGCCAGTTCCTGTTGCCATATCTCCAGCGCGCGCAGCAATTGCGCGCCGGCCTCGTCCTGTTGCAGGCCGGTGTCGATGCCCAGCACGCGCAGGCTTGCGCGCAAGGCTGCCAGCCATTCCGCCAGCGTTCTTTTCTTGTTCTGCTCCAGCAGCATCGCGGCCTGGCGCAGACGCGCCAGCGGTTGATGCAGCACCGTTTCGCGTTCGGCCAAGGCGACGAATTTTTCCAGCCCGGCCACCACCCCCTGTTTGCGCAGCAGTTGTTCCAGTTGATACACCGCCGCCTTGCGTTCGCTGGCCGCCATATCGGCGAAGATGAACGGCGACTTGAGCAGGTCGAGTAGGTCGTGATGGTAGAAATCGCTTTGCAGCGCGGTGAGCCAGCGATCCAGCACCGTGCTCACCGACAGCGTGTCGAAGGTCCAGCCGGTCTCGTCCGCCACCAGCACCTGCGCGCGTTCCAGCAACGCACGCATGCGCCGCGCCGCGACGCGGTCCTGCGCCACGACGGCGATGTCGCGCTTGCCCTCGTTCAACCAGCGGCACACCTGCATCGCGGCGGCGCGCGCTTCCTGTTCGAGGCTGGTTGCGGCGAAGAAGCGCAGCCTGTCGCCGAGCGGCGGAACATTTTGCGAGCGCAGGCCGGCGGAATGCTCAGGAGGATGAATATGCAGCAACCCGCTCCATTGCGGCGCCATCTCGCGCAAATCAAACACCTCCACCGCCGCGCGTCCGGCATATTCATCGAGGAAGCGTTGCTCGAGCGCATCCCAGCCGGAAGCGCGCAACACGAACAGCGGCTGGTTTGCCTGAGCCGCCAGCTTCGCCAGCCGTTGCTGATAGGCGCGCGCCGCATCCAGCTCATCGCCTGCCTGCATCGCGTGCCACAGCTCGAACACCAGCCGCGCTTCCAGTTGCAGCGTGGCGTTCTGCCGCGCCTGATACGCCTGCTGCACGGCAGCGGCAAACGCTTCCGCATCGCGCGGCAAGGTATCGAGCGCATGGGTGAGTTCGTCGAACAGCGCGAGCAACTCCTGCGCCATGCTCCACAGGTCTGTGTTCTCGAACCACTGCTGCCTGCGCAGGTGTTGATACAGCAGAGCGCTGCGCTGGCTGTCGGTGGCGACGGGCGCATCGAGCGGAACGGATTGCGCCCAATCGTTGAGCGTCACCATCTGCGGCAGCAATAATGCGGGAAGATTGGCGGCCGCGCTTAACGCCTGCGCCAAGGGTTGCGCGACATGGTAATTGGGCAACAGCACGGTCGCCCGGCGCAGATCCGGCAGGTCCTGCGCATGGCAGGACAGGATACGATTTGCCGCTTTATTGAAAAAGGCTGAACTCAACGTTCGAGAAAGCGCAGCTTGTCTTTCACACCGCGCCACTTATCGGCGTCGGCCGGCGCGTCCTTTTTCTGGACAATAGGCTTCCAGCGCTTTGCCAGCTCGGCGTTCAGCGCGGTGAAATGGAGCTGATCCTGCGGCAGGTCATCCTCGGCAAAAATCGCTTCTGCCGGACATTCCGCCACACACAGCATGCAATCGATGCATTCATCGGGATCGATCACCAGAAAATTCGGCCCTTCGCGGAAACAATCCACCGGGCAAACTTCTACGCAATCAGTGTATTTGCACTTGATGCAATTTTCCGAAACAACATAGGTCATGGCGGCGTTCCAACCAATCGAAAGTCGCGGTATTCTAGCAGAGCGAGGCTATAATACGCGCATTGCAATGTGCCCCGGCGCTTCGCCCGGCCACAACTGCTTCTGGCGCAGGCCTTGCTTGCGATATTGGTTTTACATCCCGGCAATTTTTGGAGGATTGATGCCGAAGTTCGATTTCGCCTTGACTACGCGCGACGGGCAAAAGGTCGAGAGTGTCCAGATTTACGGCAAGGACTTGCCGGATGCGGAACGCAAGCTGCGCCAGATGTACCACCATTGCCAGGTGACGCAATGCAGGACGGTCAGCCACGAAAGGGAATTATCGCAATCGGCGGACATAGAAGACGTGTTGTCGCTGATCGTCAAGCAGGACTGACATGGCGGCATAAATCTTGCGCTACCCGATAAACCCGTCTGCCATCAATTCGTCGAGCAACGCATCGTAATCTTTCGCACCACGACTGTTCGGTGCGTGCTCGAAAATTGTTTTGTTCAGCGATGGACTTTCCGCCAGGCTGACGTTTTCCGAAATAAGCGTCCGGCAAACATCCGCGCCAAATTCCGTTTCTGCCATCAGCAGGACATCCTTGGCCATGCGCCGCCGCGAGTCGAAACGGGTGAGCAGATAACGGCGATTTACGCGGCGCTTCAGCACCCGTTCAAGCGCCTGGAGGGTTTTTTGAATCTGGATGGCGCCCTGGAAAGACAGGTAATCCGCCGACATGGGAATAATGACGCCATCGCTGGCAAATATGGCATTCAACGACAGCACGCCAACCAACGGGCAACAGTCGATTATCCAGTGTTTATACCCAGTCGCCGCTTTTTCCACCTGTAAACTGAGATTCAACTTATTGATCGCGTTGTAGCCCTTACCATACAGTGCATCCACCTTGGACAACTCTTTGTGCGACGGGATGACGCCGATTCCGCTGGCCGAATCCTGAACCATTTCGCGCAATGGGCGGTTGCGCTGAAAAAGGCTGTAAATGCTGTCATCGCCGGAATGGACGGCCACACCTGCAATGGCACCGAATTGCGCCTGCGGGTCAAGGTCGATGCCGGCCGGCTTGTGCCCGCGACGCGCCAATGCGGCGGCAAGATTGAGCGCCGTGGTAGTTTTGCCTACCCCGCCCTTCTGGTTAAATACAGCGACTATCGTCATGGTCAGGTGAAAGCCAAGGTTGATTTTATTTATTGCAAATTGGACTATTCTAGCAGACTAGAATCATAGATATGCCGCGAGGTCACAGCGGAGAGCCATGCGCCTGGCACTGCGAGGCGCAGGAACTGAAGCTCGACGAATAGAGTCCGTTTCGACCGGATTCTCGCCTCGCGCCATTTGCCTGGAAGGTGCAGTACAAGTACGTGCGACCTTTACCGGAAGCGGCCAAACCGCCTATAATCGCGCCAATTCATGGCAAACCGACCCACATGCAAGCTACCCGCATTTTTTTGACGCTTACGTCCATCGCGCTGGCCGGCTGCGCCTCCCCGCACGCGAGAAACCCGGCCGATCCGCTGGAGCCCTTCAACCGTGGCGTGTATCAGTTCAACGATACCGTGGACAAGGCTATCTCCAAGCCAGTCGCGCAAGGCTACAAGGCCGCAATGCCGGTTCCCGGCCAGATCATGGTAAGCAATTTCTTTGCCAACCTGGACGACGTTATCATCACTGTCAACGACCTGCTGCAATTCAAGTTTGCCCAGGCCGCCTCAGACGGCTCACGTTTCCTGTTCAACAGCACCTTCGGCGTGTTCGGCCTGTTCGATGTCGCGCACCGGCTGGAAAAACACAACGAGGATTTTGGCCAGACGCTGGGCTATTGGGGCATCGGCAGCGGGCCGTATATCGTGCTGCCCATTCTCGGCCCGAGCACGGTGCGCGACGGGGTGGGGTTGTATGTGGACAGCCGCCCGAGCAGGTTGCGCCATGTGGATCATATTCGCACCCGCAACCAGTTGTACCTGGCCAAGGCGGTCAACCGCCGCGCGCAACTACTGGATCAGGAAAAGGTGCTGGATGAAGCGGCGCTCGACCATTACGAATTCATCCGCGATGCCTATCTGCTGCGCCGCCAGAGCCTGGTGCATGACGGCAATCCGCCGCGCGAAGAATACGATTTCGAAGAAGAAAACGATTTCAAATACCAGCAAGTGCCGATTCCCAACGTACCTTCATCGCAACAAGACAACACCCCCGCCGACGGCAAACCACAGCTGGCATCGGCGGCGGTCACCGCGCCAGAAGCCGATACTCGCCCCAGTGTCCGCAGGGTATGGGTAGCACAACGTACCGGAATACGTTGATCGGCTGCAGGGCGGAAAAACAAACGTAGTGAAAACGATAGCTCAAAACTTATGCCACATAGAAGGACCTGGCATGAACAGCAACGACGACAGGAAAGAATAAATGCAGCGAATCTTCTCCCCCGCCATCTCCATACTGAATCGCCTGAGCTACACCATGAAGTTCACGCTGCTGTGGGCGGTGTCGCTGATTGCGATTGCCGTGGTGGTATACAGCCTGTTCGTCAATCTCGAACGCATCATTGAACCATCGCAGCGGCGGCTGGAAGGCCTCACGCTGATTGAGCCGATTGCCCGCGCCATGCAGGCCTTGCAGTTGCACCGCGGTCTCTCGGCCGCGCTGTTGAGCGGCAACG
>Ga0209212_1004381_pt1 | contig 17505 bp, 15 predicted proteins | sample RifGroC2_FD_183996 | JGI IMG/M metagenome (GOLD analysis project Ga0209212, IMG submission 183996) | Groundwater microbial communities from Rifle, Colorado, USA - Groundwater C2 (SPAdes) (version 2) | ecosystem: Environmental > Aquatic > Deep subsurface > Groundwater | place: Rifle, Colorado...
GATTGGTGGGGCGCGCGGGCGGCAAGCGCGGCGCGGACCCGGTTGAAAAAAAGCCGGGAAAGAACCAGCTCACCAAAGGCAGGATGATACGGCCCGGCCAGCATGGTTTCCTCCAGCGAGGGAGAGGGTTGCAACCCCATCCGCACCACGGGAATCCGGTGCGCCTTAAAAATGGACCAAAGCCGACCAGCCAAGGCCACGGCTTGAGACAGAGAAAGGGGTTGATATTCCCCCTGCCGGTACAATTCCGCCAAGGGACTACCGGAGATAACCAGACAGGGATAAAGCCGGACCAGATCCGGGCCAAGCACTGCCGCCCGGCGACCGCTGGCCAGCGCCGTGGCCGTGGTGCCGGGCGGCGGCAGCTATGCCATGGAAGCCGTGGCGCGCCAGTTCGCCGGCGCCGGCATAGGCATCGAGCAGGCGGCGGTGGGTGTCGGGCTTGAGCAGCGACTGGTGTTCGTGCTGGCTGTGGATGTCGATCAGCAGTTCGCCGAGGCTCTTCAGGTCGCCCAGCGGGCAGGGTGTGCCGTTGATGTAGGCGCGCGAGCGGCCTTCGGCGGTGATCACCCGGCGCAGGATGCACGGGCCGTCGTTGTCCAGGTCGCGTTCGGCCAGCCACTGGCGGGCCTCGGCGATCCCGCCCAGTTCGAAGCTGGCGAGGATGTCGGCCTTGTCCGCGCCCGGGCGGACTACGCCGTTGTCGGCGCGATCGCCGAGGGCGAGGCCGAGGGCGTCGAGCATGATCGACTTGCCGGCGCCGGTTTCGCCGGTGATGACGCTCATGCCGGCGCGCAGCTCCAGATCGAGCTGTTCGACGATGGCGTAGTTGCGGATCGACAGATGGGCCAGCATGGCGGCGCTCCCGAAGAATTTGTCTGGTTATTTATACAGTACATTTTTTCCTTCTGCCAATCCCCCCTTGAAGCTGGTGGCGTCGACCCCATATAGGCGGCTGAATCGAGGGCCGTAGGCCCGACCGTTGTTTTCAAGGAGACCCCCATGGCTGACGAACACAAGCTTGATCCGCAGACCCCCGAGGCCGAGGCGCCGGGCGAGGTGGAAGTCGGCGCGGCCGACGAGCTGGCGCTGCGCGTGCAGACGCTCGAGGAGCAGTTGGCCGAGGCCCGCGATCAGGCCCTGCGGGCGGCGGCCGAGCTGCACAACGTGCGTCGGCGTGCCGAGCAGGACGTGGAGAAGGCACACAAGTTCGCCCTGGAAAAGTTCGCCGCCGACCTGCTGATGGTGGTCGACAGCCTGGAGCGCGGCCTCGAGCTGTCCGATCCGGCCGACGAGGCCATCCGGCCGATGCGCGAAGGCATGGAGCTGACCCTCAAGGCGTTCCACGACACCCTCAAGCGCTACCAGGTCGAGGCGCTCGACCCCCACGGCGAGCCGTTCAACCCCGAGCAGCACCAGGCCATGGCCATGCAGCCGAGCGCCAGTGTCGAGCCGGGCAGCGTGCTCAAGGTGTTCCAGAAGGGCTACCTGCTCAACGGCCGCCTGCTGCGTCCCGCCATGGTGGTGGTGAGCAAGGCCGAGTGAACTGAATCGCCGGGAATGCCCTTGAAAGTCGTCGGGGCATCCCCATCTGTAGTGCCAAGCATCCAGTCATCCGGGCGGCAGCCAGAAGCGTCGCCCCGAGTCAAAGTTTCGGGAGAGTAATATGGGCAAAATCATCGGTATCGACCTGGGCACCACCAACTCCTGCGTGTCCGTGCTGGAAAACGGCGTGGCCAAGGTCATCGAGAACGCCGAAGGCGGTCGCACCACCCCGTCGATCATCGCCTACACCAACGACGGCGAGATCCTGGTCGGCCAGTCGGCCAAGCGCCAGGCGGTGACCAACCCGCACAACACCCTGTACGCGGTGAAGCGCCTGATCGGTCGTCGCTTCGAAGAAGACGTGGTGCAGAAGGACATCCAGCTGGTGCCCTACAAGATCGCCAAGGCCGACAACGGCGACGCCTGGGTGGAAGTGAAGGGCCAGAAGATGGCACCGCCGCAGATCAGCGCCGAAGTGCTGAAGAAGATGAAGAAGACCGCCGAAGACTACCTCGGCGAGCCGGTCACCGAAGCGGTGATCACCGTGCCGGCCTACTTCAACGACAGCCAGCGTCAGGCGACCAAGGACGCCGGCCGCATCGCCGGTCTGGACGTCAAGCGCATCATCAACGAGCCGACCGCCGCGGCGCTGGCCTACGGTATGGACAAGGCCAAGGGCGACCACACCGTGATCGTCTACGACCTGGGCGGCGGCACCTTCGACGTGTCGGTGATCGAGATCGCCGAAGTCGACGGCGAGCACCAGTTCGAAGTGCTGGCCACCAACGGCGACACCTTCCTCGGTGGCGAGGACTTCGACATCCGTCTGATCGACTACCTCGTCGACGAGTTCAAGAAAGAAACCGGCATGGACATCAAGGGCGACCCCCTGGCCATGCAGCGCCTGAAGGAAGCGGCCGAGAAGGCCAAGATCGAGCTGTCCTCCAGCCAGCAGACCGACGTCAACCTGCCGTACATCACCGCCGACGCCACCGGGCCGAAGCACCTCAACGTGAAGATCTCCCGCGCCAAGCTGGAAGCGCTGGTCGAGGATCTGGTCGCGCGCACCATCGAGCCGTGCCGCGTGGCGCTGAAGGATGCCGGCATCGACGCCAGCAAGATCGACGACGTGATCCTGGTCGGCGGCCAGACCCGCATGCCGATGGTGCAGCAGAAGGTCGCCGAGTTCTTCGGCAAGGAAGCGCGCAAGGACGTCAACCCCGACGAAGCGGTGGCCATGGGTGCTGCGATCCAGGGCGCGGTGCTGGCCGGCGACGTCAAGGACGTGCTGCTGCTCGACGTCTCCCCGCTGACCCTGGGCATCGAGACCCTTGGCGGCGTGATGACCGCGCTGATCGAGAAGAACACCACCATCCCGACCAAGAAGTCGCAGGTGTTCTCCACCGCCGACGACAACCAGAACGCGGTGACCATCCACGTGCTGCAGGGCGAGCGCAAGCAGGCCGGGCAGAACAAGTCGCTGGGCCGCTTCGACCTGGCCGACATCCCGCCGGCGCCGCGCGGCGTGCCGCAGATCGAGGTCACCTTCGACATCGACGCCAACGGCATCCTGCACGTGTCCGCCAAGGACAAGGCCACCGGCAAGCAGCAGTCCATCGTGATCAAGGCCAACTCCGGTCTGTCCGAGGACGAGATCCAGCAGATGGTCCGCGACGCCGAGGCCAACGCCGAGGAAGACCGCAAGTTCGAGGAACTGGTCGCGGCGCGCAACCAGGGCGACCAACTGGTGCACGCCACCCGCAAGATGGTCACCGAGGCTGGCGACAAGGCCACTGCCGAGGAGAAGGTCGCCATCGAAACCGCGCTGGGCGAGCTGGAAGCGGCGGTCAAGGGCGACGACAAGGACGCCATTGAGGCCAAGATCAACGCCCTGTCCCAGGTGACCGCACCGCTGGCGCAGAAGATGTACGCCGAGCAGGCGCAGGACGCCACCCAGACGGGCGGCGCCCAGCAGGACAAGGCGCCTGGCGACGACGTGGTCGATGCCGAGTTCGAAGAGGTCAAGGACAACAAGTAAGCGTCACGCTTGCTTCCGTCCCCAGCTGCCGCAGTCTCTGCGGCGGGTCTGAACCGCCGCGCGGGAGCTTGCTCCCGCGTTGGCGTGTCTGGGGCAGACATATCCGGAGTGCATGAAAGCAATGGCAAAACGTGACTATTACGAGGTGCTCGGGGTCGAGCGCGGCGCCAGCGAGGCGGAGCTGAAGAAGGCCTACCGTCGCCTGGCCATGAAGTACCACCCGGACCGCAATCCCGACGACAAGGCTGCCGAGGAGAAATTCAAGGAAGCCAACGAGGCCTATGAAGTCCTCTCCGACGCCGGCAAGCGCTCGGCCTACGACCAGTACGGGCATGCCGGGATCGATCCGAGCATGGGCGGCGGTGCCGGTTTCGGCGCCGGTGGCGCCAACTTCTCCGACATCTTCGGCGACGTGTTCAGCGACTTCTTCGGCGGCGGCCGCGGCGGCCAGCGCGGCGGCCCGCAGCGCGGCAGCGACCTGCGCTACACCCTCGAGCTGGATCTGGAAGAGGCGGTGCGCGGCACCACGGTGACCATCCGCGTGCCGACCCTGGTCGGCTGCAAGACCTGCGACGGCAGCGGCGCGAAGAAGGGCAGTGCGCCGGTGACCTGTACCACCTGTGGTGGTGTCGGCCAGGTACGCATGCAGCAGGGCTTCTTCTCGGTGCAGCAGGCCTGTCCGCGCTGCCACGGCAGCGGCAAGATGATTTCCGATCCGTGCGGCAGCTGCCATGGCCAGGGGCGCGTGGAAGAACACAAGACCCTGTCGGTCAAGGTGCCGGCCGGCGTCGATACCGGCGATCGCATCCGCCTGACTGGCGAGGGCGAAGCGGGTACGCTGGGCGGTCCGGCCGGCGACCTGTACGTGGTGGTCAACGTGCGCGAGCACGCGATCTTCCAGCGCGACGGCAAGCACCTGTACTGCGAGGTGCCGATCAGCTTCGCCGACGCGGCGCTGGGTGGCGAGCTGGAGGTGCCGACCCTCGACGGCCGGGTCAAGCTGAAGATCCCGGAGGGCACCCAGACCGGCAAGCTGTTCCGCTTGCGCGGCAAGGGCGTGGCGCCGGTGCGCGGCGGCGGTGCCGGCGACCTGATGTGCCGGGTGGTGGTGGAAACTCCGGTCAATCTCGACAAGCGTCAGCGCGAGCTGCTCGAGGAGTTTCGCGGCGCCCTGCAGGGCGACAGCTCGCACTCGCCCAAGGCCAGCGGCTGGTTCGAAGGCGTGAAGCGCTTCTTCGACGATCTTTAACCGTACAGGACGGCAGGGCGGCGCGTGCCGCCCGTGTTCCGGAGCAGAGTTATGCGACGTATTGCAGTGATGGGCGCCGCCGGGCGCATGGGCAAGACCCTGATCGAGGCGGTGCAGCAGGCGCCGGGGGCGGTGCTGGGCGCCGCGGTGGATCGTCCCGACAGCACCCTGCTGGGCGCCGATGCCGGCGAGCTGGCCGGGGTGGGGCGAGTCGGGGTGGCGCTGGTCGGTGATCTGGAGGCGGTGCTCGACCAGTTCGACGTGCTGATCGACTTCACCCATCCGAGCGTAACCCTGAACAATCTCGAGATCTGCCGCCGGGCCGGCAAGGCCATGGTCATCGGCACCACCGGCTTCTCCGTCGAGGAGCGCCAGCGGCTGGCCGAGGCGGCGCGGGAGGTCCCGATCGTCTTCGCCGCCAACTTCAGCGTCGGCGTCAACCTGTGCCTAAAGCTGCTGGATACCGCGGCACGGGTGCTGGGCGACGAGGTCGACATCGAGATCATCGAGGCGCACCATCGGCACAAGGTCGACGCGCCGTCCGGTACCGCCCTGCGCATGGGCGAAGTGGTGGCCAATGCCCTCGGGCGCGACCTGCAAAAGGTGGCGGTGTACGGTCGCGAAGGCCAGGCCGGTGCCCGTGCCCGCGAGACCATCGGTTTCGCCACCGTGCGCGCCGGTGACGTGGTCGGCGATCACACCGTGCTGTTCGCCGCCGACGGCGAGCGGGTGGAGATCACCCACAAGGCTTCCAGCCGGATGACCTTCGCCAAGGGCGCGGTGCGCTCGGCGCTGTGGCTGGAGGGCCGCGCCCCGGCACTCTACGACATGCAGGATGTGCTGGAGCTGCGCTGAGATGCGCCGGCCGGAAAGGTTCGCCGCCGCCCCGAAAGGGTGCGGCCGCTGCCGTCGGGGGCAGCGGACCTTTCCGTTGGACGATTTTTGCTCTAAAATTCAGCTTTAGTGCGTCCACTACGAGCATGCAAGCAACTCGAACAAAAGCGGGGTGATGTGGTTCTCACGTCATTCCGCTTTTTTGCAGCCTGAATTTGCATGAAACGGTTCTATTTACGGGAGGTCTTCTTGACTAAGCCAGCCATACTCGCGCTTGCCGACGGCAGCATTTTTCGCGGTGAAGCCATCGGCGCTGACGGTCATACCGTTGGCGAGGTGGTGTTCAACACCGCCATGACCGGCTATCAGGAAATTCTCACCGATCCTTCCTACTGCCAGCAGATCGTCACCCTGACCTATCCGCACATCGGCAACACCGGCACCACCCCGGAAGACGCCGAATCGAACAAGGTCTGGGCCGCCGGCCTGATCATTCGCGACCTGCCGCTGCTGGCCAGCAGCTGGCGCAACAAGCAGTCGCTGCCGGACTACCTGAAAGAGCACGGCACCGTCGCCATCGCCGGCATCGACACCCGTCGCCTGACCCGCATTCTGCGCGAGAAGGGCTCGCAGAACGGCTGCATCCTCGCCGGCGACGACATCAGCGAAGAGAAGGCGCTGGAACTGGCGCGCAGCTTCCCCGGCCTCAAGGGCGTGGACCTGGCCAAGGTGGTCAGCTGCAGCGAGTCCTACGAGTGGAACTCCAGCGTGTGGAGCCTGGAGACCGACAGCCATGCCGACATCCCGGTCAGCGAGCTGCCCTACCACGTGGTCGCCTACGACTTCGGCGTCAAGCTGAACATCCTGCGCATGCTGGTGGCGCGCGGCTGCCGCGTCACCGTGGTGCCGGCGCAGACCCCGGCCAGCACCGTGCTGGCGATGAAGCCGGACGGCGTGTTCCTGTCCAACGGCCCCGGCGACCCCGAGCCGTGCGACTACGCCATCCAGGCGATCAAGGACGTGCTGGAGACCGAGATTCCGCTGTTCGGCATCTGCCTCGGCCACCAGTTGCTGGCCCTGGCCTCCGGCGCCAAGACCATGAAGATGGGCCACGGGCACCACGGCGCCAACCACCCGGTGCAGGACCTCAAGACCGGCGTGGTGATGATCACCAGCCAGAACCACGGCTTCTGCGCGGACGAAGCGAGCCTGCCGGCCAACCTGCGCGCCACCCACAAATCGCTGTTCGACGGCACCCTGCAGGGCATCGAGCGCACCGACAAGGTCGCCTTCAGTTTCCAGGGCCACCCCGAAGCCAGCCCGGGCCCGCACGACGTGGCCCCGCTGTTCGATCGCTTCATCGAAGCGATGGCCGCGCGCCGCTAAGCCTGCCGAAAGATCAACGGATTCGTGTGAGAGACCATGCCAAAGCGTACAGACATTAAAAGTATCCTGATCCTCGGTGCCGGCCCCATCGTCATCGGCCAAGCCTGCGAGTTCGACTACTCCGGCGCCCAGGCCTGCAAGGCCCTGCGCGAGGAAGGCTTCCGCGTCATCCTGGTGAACTCCAACCCGGCCACCATCATGACCGACCCGGCCATGGCCGACGCCACCTACATCGAGCCGATCAAGTGGCAGACCGTGGCCAAGATCATCGAGAAGGAGCGCCCCGACGCCCTGCTGCCGACCATGGGTGGCCAGACCGCGCTGAACTGCGCGCTGGACCTGGAAAAGCATGGCGTGCTGGAAAAGTTCGGGGTCGAGATGATCGGCGCCAACGCCGACACCATCGACAAGGCCGAGGACCGCTCGCGCTTCGACAAGGCCATGCGCGACATCGGCCTGGCCTGCCCGCGCTCCGGCATCGCCCACAACATGGACGAAGCCTACGGCGTGCTCGACAAGGTCGGCTTCCCCTGCATCATTCGCCCGTCCTTCACCATGGGCGGCACCGGCGGCGGCATCGCCTACAACCGTGAAGAGTTCGAGGAAATCTGCACCCGCGGTCTCGACCTGTCGCCGACCAGCGAGCTGCTGATCGACGAGTCGCTGATCGGCTGGAAGGAATACGAGATGGAGGTGGTCCGCGACAAGAAGGACAACTGCATCATCGTCTGCGCCATCGAGAACTTCGATCCGATGGGCGTGCACACCGGCGACTCGATCACCGTCGCGCCGGCGCAGACCCTGACCGACAAGGAATACCAGATCATGCGCAACGCCTCGCTGGCGGTGCTGCGCGAGATCGGCGTGGAAACCGGCGGCTCCAACGTGCAGTTCGGCATCAATCCGGTCGACGGGCGCATGGTGGTGATCGAGATGAACCCGCGCGTGTCGCGTTCCTCGGCACTGGCCTCGAAGGCCACCGGCTTCCCGATCGCCAAGATCGCCGCCAAGCTGGCGGTCGGTTACACCCTCGACGAGCTGCAGAACGACATCACCGGCGGGCGCACCCCGGCGTCCTTCGAGCCGGCGATCGACTACGTGGTCACCAAGATCCCGCGCTTCGCCTTCGAGAAGTTCCCCAAGGCCGACGCTCGCCTGACCACCCAGATGAAGTCGGTCGGCGAAGTGATGGCCATCGGCCGTACCTTCCAGGAGTCGGTGCAGAAGGCCCTGCGTGGTCTGGAAGTCGGCGTGGCCGGCTTCGATCCCAAGCTCGACCTGGCCAGCCCCGAGGCGCAGAGCATCCTGCGTCGCGAGCTGACCGTGCCGGGTGCCGATCGTATCTGGTACGTGGCCGACGCCTTCCGCGCCGGCATGAGCTGCGACGACATCTACGCGCTGACCAAGATCGACCACTGGTTCCTGGTGCAGATCGAGGACCTGATCAAGGACGAGGAGCGGGTCAAGACCCTCGGCCTGTCCAGCATCGACCGCGACCTGATGTGGAGCCTCAAGCGCAAGGGCTTCTCCGATGCGCGGCTGGCCAAGCTGCTCGGCATCACCGAGAAGAACCTGCGCAGCCATCGCCACAAGCTGAAAGTGCTGCCGGTATACAAGCGCGTCGACACCTGCGCCGCCGAGTTCGCCACCGACACCGCCTACATGTACTCGACCTACGAGGAAGAGTGCGAGGCCAATCCGTCGACCCGCGACAAGATCATGGTCCTCGGTGGCGGCCCGAACCGCATCGGCCAGGGCATCGAGTTCGACTACTGCTGCGTGCACGCCGCGCTGGCCATGCGTGAAGACGGTTACGAGACCATCATGGTCAACTGCAACCCGGAAACCGTGTCCACCGACTACGACACCTCCGACCGCCTGTACTTCGAGCCGGTGACCCTGGAGGACGTGCTGGAAATCGTCCGCGTCGAGCAGCCCAAGGGCGTGATCGTGCAATACGGCGGCCAGACCCCGCTGAAGATCTGCCGCGCCCTGGAAGAGGCCGGCGTACCGATCATCGGCACCAGCCCGGACGCCATCGACCGCGCCGAAGACCGCGAGCGCTTCCAGCAGATGGTCCAGCGCCTGAACCTGCGCCAGCCGCAGAACGCCACCGCGCGCAGCGAAGACGAGGCGCTGGCCGCGTCCAAGGCCATCGGCTACCCGCTGGTGGTGCGTCCGTCCTACGTACTCGGCGGTCGGGCGATGGAAATCGTCTACGAAGAGGAAGAACTCAAGCGCTACATGCGCGAAGCGGTGAAGGTGTCCAACGACAGCCCGGTGCTGCTCGACCACTTCCTGAACTGCGCCATCGAGGTCGACATCGACGCGGTGTGCGACGGCGAGACCGTGGTGATCGGCGCGATCATGCAGCACATCGAACAGGCCGGCGTGCACTCCGGCGACTCCGCCTGCTCGCTGCCGCCGTACTCGCTGCCCAAGCACATCCAGGACGAGATCCGCAGCCAGGTCAAGAAGATGGCCCTGGAGCTCGGTGTGGTCGGTCTGATGAACGTGCAGATGGCCGTGCAGGGCGAGGACATCTACGTCATCGAGGTCAACCCGCGCGCCTCGCGCACCGTGCCGTTCGTCTCCAAGTGCATCGGCACCTCGCTGGCCAAGATCGCCGCCCGCGTGATGGCCGGCAAGACCCTCGCGGAAGTCGGTTTCACCGAGGAAATCATCCCGCCGTTCTTCAGCGTCAAGGAAGCGGTGTTCCCGTTCGCCAAGTTCCCCGGCGTCGACCCAATCCTCGGCCCGGAAATGAAGTCCACCGGCGAGGTGATGGGTGTCGGCGACAGCTTCGCCGAGGCCTTCGCCAAGGCCCAGCTGGGCGCCAGCGAGATCCTGCCGACCGGCGGCTGCGCCTTCATCAGCGTGCGCGAGGACGACAAACCGTTCGTCGAGCAGGTTGCCCGCGACCTGATCGGCCTCGGCTTCGAAGTGGTGGCCACCGCCGGCACCGCCAAGGTGATCGAGGCGGCCGGTCTGCCGGTGCGCCGAGTGAACAAGGTGACCGAAGGCCGTCCGCACGTGGTCGACATGATCAAGAACGACGAGGTCACGCTGATCATCAATACCACCGAAGGGCGTCAGTCGATCGCCGACTCCTTCTCGATCCGTCGCAACGCCCTGCAGCACAAGATCTGCATCACCACCACCATCGCCGGTGGTCAGGCAGTCTGTGAGGCGCTCAAGTTCGGTCCCGAGAAGACCGTGCGCCGCTTGCAGGATCTCCATGCAGGAATCAAGGCATGACCAAATACCCAATGACCGTCCAGGGCGCTCGCGCCCTGGAGGAAGAGCTGGCTCACCTGACCAAGGTCGTGCGTCCGAAGCTCAGCCAGGACATCGGTACCGCGCGCGAGCTGGGTGACCTCAAGGAAAACGCCGAGTATCACGCCGCCCGCGAGCAGCAGGGCATGGTCGAAGCGCGGATTCGCGATATCGAAGGTCGCCTGCAGCACTCGGTGATCATCGATGTCACGACCATTCCGCACACCGGCAAGGTCATCTTCGGCACCACGGTGGAAATCGCCAACGTCGAGACCGACGAGAGCGTGACCTACCAGATCGTCGGCGAGGACGAGGCCGACATCAAGGCAGCCAAGATCTCGGTCAGCTCACCGATCGCCCGTGCCCTGGTGGGCAAGGAAGAAGGCGACGTGGTGGTGGTGCAGACCCCCAGCGGCAAGGTCGAATACGAGATTGTCGAGGTCCGCCATCTCTGACGCGCCCCCCATCCGCCCGCCGCTGAGCGCCGGCGCCATCAGCTGGCGCCTGGCGCAGACCTTCTGGGTCGGCGGCCTGTGGCTGCTGTACTTCGTGCTGCTGCCGGCGCTGGAGAAATACGGTCTGGCGCCGCTGCTGCTGGAGGAGATTTCCGCGACCCTGATTCCGTTGCTGCTGGCCTTCGTCGGCGTCTGTGTGCTGTTGCAGAAGCTGGTGTTGGCGCAGTTGCGCGGCTGGCGTGGGCTGTGGACGGATTTTCGCGGCCAGCTGCTGCTGGCGGTGCTGCTGCTGGTGGCAGGGTATTTCGGCGGGCCCTGGCTGGGCCTGGCGGGAGACAGCTGGCAGCTGTTCTGCTACATGGCGGTGGCAGCTTGCGGGCTGGTGCTGGTGTTGCAGCCGGTGCCCGGCGAGCGCTGAGCGAGGGACGACTGGAAAAGGACAGGGCGAGCCGCTATCGACTCGCCCTTGTTTCCGCCTCAGACCTGGTGACGGACGATGTTCGACAGCTGGCGGTTCTGCTTGGCGGCGCGGCGATAGACCAGCGCCATCTTGCCGATGACCTGCACCAGCTCGCTGTGCGACTGCCGGCACAGCTCGTCGATCAGAGCGCGCCGGTCATCGCGTTCGGTGAGAGCGAACTTGATCTTGATCAGCTCGTGATCGTTGAGCGCGCGCTCCAGTTCGGCCAGCACCCCCTCGGTCAAACCGTTTTCTGCCACGATCAATACCGGATTCAGATGGTGGCCGATAGATTTGTACTGTTTCTTCTGCTCGTTGCTGAGCGGCATAATCCGACCTCTGCGTCTGATCCTGTTAAAAGCGGCGGCTAGTGTACCCGAGTGTCCGGGAGCCGCCCAGATGAGGTACCTCGTGGCCCGTTCCAAGACCAGCCAGCGTTGGCTGAAAGAGCATTTCGACGATCCCTACGTGAAGATGGCACAGAAGGACGGCTACCGTTCGCGTGCCAGCTACAAGCTGCTGGAGATCCAGGACAAGGACCGCATCCTGCGCCCCGGCATGACCGTGGTCGACCTGGGCGCGGCGCCGGGCGGCTGGTCGCAGGTCACCAGTCGGGTGATCGGCGACAAGGGGCGGCTGATCGCCTCGGACATCCTGCCGATGGACAGCATCCCCGACGTCGCCTTCATTCAGGGCGACTTCACCGACGATGAGGTGTTCGCGCAGATCCTTCAGGCGATCGGCGAGCATCCGGTCGATCTGGTGATTTCCGACATGGCCCCCAACATGAGTGGCGTGCGGGAAGCCGATCAGCCGCGCGCGATGTACCTGTGCGAACTGGCGCTGGATCTGGCCACCCGCGTGCTGCGTCCGGGGGGCGATTTCCTGATCAAGATCTTCCAGGGCGAAGGCTTCGATGCCTACCACAAGCAGGTGCGCGAACTGTTCGACAAAGTGCAGATGCGCAAGCCGAGTTCGTCGCGCGACCGCTCGCGCGAGCAGTATCTGCTCGCGCGCGGATTTCGTGGCGCCTAGACTGGACTGAGCGATCCGGCGTGCCGGGTCAAATGACGTTACAACCCGATCTGCCGGCAGTCGGGCTGCTGTAGTAAGTTAGATCGGCAAAGAACCGGCCGCCGCGTGAAGCGTTTTCCGTGGCGGGGCTGGTCAGAGAGGGTAGTCAATTGAACGACATGGCAAAGAACCTGATCCTGTGGTTGATCATTGCCGCCGTGCTGGTGACGGTGATGAACAACTTCTCCACTCCGAACGAGCCGCAGTCGCTCAACTATTCGCAGTTCATCCAGGAGGTCAAGGACGGCAAGGTCGAGCGTGTGACCGTCGACGGTTACATCATCACCGGCCGCCGTGTCGACGGCGAACCCTTCCGCACGGTGCGCCCGGCGATCCAGGACAACGGCCTGATCGGCGACCTGATCGAGAGCAAGGTGGTGATCGAAGGCAAGATGCCCGAACAGCAGAGCATCTGGAGCCAACTGCTGGTGGCCAGCTTCCCGATCCTGGTGATCATCGCCGTGTTCATGTTCTTCATGCGCCAGATGCAGGGCGGCGGCGGTGGCCGCGGCGGGCCGATGAGCTTCGGCAAGAGCAAGGCGCGCCTGCTGTCCGAGGACCAGGTGAAGACCACCTTGGCCGACGTCGCAGGCTGCGACGAGGCCAAGGAAGAGGTCGGTGAACTGGTCGACTTCCTGCGCGATCCGGGCAAGTTCCAGCGCCTCGGTGGGCACATCCCGCGCGGCGTGCTGATGGTCGGCCCGCCCGGTACCGGCAAGACCCTGCTGGCCAAGGCCATCGCCGGCGAAGCCAAGGTGCCGTTCTTCACCATTTCCGGTTCCGACTTCGTCGAGATGTTCGTCGGCGTCGGCGCCTCGCGCGTGCGCGACATGTTCGAGCAGGCCAAAAAGCACGCACCGTGCATCATCTTCATCGACGAGATCGACGCCGTCGGTCGTCATCGCGGCGCCGGTCTCGGCGGCGGGCATGACGAGCGCGAGCAGACCCTCAACCAACTGCTGGTGGAGATGGACGGCTTCGAGATGAACGACGGCATCATCGTCATCGCCGCCACCAACCGCCCGGACGTGCTCGACCCGGCGCTGCTGCGCCCGGGCCGCTTCGACCGCCAGGTGGTGGTCGGCCTGCCGGACGTGCGTGGCCGCGAGCAGATTCTCAAGGTGCACATGCGCAAGGTGCCGCTGGGCGACGACGTCGAGCCCTCGGTGATCGCCCGCGGCACCCCCGGCTTCTCCGGTGCCGACCTGGCCAACCTGGTCAACGAGGCCTCGCTGTTCGCCGCGCGCAACGGCAAGCGTGTCGTCGAGATGAAGGAGTTCGAGCTGGCCAAGGACAAGATCATGATGGGGGCCGAGCGCCGTTCCATGGTCATGACCGAAGACGAGAAGCTGATGACCGCCTACCACGAGTCCGGTCACGCCATCCTCGGCTGCCTGTTCCCCTCCGACCCGGTACACAAGGTCACCATCATTCCGCGCGGTCGTGCGCTGGGGGTGACCATCTCCCTGCCGGAGCGCGATCACCACGGCTACAGCCGGATCTGGCTGCACAACAAGCTGAAGATGATCTTCGGCGGGCGGATCGCCGAGGAAGTCATCTTCGGCCACGACAAGGTCACCAACGGTGCCACCGGCGACATCGGCCAGGCTACCCGCATCGCGCGGACCATGGTTACCCAGTGGGGCATGTCGGACAAGCTGGGCTTCCTGTCCTACGCCGACGAAGAGGAAGAGGTATTCCTCGGCCGCTCGTCCGGCCGCGGCAGCAGCGTGTCGGCGGAAACTGCGCGGCTGATCGATGACGAAGTGCGCGCGGTGATCGACGGCAACTACGAGCAGGCCGAGCAGGCCCTGCGTGACAACCTCGACAAGCTGCATGCGATGGCCCAGGCGCTGATGAAGTACGAAACCATCGATGCCGAGCAGGTCGCCGATATCATGGACGGCCGCGAGCCGCGCGAGCCCAAGGGTTGGAACGACTCTGGCAGCGGCTCTTCGGGCAGCAGCGCGAAGCCCCAAGCCGAACCTCTGCCGGAAAAACCGATCGGCGGTCCGGCCGGAGAGCTTTGATTCCCCGATGAATACGCGCTCCGCTCTGCGCCGGCTGCCCTGTGGCAGCCGGCTTCTGGATTTGTCCCGCCCGCAGGTGATGGGCATTCTCAACGTTACGCCCGATTCGTTTTCCGATGGTGGTCGCTACAGTCGCCTGGATTCCGCCTTGCGCCGCGCGGAAGAGATGGTGCGTGCCGGTGCCGCGCTGATCGATATCGGTGGCGAATCGACCCGTCCCGGCGCGCCGCCGGTTTCTCCGCAGGAGGAGCTGGAGCGGGTGGCTCCGGCGGTCGAGGCGATTGTTCGCGAGCTGGATGTGATCGTCTCCGTGGATACCTCGACGGCCGAGGTGATGCGCGAGTCGGCGCGCCTCGGCGCCGGTCTGATCAACGATGTGCGCTCGCTGCAGCGTCCCGGTGCCCTCGAGGCGGCCGCTGCCAGCGGCCTGCCGGTATGCCTGATGCACATGCGCGGCGAGCCGGGCAACATGCAGGACGACCCGCAGTATCCGGACATCTATGTCGAGGTGCACGATTTCCTCGCTGAGCGGATGACGGCCTGTGCTGCGGCGGGGATTGCCCGCGAGCGGATCGTGCTGGATCCGGGCTTCGGCTTCGCCAAGACCCTGGAGCACAATCTGCGTCTGTTCCAGCAGTTGGAGCGCCTGCACGAGTTCGCCCTGCCGTTGCTGGTCGGGGTGTCGCGCAAGAGCATGATCGGCAAGGTGCTGGATCGGCCGGTGGAGGAGCGCCTGTATGGCAGTCTGGCGCTGGCGGCCCTGGCGGTGGCCAAGGGCGCGCAGGTCGTGCGGGTGCATGACGTGGCCGAGACGGTGGATGTGGTGCGCATGATTGCCGCCGTGGAATGGGTGGATTGACTGACAGGATGGTGGGATGAGCAGAAAATATTTCGGTACCGACGGCATTCGTGGGCGCGTCGGCGACTTCCCGATCACTCCCGAATTCGTGCTCAAGCTGGGCTGGGCCGCCGGTATGGCGTTCCGCCGCCAGGGCCACTGCAAGGTGCTGATCGGCAAGGACACGCGCATTTCCGGCTACATGTTCGAGTCCGCCCTGCAGGCCGGGCTGATAGCCGCCGGGGCCGATGTGATGCTGCTCGGGCCGATGCCGACTCCGGCAGTGGCCTATCTGGCCCGCACCTTCCATGCCGATGCCGGTATCGTCATCAGTGCCTCGCACAACCCGCACTATGACAACGGCATCAAGTTCTTCTCCGGCAAGGGCGTCAAGCTGCCGGACGAAGTCGAATTGATGATCGAGGAGCTGCTCGATGCGCCGGTGAGCGTGGTCGAGTCGGCGCAGCTGGGCAAGGCTTCGCGGATCAACGATGCTGCCGGTCGCTACATCGAGTTCTGCAAGAGCAGTGTGCCGACCAGCACCGACTTCTCCGGGCTCAAGCTGGTGCTCGATTGCGCCCATGGCGCCACCTACAAGGTGGCGCCCAGCGTGTTCCGCGAGCTGGGTGCGGAGGTGGCGGTGATCGCCGCGCAGCCGGATGGTCTGAACATCAATGCCGGCGTCGGCTCCACGCACATGGGCGAGCTGCAGAAAACGGTGCTCGAGCAGGGCGCCGACCTGGGCATCGCCTTCGATGGCGATGGCGACCGCGTGCTGATGGTCGATCACACTGGCGCCGTGGTCGATGGCGACGAACTGTTGTACATCATCGCCACCGACATCCAGGAGCGCGATCGCCTGCCGGAAGGCAGTGGCGTCGTCGGGACCCTGATGAGCAACCTGGGGCTCGAGCTGGCGCTGAAGGCGCGCGCGATTCCCTTCGTGCGCGCCAAAGTCGGCGACCGCTACGTGATGGCGGAAATGCTCGAGCGCGGCTGGGTGTTGGGGGGCGAGAACTCGGGGCATATCGTCTGCAGGCAGCACGCCACCACCGGCGATGCGATCATTGCGGCGCTGCAGGTGCTACTGGCCTTGCGCCGGCGCGATCAGAGTCTGGCCGAGGCTCGCCACGGGCTGCACAAGTGTCCTCAGGTGTTGATCAACGTGCGCTTCGGTGGCGGCCAGGATCCGGTCGCGCACCCGGCGGTGCAGGAGGCCTGCGCTCGGGTGACCGAGGATATGGCTGGGCGCGGTCGCGTGCTGTTGCGCAAGTCGGGTACCGAGCCGCTGGTGCGGGTCATGGTCGAAGGTGACGACGAAGCTGTGGTGCGTCGTCATGCCGAAGCCCTGGCTGCCTTGGTGAAAGAGGTATGTGCTTGATTTCGCTTGCCAGTTTGGCAGCGCTTGAGTAACATCTGCGCCCACTTTGGACGACGAGGTTTAGCATGCGCCGCCCCCTGGTCGCTGGTAACTGGAAGATGCACGGCACTCAGGCCAGCGTCTCCGAGCTGATCAAAGGTCTGCGTCTGCTGGCTATGCCGAGTGGTGTCGATGTGGCGGTGATGCCGTCATCCCTGCATATCTCTCGGGTGCTTGTCGGTCTGGAAGGAAAGAATATTGCGGTCGGCGCGCAGACCTGTGCGACTGAGGCCATGCAGGGGGCCATGACGGGTGAGATTGCTGCCAGTCAGTTGGCCGATGCAGGTTGTAGCTATGTGCTGGTCGGGCATTCCGAGCGGCGCCAGCTGTTGGGTGAGAGCGATTCGATCGTCACTCGCAAGTTTGCTGCGGCGCAGTCGCAGGGTCTGATCCCGGTGCTGTGTGTGGGTGAGAGCCGCGAGCAGCGCGAGTCTGGCGAAACGCTGGCTGTGGTCATGCGTCAGCTGGGTGCGGTGATCGACGCCATGGGTGTCGGCGTGTTTGCCCGTGCAGTGATTGCTTATGAGCCGGTCTGGGCTATCGGGACTGGGCTTACGGCGACGCCCGAGCAGGCGCAGGAAGTGCATCGTGTTATTCGTGCGCAATTGGCGGCGGAAAATGCGGCGGTCGCTGCAGGTGTAAGGGTTATTTATGGTGGCAGCGTAAAGGCCGCCAGTGCTGCCGAGTTGTTCGGTATGCCGGATATCGATGGGGGGCTGATTGGTGGTGCCTCCCTCAATGCGGACGAGTTCGGTGCGATCTGTCGTGCCGCGGGAAGCTGAAAGATGCTCGAGACAGTAGTGATTGTGGTGCATCTGCTGGCGGCTCTGGCGCTGGTGGGTTTGGTGTTGGTTCAGCAGGGCAAGGGTGCTGATGCTGGTGCATCCTTTGGGGCTGGCG